>Ga0326726_10000928_pt1 | contig 27031 bp, 30 predicted proteins | sample MHFenrmetagenome_2_FD_207603 | JGI IMG/M metagenome (GOLD analysis project Ga0326726, IMG submission 207603) | Lab enriched peat soil microbial communities from Michigan Hollow, Ithaca, NY, United States - MHF15MN | ecosystem: Environmental > Terrestrial > Soil > Wetlands > Peat | place: USA... | reverse complement strand
TCTACCTGGGCCTAGTGTTCCTGGCCGCCGTCCTCTTCGTGCCGGTCGGGCTGGCCGGCGTGCTGGCCATGCACGGTCCGGCCTGGCGGAACCGGCGGTTCGGGCGGCTGGTCGGTCCCTACCTGGCGGTGACCGTCGTCACGCTGGTCGCGCTCGTCGGTGTCATCGGATGCCTGGAGATGGTGTACTTCTTCGTGTCGGCGCCGGCCGGTCAGGTCACCAAGCGGCTCTTCTGGCTGACCGTCAACGTCTACACGGCGGCCCCGTGGCTGGCCTTCCTGGCCTTGATCGTCCTCGGCGGGCTCGGGATGCGGTGGGCCGGGCCCCGGGCCGCCGCCGCCTTCGCCGACGCCAGCGTGCCGCGCGCGGCTCGATGACTCCGGCCATCGAGCTGGTCGACGTCCACAAGAGCTTCGGCGGGACGCCCATCATCCGCGGGGTGAGTTTGATCCTGGAGGCTGGCCAGCGCCATGCCCTTATCGGTCCCAACGGCGCCGGCAAATCGACGCTGTTCAACCTGATCACGGGCAAGTACCCGTTGACGAGCGGGCTCATCCGACTCAAGGGCGAGGACGTCAGCGGTCTCCGGCCCTACGAGATCAACCGCCGGGGGCTGAGTCGCTCGTTCCAGGTAACCAACATCTTCCCCCGCCTGAGCGTCTTCGAGAACGTCCGCTGCGCCGTGCTCTGGTCGCTCGGCTACCGCTACTCCTTCTGGAACTTCGTGAACGCCGCCCGCGAGGTCCGGGAGCGGACCGAGATGGTGCTGGAGCAGCTCAACCTCACGGCCCGCCGGAACGTGCCGGCCGGCGTGCTGGCGTACGCCGAGCAGCGGGCGCTGGAGATCGGCATCACCATCGGCGGCGGCGCCGACGTGATCCTGCTCGACGAGCCAACCGCGGGCATGAGTCGCAGCGAGACCGAGCACGTCGTCCAGCTCATCCGGCAGGTGTCGGCCGGCAAGACGCTGCTCATGGTGGAGCACGACATGAGCGTGGTCTTTGACCTGGCCGACAGGATCGCGGTCCTGGTCTACGGCCAGGTCATCGCCCACGACGCCCCGGAGCGCATCCGGGCGAACGCGGCCGTCCAGGAGGCGTACCTCGGCGTGGCCCAGACGGCGACCGCCTGATGCTGACCGTTCGCGACCTTCACGCCTTCTACGGCAAGAGCCACATCCTGCACGGCGTGAACCTGGACGTGGGCGAGGGCGAGATCGTCAGCCTCCTCGGCCGCAACGGTGTCGGCCGCTCCACGACCATCAAGGCCATCATGGGCGGCGTCGACGCCCGCGGCTCTGTCCAATTCCGTGACAAGGAACTCTGCGGCCTGCCGCCCTACGCCGTCGCCCGCCGGGGCCTGGGCTACGTGCCAGAGAACCGCGACATCTTCCCCTCCTTGACCGTCCGCCAGAACCTGCTGCTCGGGCAGAAGAACCCCAAGAAGCCCGGCCGCTGGTCGATGGAGGACATGTTCGAGCTCTTCCCCCCGCTCCGCGAGCGAGCCGACGCCCTGGGCGGCGTGCTGTCGGGCGGCGAGCAGCAGATGCTGACCATCTGCCGCACCCTCATGGGCGATCCGGCCCTCATGATGGTGGACGAGCCGACCGAGGGCCTGGCTCCGATGCTGGTGCAGCACGTGGCCAGGCTCCTCACCGAGATCGCGCAGCGCGGCGTGGCTATCCTCCTGGTCGAGCAGAAGCTCACCATCGCGCTCAGCGTTTCGCGCCGCGTCTACGTCATGGGCCACGGCCGCGTCGTCTTCGAGGGTACCCCGAACGACCTGCGGAGCAACGAGGCCGTCCGGAAGGAGTGGCTGGAGGTCTGACCCGCCCCCGGAGATGTAGGGATGAGGGGCGGCCGTGATCACGACCGCCCCACCGGAAGGCGTTGTAGCCGACTGGTCATCCTTCCGTCACGAGCGGCCGCATCAGGGCCGTGGCGTCCGTGGCCGTATTCCGGCCGCGCTCATCTGGACACTCTAGGGTATGGCGGTTGGTACTGCTCTTGCACCCCACGGGGGTATCAATCCCTCGCGCGCCGAACATCTACCAGGCCCCAATCCCACAGGAGGCATCGCCATGAATCCGCTACTGGACGACAGGAACTTGAACGACACACGGTTTGCCGTCGTCGCGGAATCATTCAATTTCAACTCGGGGCATTGTCGTGGGAGCTATCGGGGCTTCATTGAGGGCTGATCCATTTCGGCCTCTTTGCAGTGGTGTACAATTTGCTCCGCTATCCCATACAGAGCCCAATGAGCGGGTGGGGAGCACAACCAGATACCAGCCGAGGCTATCGTCATGCGTCGTCATCCGTCCTGGTCGCCGCTCCGAAAGCTGCGGATCATAACGGATGCCTACAGATCATGCGTCCGAGCCAGCGCATTCCAGCGCACGAGGCCTGTTCGGAGGGACCGCGTCAGGCGGAGCGCGAGAGTGAGGCAAGGCTGCTCTGGGTCGGCCCCGTTCGGCTAACTGCCACTCGTCCTTTTTTCGGAAACCGGAGGGGGGTTCTGGTGGTTTAGTAGCCCAGGCAGACACTCGAGGGATCTCAAGCGTCTAGCTGCTCGTGGCTTCCCCACTTCGCCGCTTAGAGCCGAGGCGCACCAGGCAGGGAAGACCAGCTCCGGACGGAGGAGAAGCAGCCGATGAAACCGGTCGACGTGACCGTGACTGGGGCCGGTCGCGCGAGCGCGACGGGGGGACTGAGCCGACCGCCAGACGGCGGCAGATTCGACTGGGCGATTGCAGTGCTGTCGGCCCTGCTTATTGGCGGGGTCTTCCTCGACGGATGGGCTCACACGCACGGTCACGTGGACCAATCCTTCTTCACGCCATGGCACGCCGTCCTCTATGCCAGCTATGCCGCGGTTGCCTCGGCGCTCCTTGCCAAGCTCCTCTGGAACCATGCGCGGGGCTCTGCGTGGGAGCATGCATTCCCGCGAGGGTACGGCCTGTCGCTTCTGGGCGTGCTCATCTTTGCGGTAGGCGGTGCGGGCGATATGATCTGGCACATGCTCTTCGGCATCGAGGCCGGTGTTGAAGCCCTCCTCAGCCCCACGCACCTGGCGCTGGCGCTCGGGATGGGGCTCATCGTCAGCGGGCCGGTCCGTGCGGCGTGGCAGCGGCCGGAGCTCACCTCGGGGTGGGTGGCGCAGGGGCCGATGCTGCTGGCGCTCACGTCCATGCTCTCGATCCTCACGTTTTTCACCAAATACGCACATCCGCTGGCGTATGCAGCGGCCGGCGCGGGTCATCCGCATGGCGGATCCGAGGGACTCGGTATCGCGAGTATCCTGCTCCAGACGGGGGTGCTCATGGGGATGATCCAGCTCGCCGTTCGATTCGGTACGCTACCGCGGGGGGCGCTCACGGTGATCGTCACGCTGAACGCCGCCGCAATGGGGTGTCTCAATTTTTCCGGTGACTACCCGTTGGCGTTAGTAGTGGGCGCAGGGGCCGGCGCGCTCTCGGTCGACGTGCTGTACGCTTGGCTTCGTCCTACCGTGACGAGGCTGACCGCCTGGCGACTGTTCGCCTTCGCCGCGCCGGCCGCCTTCTACCTCTGGTACTTCCTTGCGCTGATGTTGACGGACGGCGTCGCCTGGTCGGTCCATCTCTGGGTCGGCTCGATCGTGCTCGCTGGTATCGCAGGCTGGTTGCTCAGCTACCTCCTTCTACCGCCCCGATCATGCGAGGCCGCTCCCTGAGGTGTCACCCCACGGGTTTTGACAGGATGTTCTTGCCCGCCTAGACTAACGTCACCTCCTAGTAGATCACCAGGGGTCGTGCGGGAGGCCTCGGTTCGGCCCCAGTTCCGTGTGAGGTGACTGACTGTGATGATGCCTTTGGCGCAACGACTCCCCAGCGCCCGGACGCGGTGATTACGTTGGTCGACCCGTTCACCACTGCCCGTCGGCACTGGAAGATCGTCGAATGACGTATCGTCTGCTCGTCGTGCTCCACCTGCTTGGCGCGACGGTTTGGGTCGGCGGCCATCTCGTGCTCTCGCTCTCGGTCTTGCCGCGCGCGCTCCGGGCGCGTGATCCCGCGATCATCCGGGAGTTCGAGTCGGGATTCGAGCGCCTTGGGATCCCCGCCCTGCTCGTACAGGTCGTGACCGGCCTCTGGCTCGCGTATCATTGGGCGCCCCACGTCGCGGGCTGGTTCTCCCCGTCCACGCCGCAGGCGCGACTCGTGCTGGTCAAGCTGGTGTTGCTGGCGGCGACGGTCGCACTGGCCGTTCACGCGCGGCTTCGGGTTATCCCCCAGCTCGATGCTACGACGCTTCGCTTCCTCGCCTACCACGTCGTGGCGGTCACGCTGCTGGGTGCGGCCCTGCTCGTCGCTGGGGTCGCCATCCGCACCGGAGTCGTGCTGTAGTAAAGGGGAGCGTCCGAATGATCGCCCCTATTCGCGGCTAGTTCTTGGACGACACCGGGATTATTATTCCTAGGCCGACTGTGCCTCTGACGGGGTCACAGTCGTCGACTCGAGTAGGGTCCACGCTAGCTATCTTGCTTGTGGGACTTTAGGAGGTTGACCTATGATCCGGCGATTCGCCGTGCTGACGCTCCTCCTCTTGGCGACGGCGTGCGCTCATGTGCAGGAGACCAGCGTGTCGGTCGCCGAGGGGCGCCGCGTGTTCCAGGATCAGGGCTGCTACGGCTGCCACGCCGTCGGCCAGACCGGCACGCCGATCGGTCCCGACCTCTCGCACATCGGCGCCAAGCATAACCAATCCTATCTGATCGGCTGGCTGCGCGATCCGTCGAGCCAGAAACCGACCGCGCACATGCCGAAACTCACGCTGACCGACGCGGAGGTGCAGGCCCTCGCGGCGTACCTGGGCTCTCTCCGGTGAAGACGCTGCGGCGCATGCTCCACTTTGGTGAGTCCCGGCGTTACCGGAGCGCACATCGTGCGGGACGTCCTTCCTGCGTCCGCCCAGGGGGACCAAGATCCGGCCAAGGGATATGAAGGTCCTCGATGCGCAGGGCGCCTGGCTCGGCCGCGATCGGATGCAGCGCCTCCTGATCGAAGGGTTCAAGCGTGAGTGACCAGCCGGCAAGTCTAGGCAGAGGTGTCGCGAGAATTGCCCTGGTACTGGCGGTGCTACTCGTTCTAATTGCTGCGGGATGGACATGGCTCACTCTGTCGTGGGCGTACTCCGAAGGCGAGCGCGCCGGCGTGTTGCAGAAGTTTTCCAAGAAAGGCTGGATCTGCAAGACCTACGAAGGCGAAGTCGCACAATATGTGGTGGGCGGTGTTGCGCCGCAGATATGGTATTTCAGTGTGCGGGACGAGGCGGTGGCCGAGCAGCTGTTCAAAGTCGTGGGACAGAACGTGCAATTGCGCTACCGCGAACATCGCGGCATCCCCACTAGGTGCTTTGGCGATACGCCCTACTTCGCCAAGAGCTTCACCGTCATTCCGACTGCGGCGCGATAGGCTGCTCATGCCATTGGACATCCGGTGCCAAACACGGGTGCTCGTGCGTGGGCGCGAGTCGGCGATCTCCCGGCGAGGTGACGAGGCGGGGACGGAGAAGCCCGGGCCCCCGGGCGCGGACGGCTGAGCGGGCGGCGGCCGCGTCAGTCGAGGGCGTCGGGGATCGGCTCCACGCCGGGGGCGGCGGCCGGAGGCTCGGCGGCGCGAGCCCGCTCGTTCTCCTCCGCGCGCACCCGCCGGAGGAGCGGCAGCAGGGGTAGCACCGCCATGAACACGAGGGCGAGCAGCCAGAACTCGTCGGCGTAGGTGAGGACCTGCGCCTGCTCCACCATCTCCCGGTAGAGCATGCTGGTGGCGCGGCTCGCTGCGGTGAAGGGATCGGCGCCTTGCTGGGCGAAGTGGCTCGCCCACTCCTGCAGCCGGCCGGCGGTCGCCGCACTCCATTGGGTCACGTGGCCGGCGAGAACGGCCTGGTGATACTGGGCGCGGCGGGACAGCAGGGTGGTGATGAAGGCTACCCCGATGCTACCGCCCACGTTCCGGACCAGGTTGTAGGCTGCGGTAGCGTTGGAGAGGCGATCCAGGCGGATGGTGGCGAGGGCCAGCGTCTGCAGCGGGACGAAGATGAAGCCCTGCGCGAACCCTTGCATGAAGCGGGGCAGGGCCAGGCTCCAGTAATCCATGTCAAGGCTCAGGTTCGACATCATCACGAGCGCGAGCGCGTTCAGCCCGCAACCGAACAGGAGCATGAGGCGCTGATCCATGCGGGAGACGAGGCGGCCCGAGAACGTGAGCGCGATCATGGTCCCGAGGCCGCCCGGAGCCAGCACGAGGCCCGACGTCCAGGCGTCGTACCCCAGCATCTTCTGCGTGTAGAGCGCGACCAGCAGCACGCTCGAATTGAAGCCGAAGCCAACCAGGGCGATGATGACGGCGCCGAGGGAGAAGTTGCGGTCGCGGAAGACCGAGAGGTCGAGGATCGGCTCTGGCGTCGACAGCTCGCGGGTCAGGAAGGCGGTGAGCATGATCACCGCCACGATGCCCGCGGTCACGATGTAGGCGGAGTCGAACCAGTCCTTCTTCTCCCCCTGGTCGATCATGAGCTGGAGCGCGCCGAAGCCCAGCACCATGAGCACGAGGCCCGCCGCGTCCATCCGTCGCGGCTTCTTGAGGAAGGGCGAGTCGAACAGGAACACGCTCGCCATGAAGAAGCCCAGGAGCCCGATGGGCAGGTTGACGTAGAAGATCCAGCGCCACGACCAATTGTCGACGATCCAGCCCCCCAGCGTAGGACCGAGGATCGGGGCCATCATGATGCCCACGCCCCACACCGCCATCGCGGTGCCGCGCTGGCGGAGCGGGAAGATCTCCCACATCGTCGCCTGGGCCATCGGGATCACCGGGCCTCCGCCCAGCCCCTGGAGCACGCGCATGGCCACCAGGAACTCGAGGTTCGGGGCGATGCCGGACAGGAACGAGCTCACCGTGAAGACCGTCGTGCAGACCAGGAAGAATCTCCGTCTCCCGAGGACCGCGGTGAGCCAGCCGGTGGCCGGGATCGCGATGGCGTTGGCGGCCAGGTAGGAGGTGATCACCCACGACATCTCGTCCACCCCGGCCGAGAGCGCACCCTGCATGTGGGGCAGGGCGACGTTGGTGATGCTGGTGTCGAGGACCTGCATCACCGTGACCATCATCACTGACACGGTGATGGCCCACTTGCGGAACGACTGGAGCGGCTCGCTTGTCACGCCGGACCCCGGCGGCGTCCCGGCCGGGCCCGGCTGCGCTGGTTCGGGGCTCACGAAGATCAAGCCTAACCCGGACCCGGCGTCGATGGCAAAGCCCGGGGCGCAGCCGGCCCTTGAGAGCCATGGTCGCGAGGCGCTAGCTCTCGATGGCTCGGTTGGCGAGTTTCAGATCGCGGAGGCAACCCAAGGCACTCAATAAGGACAGAAGGCCGTTGACACGCCTCGATCACCAGCTAAATACTCCCATGGCGCAGTGTGAACTCACGGGTCTCGCCGAGGCGACCGATGCCATCGCCGCCGAGTAGGTAATCGCGCAAGCAAGGCTGGCCGCGGGAGCTTTGTGGAGGACCGCTAGCATAGGGACGACTCGACCGATGCTCGTTCTCGCGGTGGTCGCTCTGATCGGAGCGGGCTGCGCGACCGCCCCCTACGACCCCTTCAAGATCCCTCGCGACGAGTTCTACGGAAAGATCAAGACGATCGCCCTCGCCCCGGTCGGCGTTCCCGACGACCTCGAGGACGCGGAGCCGGTGAAGGCCACGTTCGCCTCGCTTGTCGAGGCCAAGCTGCGCGCCGCCGGATTCGCCGCCGTGCCCGCGCGGGAATACGCGGCACTCCAGAAGTCGATGGCCGAGCAGGTGGGGGGGCTCTTCGATCCGGCTACGGGAAGACGTGACGAGGCGAAGGTGAGGACGATCCGGGAGTACGTGGTTCGCGAGCTCAACACCAAGTTCCAGGCCGACGCCGTGCTATATCCCAGCATCCGCTCGGTCAAGGCGACATTCACTCAGAGCCGAGCCAAGTGGGACGGAGCGTCCGAGTGGCTGGCGCCAGGCGGGTTGGGCGGAGTCCTCTTCTTCGCCAACGAGCACAATAGCGGGACCGTCGGCGCCCTCTCCCTGATCGTCGTCATCCGGACCGTCCAGGGGCCTGACGTGTACGCCCATGCGGGCGGCATCCAGGTGCGGTCGAGGCTCTCGGGGCCGAAGCTCTCGGGGGTGCGAGACTTCGTCCCCGTCCCCCGCAGCGAGCTCTTCGTCGACGAGAAGCGAAATGCGGAGGCGGTGGACATCGCGCTCGGCTCGCTCGTCCGCACCACCGCGCCGCCGCGGTAGAGCTGGCCGTCGCGCCCCCGCGCGCAGCTCCGGTCGCGAGGTGCGCTGAACAGTGGCGACGGGCTCCGCGGCGCGGTAGTCTTTCTGCACTATGAAGCCAAGACACCTGCGGCTCGCGAGCATGGTAATCCTTGGCCTGGCTACCTTCCACCCCACGACTCGAGCGGCGGCCTTGGACGCGACGTCGAGCATCGATCCGCGAATCCGACTCGACTGGGAGGTCGGAGCCCGGCACGGAGGGCGACCGGTCATCCAGGGATATGTCTACAACGACTACCTTCGCGCGGCCTCCGACGTGCGCCTCCTGGTTGAAACGCTCGACGCCTCCGGTACGATGATCGCGCGCGATCTCGGTTTCGTGCGAGGTGTGGTCGCCTTTGGCGGTCGCAACTACTTCGAGATACCGCTCAAGACGCCCGGAGCGTCTTACCGGGTCAGGGTCACGGGGCTCGACTGGAAGGACAGCGGCGGGGGTAGCGGGAGCATGTGACCTACGTGACGCTCTGCGCCATCCCCGGGGGCGCGCGGAGGCGCGGCTCGGTAGGCTTCAGCCGCAATGGAGGTGAACCATGGTGCGAGAGGCTATTGGAATCGCCGTTACGGTATGGCTTCTGGCCGGGTGTAGCTCGAATATGCCTGCTCCAGCGACCCCCAACCCGATGTTCAGCGAGGCACAGCAGTGCATGCGCGGCGGGGGTTGGTGGCGGGCGAGCCTCGGGATCTGCGACATGCAAGGAACGGGAGTCGAGATTCACTGACCGGCTGCCCCTTCGGGCATAACTCCCGGGCAAAAGACCGTTCAGTCGTCTCCTCATACCAGTGGCGCGCTCTCGAAGTCGGCAGATTTCCTCCGATCATCTCCATGGCATGCGGCTTGCGGTTCCATCGTCGCGACCAACAAAGACAGGAGCTCACGCCGTGGTGCCCAAACGCCGCGGCGTAGTCCGCGGCGCTGGGGAGGTAACCGACCATGGGTGCGTCGAGACGGACACTAATCCGCTGGGGGAGCATCCTGGCCCTGCCTGGCTTTCTGTGGTCTCCGACCGTCGCCGCAAGTGCGGAACGGGAGGTGGCCGGGATGATCACCGAGATCCACCTGGGCGGGGGGCAGGTTGAAGTCAGGTCAGCCGAAAGCGAACTATGGCGCGCTGCGGCGCCCCTGCGCACCCTGAGAAGCGGTGACACCGTGAGCGCGACTGGGGATGCCTGGGTCGTGCTCGTGCTGAGTGGCAGGCGTGGAGTTGTCAGAGTAGACGAGGCGAAATCTCCGTTCGTTGTCTCGGCTCCCCCGGCCGCGCGCGGCCAGCTTGACAAGGGGTTGGAGATCCTTGAGGCGAGCTTCAGCTTCCTGTCGACGACGTCCGGAGAGCTGCCGCTCGCAACCTTGGGCACTCGAGCGGGAATGAAACCCCCGGTGATCTTGACTCCCCACAATGGGCTCGTGCTTCCCGATGCGCTTGTCTTCGAATGGCGCGGGAGCCAGTCTTCGTTGTACGCGCTGCGCATCGTCGGGCCCGACGGGCTGGTGCTGGAGCGCACGAATCTGGCGACCACTCGGTTCGAGTACCCCAAGAGCGCACCACCGCTCGCGGCCGGCGTCCGATACAGGTTCCAACTCCTTCCGGCCTGGCACCCGCCTCAGGAGGTCTGGTTTGAATTGGTTGATCCGGACATCGCCCGGAAGATCCGCGATGACCTGCGCGATCTGGAAGAGGCGCTCGGCCCTGCACCGTCTCCCGCCACGCTCGTGACGCTCCGGGCCGGGTTTCTCGCGCACAATGGTCTGCTCCACGATGCCCGGCTCGGCGTCGTGGACGAACTTGCCCGGCAACCCGATGAGCCCTCCCTCCATTGTCTGCTGGGCGATCTCTATGCGCGGCAGGGTTTGCCGGAAGAGGCGATGGAATCGTTCGCAGAGGCAAGGTACCTCACGAGCGGTGCGGCCTCTGCCCGGTAGGCCCACCTCTGTCGCGACGGGACCGCTGCGTCATCAACCGATGGCAGGATCCACTGCATGGACCGGCCAGTTGGTCCGTCCGACGGAATAGAGGTGTGGCCTATGGTCCGCAGGCTGATACTGGCACTGATGGTTCTGGCGGTCATGGTCGTGCCCCGACCTGCACTGGCCGAGGACAGGCACGACTCTCGTGGCACCCATGGCCCCTCTGAACGCCCGGGGCCGCCCGAGCACCGCGAGCCGTCGGAACGCCACGACCGCTTCGAGCATCGCGAGCCGTTTGGTCCGCCCACGTATTGGATCTATCCTCCAAGCAGCTGTTCGTGGCAGGGTGGGTCGTGGGAGTACCGAGGGCCGTTCCTCGGTGCCGACGGGAACTACTACTACGTGCCGTACTGGGTCGTCCCGCCCCAGTGGGTCTGCTACTGAGAGATCCGGCAAGCGCGGACGAGGCAGGAGGTCTCCATGGAACTGACCAGCCGGATGATGGATGGGTCGATTCCCTACGATGCTGAGGGTCGCCTGGAGCCGGTCTCCTCCGGACGTGGGGCTAGGCAGGACGACAAGATTGAACGACTCAAGGAAGTCCCGCTCTTTGAAGGCTGCAGCCAGCGACAGCTCCGGAGTGTCGCCAAGATTGCCCGGGTCTTCGACGTTGCGGCTGACACCGTCCTGACCCGTGCTGGCGAGTCAGGGGACGAGTTCTTCCTGATCATTGATGGGACCGCGCGAGTCGACGTGTCCGCCGAAAAGCACGTGCCCCTACACCCCGGGGAGTTCTTCGGCGAGATGAGCTTGCTGGATGGGGGACCGCGGTCGGCGACGGTCATCGCGGGTACGCCGGTGAGGTTGCTCGTCATCAGTCGCCGGCACTTTTCCGTGCTGCTGAAGGAAGTCCCCGGACTCACGCAAACCCTGTTGATCACCCTGTCGCGACGCGTTCGAGCGGCCGAGGAGCAGGCGGAACGTCTCAGGTCACCCGCACACTCCTGATCATTCCGGCGCACTCCTGACTGCTCCAGCATAGGATTCGCGCCTCGCGATCTCGATCAGCGCTGCTCGCTGAAATTCCGCCAGCGCCTCGTGCTGACGACCTCGCGGCAGCAGGTAGCGATTCCGGTACGCCTGAGCATCCACATCTTCGATCAGGCGGAGGTTGCGCGACGCCAGATGCTGAGGGAGTTCGACCGGATCAAAGCCAAACGTGTAGGGCTCGCCGGCCCGCCGAACGGTGGCCAGCGTGTTCGCCGCTCCCACGAACGTGGCCGACCCATCGAGGACGCGCCGGTGAATGTACGTAAAGACCATCTGGCTCCCGGCGGCGCTCCGGGCCACGTATCGAAACACGGCATCCGCGGCGGATGCCGAGAGGTAGTGCGTGACGCCCTCGCAAATGAAGAAGGTCTTGGCTTCCAGTCGATACCCAGCGTCGCGCATGACGGTGTCGAGCGTTTGCGTGGTGAAATCGATGGGGACCATCGTGACATGCGGCGGGATCGCCCCGAGTCGTCGCGTGACGACCGCCTTCTTCTTGGCTTGGGTCGCGGGCTGGTCCACTTCAAAGACGCGGGTCTGGTCGATTCCGTGGGTTCGATAGGCTCGACAATCGAAGCCAGCGCCAAGGATCACGATCTGGTCGACACCGCTGTGGAGCGCTTCCCCGAGCAGATCATCGATGTATCTCGTACGGACCGCGACCGTGCCTCGGGCGCCAGCCCAATGCCCATCGATGAGGGCCCATGGCAGGGCGGCCCCGACCACGGGGAGCCGAGACAACCGAAGGGCCGACCGGAAGCGCCATCCGAGAAAGGCGGGGGCGAACGGGTCATCGAAAAGCCGAGTGGATGCTGCGCGAGAGGATTCAATGGCTCGGTAGAGGGCGACGAGCGTGGCGGTTCTGCTGACCGCGGCCTGGCGCATCTGGCTGATCAGTCCCGGCTGGCTCGAATCAGGAGTTTGTGCCCAAATGGTGCCCAACTCCAGCGCACTCTAGCGCAGGACGCCGTCTGGCACTTCTCTTTCGCCAGTAAGCAGTGACGCATACTTACACGAATGCGGGCCTAGGTTCAATCCCGTCCCACGACCTACGTCTTGCTGTGAGTCCCCTCGGTACTCCCTGAGTAATCCCTGGGTTCGCCCAAGACTCCTTCGGGCTGCCTCAGTAAGGTTGTCTCGCATGGCGGCGGACAAGACGACGTCGGCCGCCTTCGCTTCGTTCCTCGATGTCTCGGGGCGCGCATGCCTCGGGACCGTACCGGCAAAGGGAGGAGATCAGGATGACGTCCACGCGGCATCTCGTCTTGACGGCCGGACTTCTTGGTCTGGGCGCCATTGCCGTGGGGACCCTGACCCACGGCGGAAACCTGACGGTTCCCCGGCCAGAACGAGCGGCGCTGAAAGGCGCGCGCGCGGCGGTGCACGAGGAGCTCGAGCGGCTGGAAAGCATCACGCCGGCCGGGCGGACCCGGGATGACCGCCCCTGGCGCGCCTATCTCGACGTCGTCGAGAAGGAGCTCGAGCACGGGCACGTCGATGTCGCCGTTCGCGTCTGGCACGACGCGTATGGCGCGGCGCTCGCGAGCGGCAGCTGGGAAAGCATGATCGCCGCGGGCGACGCCTTCATGGCGATCGGTCGCGCTTCGGGCAGCGTGCGCGGCGCGCAGATGAATGCGCGGGAAGCGTACTTGAGCGCTTTGATCCGGGCCCGACGTGACCGCTCCGTCGACGGCGCGATCCGAAGTGCCGAGGCGTTCCGGGGACTCGACGATCGCGCCGTCGGCGAACAGTGCCTCCACGTCGCCGCGCAGCTGGCGGCGGGGGACGAGCAAGCGCAGCAGAGGGTGCGCGCGACGCGGCAGCGCTGGGCGACGTGGCAAGCGGCCACGGGGGTGTGGTGATCGTACGTGCTGCGGTCCCTAAGCGGACTCCTGCTCTCCGTCCCGGTCCGGCGGCTGCTCGGCCTTCTCTCGTAGCTCGTCCAGCAGTGATTTCGCCTCGGTCAGGTCGGCGGTGTCGAACCCCTCCGTGAACCAGCCGTAAACGCCCGACAGCAACGCGTGCGCCTCGGTCACGTTCCCGTTGGCGGCCCACAGTCGACTCAGGCTCGTCGCCGCGCGCAGCTCCAGCGATCTGGCCCGCTGGCGGCGCGCGATCTCTATGGCCCGGAGGAAATACGACTCGGCGTCGCCCGTCGCCGACGCGCCGGCCTGAAGCGTCAGCACGCCGGTGAGCCGATGCAGCTCCGCCTCCCAGTAGTGCTGGCCGGACTGCCGCGTCGCCATCAAGGCCTCGGCGAGCGCGGACAGTCCTTCCACTGGACGGCCAAGCTTCTGATGCGTCTCGGCCACCAATGCCAGGACGGCCGGAACCAGGACCGCAGCGCCAATCTCCCGGTGCCTCGCGAGTCCCTCCCGGATCTGCGCGAGGCCCGCCTCTCTTTGCCCTCGTTCCGCGAGTAACCAGCCGCGCTGGATCATCCCGGCGGTGAGAAGCAGTCCGAAGCCATGTTCCGTATCATGGGCCAAGGCCTCGTCTTCCAGGTCCTGCACCATCTGGTGTTCCCTTCGCCATTGGTGCAATCCAGCCGCGAGGTGACAGGCATACGACAAACCGAACGGGTGATCGAGCGAGCGCGCCAGGGCGAGAGCCTCGCGGGCGGCCGCCTGGTCAGGGTAACCCAGCAGCCAGAGCGTCCAGGCAGCGTGGATCGCGCAGGTGACTCCCGGCGGAACGAGCCGGAACGTGGGCGACCGGGTGGGACTGTGCTCGTTCGAACGGTAGAGGTCGATGCCCCGGTCCAGATGGTGGAGGCCCGCCTCGAAGTCGCCTGCGTAGAGCGATACGATGCCCAACGCGTTGTGCGCCGCCAGGAGCATGGCGGTATCTCGCGTCGCCTCCGCCATCGTCAACAGGTGGGTTCCCACGTCGCGGGCCGTCTGGAACTCGCCACGAACGACATAGAATCGCCCGACACCCAGCAGGACCGGTAAGAGCTGGGGCGTGTCTCCCGCCTGCGTGCACAGCTGCCATGCTCGCGCGTACGTGCGGGCCACGTCGGGCGCCGCATAGCCCTCGGTCGCGGTCAGCGCCGATCCCAGCGTGACCTGCAGTGCCAGCTCCCGCCGGGTGCGCTCGGGCGAGTCCGCCAACGCCCCGAGCGAGTCGAGCCCGCGCGTCGCGTGGTCGGCGGCCTCACGGTAGGCGTGCTGGCGAAGCGCATGCTCGCCGGCTTGGCTCCGGTACCGCGCGGCCCGCTCGAAGTCCCTGCCGTGCTCGAAGTGCACCGCGAGCTCACCGGCAATCTCGCCCGCCCGCTCACCGTAACCGCGCTCGAGCCGCTCCGCCGTCCGCCGGTGCAAGCCCATTCGTTCCCCGATCGGGACGCGCCCATAGAGCACCTGCTGGTACAGCGCGTGAATGAAGGCGTACCGCCCCGCCACCGTCCCGTCCGGCCACTCGACGATGCCGACCCGTCGAAGAAACTGGCCGTGCCGCGCCAGCGTCTCGCACCGGAGCTCACCTTGTTGCGGATCGAGCCCGACCGGGACGGCGACCGCCGCGGAGAACTCCGCGCCCGCCACGCTGGCCGCCGCCAGGACCGCCTGCTCCTCCGCCGTCAGGCGCTCCACCTGCTTTTCCACCAGCTGCCGGAGCGTATCCGGCGCCCGGGACGCGATGTCCGCCGCCGGCCCCGAGAGCTGCCACTGGCCGTCGACCACCTGCAGCTGCCGCTGGCCGATCAGGTAGTCGATCGTGTTCACCAGAAACAGGGGATTGCCCTCCGTGTTCCGGTGGAGCACCAGCGGCAGCTCGGCGGGCAACCCGTGCCCGGAAAAGCGGCGGGAGAGGTACTGGCTCACGGCCGCCACGGTCAGGAGCTCCAGGGGTATCTCGTCACAGCGCCCGTGCAGCCGCAGTTCGTGCTTGACCCACCTCAACGGATGCGCGGTCGCGGCCGCCACGTCGGCGGGGCGGTACGTGCCGAGAACCAGCAAGCGCGCCGATTCCCGCCGGCGCGCGAGCATGCCCAGGAGGTCTATGGTGGCCGAGTCACTCCAGTGGAGATCTTCCAGTAGCAGGACGAGTGGTGCGTCCTGAGTCGGGCTGTCGAGCGCCTCCACCAGCTCCCGCCGCATCCGGTCGCGCGTTGCCCCCTGTGCACGGCGCTGCACCGCCTCCACATCGCGGTCGCTCAACAATCCCGGCAGCTGCTCCAGCCAGGTCGGCGCATGCTGCTTGAGGGTCTGAATCAGTCGCTTGCCCCCCGCCGCTCGCCCCAATCGCCCCAGCGCTTCCAGCACCGGCAGATACGCTTCCCCCGCACCGTACTGCTCCACACATTGCCCGCAGCCGATGCGCAGGGCGTTCGCTTCGCCGACCTTCGCCAGGAACGCTTCCACCAACGCCGTCTTTCCGATTCCCGGTTCCCCGGTCACGAACACGAGCTGCCGCTGCCCACTCAGCGCCCTCGCCAGACTCGCGTGCAGGCGGGCCAGCTCGGCCTCTCGGCCTACCAGCGTCGGGGTCGGGTTCGAGGGGCAGGTGAAGCTCGCCGGGGACTGGAGGCGAGACTCGCGCGCGGGAGCCGAGGAGCCCGTCGCGGAGACGACCGCCGTCTGCCGCGGGATCGGCCCAATGAACCGGAATCCTCGTCGGTGCACCGTCTGGATGTAGCGCGGGGCATCAGACGAATCCCCCAGAGCCTTGCGCAGATCGCGGATGCAGCTCGCCAGGGCGGCGTCGCTCACGATCGCGTCCCGCCAGACCGTGGTGAACAGCTCCTCCTTCGTGATCAGCCGCCCCTGGTGCTCGACCAAGTGCCGTAGCACTGCGAACGTTCGCGGCGTCAGCTGCAGCCGGCGCGCCCCGCACCACGCCCACGCGTTCGCCGGCTCGATGCGAACCGCTCGCGGATCTTCAGGCCGCGTCCGGCCCGAGCCGCTCCTCACGAGGTAGCCGCAGCTGAGAAGCTCAGCGTTCGTCTCCATCGAAGGGGTGTAACGTCTCGGCGGTCTCCCGGCCAACCGTCGGGCCGAATTCGAGGGTCAGGAGATCATCCGGGGAACGCGCGGGGGTTTCCCAGACCGCCCAGGCTCCCGGGGGAGACTGATCGACTCGAACCCCTGCGCTCATGACTTCCAGGACGCCCAGGCCCAGGAGAATGATCCCCACTGCGCTGCCTACCGGAATCCAGGTTGCGTTCATTTCTGGGCCCTCCCTTGTCCAGCTTGTGCTCCGATCGGCCCACCCATCAGCATCAGGAATGCCACGCGACAAACATGCGGAGATGCGGGACTCTTGATGGGGCTGCCTGCGGGGCCGGCGGGCATCGTGCCTGAGGCCGGGGAAGAACGCCCGAAGGGATGGAAAGAGTGACCTTGGCGGTGTGCTTACTGCTAGCCTGAGGCGCCACTCGCGGACACGACTCAATGCGCGGCGACGGCAACCCGCTTCGAATCCGCTTCGAAGGTCCGGCTGAACTCGCTTTCGCGCCGGTGCGCGGGCCGTGGCACCCGCTCGTGTATGTCCAGGCGGACCATCGTCTCCGCGTCAAGAGGTCCCGTCACGGGAATCTTCTCGGATCGCTGATACCTCGCTAGCGCGCCCTGCGTTCTCGGGCCGATCACCCCATCGATTGGGCCCGGCCGATACCCCAGCTCGCCGAGGGCACGCTGCGCCTCGCGAATGAACCGCGGCTGAGACGTCGCTCCGGCCGCGACCGCGCCGGCCGCGTGAGCAGGCGCGGATGCGCCGCCGCGTACACTCGGGCTTCCGAGCGACACGGCGAAAGTCCCTGCCATGAGAAGAAGCCGCCACCGCATAGGAGTCACGAAGAGCATCACCGGTGCCATCCCGCGCGGGATACCGGGAGACTCGCCGAATCGCCGCCAAAGATTCCCAATAGCGCTCGGCGCGGTGCCGTGGTGGACATTCTTACCGTGTAAGAACGTTCACCGGAGAGTCGTCACGACGGCTCGTCGCCGACCTTCCGCTGCCCTCCGCGGTGTCGACAGCTCGAACATTTCTCGTTTGGCGTCAAGGCCACCAGTCGATTGCGCTTGACGCGATGCGGGCGGCGGTTGGGCGGATGGCACGCTAGTGCGAGGATCCTTCAGCGGTACCCGGTGATCGTTAGTCTCTGGTGCGTGGTCTGCGCGATCTAGCACCGTTCGCGATGGGAGCGCCCCGGGTCTCCCGGATCGTGGAGTGAAATCGCGGCTCAGCGAAGCCCCTTGTTCGGGTTGATCAGGTACTTCTCGCCAGTCGCTTGCTTGCCGTAGACGGCGATCTCCTCGAGCCGCAGGGCCCCGGCGAGAGAGACCTCCTTCGTGTACGTGCTCGCGAACGTCGTCTTGATCTCGGCCGCGACTCGTTCGCGCAGCTTCTGGGCGGCCTCGAAGCCGATCTTCTGCAGGAAGGGGGTGAGCAGCCAGCCGCCGATACCCCAGGCCATGCCGAAGGCACGGTTGAACTGGGTCGGCCCGCGGTCGAGGCCCCCGTAGATGTAGACCTGCTTGTGGGTGGTGGATCCATACCGGCTGTATTCCTTCGCCGTCCGGTTCAACGCGATCTCCATGGCGGTGAGGATCTGCCCCGCCAGTATTCCCCCGCCAATGGCGTCGAAGGCGACCGTGGCTCCGGTGGCGACGAGGGCCTCGGTCAGTTCGTCCATGAAGGTGGGCGAGGTCGAGTTGCACACGTAGGTGGCGCCGAGCTTCTTCAGGACGTCCACGTGCTCCTGCTTGCGCACGATGTTCACCAGGCCGACGCGGTCCTTGAGGCAGATCTTGTTGAGCATCTGCCCGAGATTGGAGGCGGCCGCGGTGTGCACGAGCGCCTTGTGACCCTCGGTGCGCATGGTCGCGACCATGCCGAGCGCGGTGAGTGGATTGACGAAGCAGGAAGCGCCCTCCGCCGGAGTGGTGCCCGGCGGCAGTACCAGGCATTGCACCGCCTTGATGCAGCGGTACTGCGAATACATGGCGCCACCCAGGATGGCGACGGTCTTGCCCATCAGCGCTTGCGCGGCCGGAGACGCGCCCGCCTGGACGACCACCCCGGCTCCTTCGTTGCCGACGGGTAGGGACTGATCCCGGCGCCCGGCCATCGCCTTCATCACCGCCGGGGAGAGGCTCGCGGTCACCACGGGCTCGTCAGCCGGGCCGGATGCCTTGGCCGTGCTCATATCGGCTGAGGCGAAGAGCAGCCCCTGATCGGAGGGATTGATCGGGGAGGCGTCGACGCGGACGATCACCTCCTCCGGTTTCGGCTCCGGGGTGGGCACGCTGACGAGCGATAGCTCGAGAACGCCGCCCGTTTTCACGGTCGAACGAAGCTGAAGTCCCATGCCCATGCTCGGGTCGGTCATTGTGTCGCCTCCGTTCAATCCTCTCGGTTGCTGACCCGGGGGCCGCCGCTCACGTAGAGGGTCTCCCCGGTGATGAAGTTCGCACGATCGGAGGCGAGGAAGATCACCGCCCAGGCCACTTCCTCCGGGCGGCCCAGGCGCTGCAGCGGCACCTCGCGCGCGGCCTGCGCGATCATCGCCTCCGTCTTCCAGACCTCGAGCACTCCCTCCGTCTCCGTGGGCCCCGGCGCGACCGCATTGACGGTGATCCCGTACTTGGCCCACTCCGCGCCCAGGCTCTGGGTGAGGGCGGTGACGCCGGCCTTCGCCGCCGCATAGGCCGCCATGCCACGCGAGCCGGTGCGTCCGGCGACCGACGTGATGTTGACGATCTTGCCGGCGCGCTGCTTGATCATCACGCGCCCGACGGCCTGGCAGCAGAGGAAGACGCCGGTGAGGTTCGTCCCCACCATGGCGTCCCACTCCTGGCGCGGGAGCTGGTCGAGCGGGGCGCGGATCCGGTAGCCGGCATTGTTCACCAGGAGGTCGACACGACCGAACTCGCGCACCGTCTCGGCGACCACCCGCTCCACCTGTGCGGCATCCCTCACGTCACAGGACAGGGCGAGGGAGCGGCGCCCGAGCGCGCGAGCCTCCGCGGCCACCGCCTCGAGCGGCTCGAGACGGCGCCCGCTGGCCACCACGTGCGCGCCGGCCTTGGCCAGCTCGACGGCGATGGCGCGGCCGATCCCCTGGCCGGCGCCGGTCACGATCGCGACGCGGTCCTGTAGCATACAGACGGTAACGTAGCACCTCTGTTCTTGCTCCTGTATCCGAGCCACGCGGTCGGTGCGGGCCCGAGTCGACGGAGCGACGGGGCTCGGCGGTCTACTCACGGGGATGGTGCGGTTGCGTCAAGCTCGCGACACCACTGTTCCACCGCCCGGCGCATCGCGTCGGGCTGCTCCGTCGGGATCCAGTGCCGGGCGTCGAGCGTCACGATCGTACAGACCGGCATGGTGGTCAGCAGCCGTCGTGTGAGCACTGGTTCGCTGAACGTGCTGCCGGCCGACAGCAGCGCGAGAGCCGGGATCCTGATCGTGGCGAGATCGGGAAGCCGGCGGGTCACGGCCATCAGGGCCTGCAGGTACGCTCCGGTGGCGGTCGTGCGCAGGTCGAGCCACGGAGAGGCGTACGCCTTCAGGAGCCGATCGGACTCCCCCGCGGCGGCGATCGCAGCCCGGGTTCGGCGATCGAGCTCCTCCAGGTCGAGCGGGGCCAGCCGCCGTCGGTGGAATCCGAGCGCATTCAGAGCGCGGATGAGCCAGACCGCAGGCGCGAGCAGGGGGCGGATCCGCGCCAGCGTCCGCATGCTGCCGGCCATCGCCCGGGGGAGCATGGGCTCGATCAGGATCAGGCCCGCGGTTCTTCCGGGATGGCGAGCGCCGAATTCCAGGGCGATATTGGCGCCGAGGCAATGCCCCGCCACGACCGCCCGCGCATAGCCCTCTGCGTCGAGAATGCCCGCGAGGTCGGCGCACCATTCGGCCATGCCGATACGGCCGCGGTGAAGAGAGGCGCCCTGGCCCCGGAGGTCGAGCCGCAGGAGATCCCATGAATCCTTGAGCGTGGTCCGGGCCACGAACTCCGACCATCGGGTCATGTTGCTGGCGACTCCGTGAAGGAGGACGAGCACCTGCCGCGGGCGGTCCGGCTGCCAGAGCCGGTAGGCGATGGTTGCGCCGTCGGGCGCGGTTACGGAACGCAGGCTGTTCACGCGGACCAGGACGGAGCGGCCGACGGTCCCTAGGCCCTGATCATCGTGAGCAGCATCTTGAATCTCTTCAGCGCCCTCACGGCATGCGGTTCACGCGCGGGCATGACGATGGCGTCGCCGATCCGCAAGTGAAAGGGTTTGCCGGAAATCCTGATCTCGACCTCGCCCTCGAGCACGTGGACAAGCCCGTCGAACGGCACCGTGTGCTCGCTCAGATCCTGGCCTTCGTCGAATGCGAAGAGCGTCACGTTGCCGGTCTCGGCCTTCACGACGATGCGGCTGACGACCGAGCCGTCCTGGTACTCTACGAGATCGGCGAGCTTCAAGATCTGTGCTCTTGGCGTGGTGGGCGACATGGTTCCTCCTCAGAGCGGTTTTTCGTAGGTGACGGAGGCGCGGAGCCGATCTTCCGGGATGGCGTAGTACGCGCGCAGGACCGCCGCGGAGTCCTCCGAGAGGCGGTAGCCGGCCTTCTCCAGCGCGCCCCGGGCCTTGTAGTTCCGCGCGTAGGTCCCCACGATGATCCGGCGCACGCCGCGCGCCGCGGCTTCGCGCCGCGCCACGAGCTCCAGATGCTCGACGAGGCGCAGGCCGATCCCGTGGTTCTGGTGCTCCGGCAGAATGTAGGCGTGCCGGAGGAGCGCCGCGTCGCGCGACTGCTCGAGCCCCATCACGCCGACCAGGGCGCCGTCCAGGAATCCCCCGTGCCATGCGAGGCGCCGGGCTTCGTCGTCCCACTGGGCCGCCGTCATCTCCGGGTCGTGGAGCTCGTCCGGCGGGAGGAAGTCTCCGTACCAGCGCGCGGCGGTGTTGATGACATTCACCGCGGCGTCCCGGTCGTCGGCGGTCAGCGGGCGGATCTTTATTTGGGCCACGGCAGCAAGTATCCTCCGGGCAGGCCTCGAGGCCAACAGGCAATGGCCGAAGACGTATACTCGACCGCCATGAGCAAGGTGGCGCTGGTAACCGGAGCCTCACGCGGGATCGGACGAAGCATCGCGGAGATGCTGGCCGCGGCCGGGTACGCCGTCGTGGTCAACTTCGCCTCGCGCGCGGGGGACGCCGACGCCACGGTGGCCGCCATCAGCGCCGACGGCGGCACGGCGGTCGCCTTGCAGGCGGATGTCAGCGACGCCGCGGCGGTGGCGCGGATGTTCGCCACCGTCGACGAGCGATTCGGTCGCCTCGACGCCCTGGTGAACAACGCGGGGATCGGCCGACGGATCGATCGGATGACCGACATCGACGACGAGACCTGGCGGCGCACGCTGGCCGTGAATCTGGACGGAGCATTCTTCTGCATGCGCGCCGCCATTCCGCGGCTCCAGGCGGCCGGCGGGGGACGGATCGTGAACATCTCGTCCGGCGCGGCGCACACCGGCGGGGCCATCGGCGCGCACTACGCGGCCAGCAAGGCGGGCATGCTCGCGCTCACGGCCAAGGCGGCCCGCGAGCTGGCCCGCGAGGGCATCGCGGTCAACGCGGTGCTGCCGTCGGTCATCGAGACCGAGATGCTGGACGCGGTCGCCCCCGATGCCGCGACGCGCGCGCGGGTGATGACCCAGCTCCCGATCGGACGCTTCGGCCGGGCTGAGGAAGTGGCCCGTGTGGTGCGGTTCCTGGTCGCCGAGGCCCCCGACTACCTCACCGGCGAGTTCATCAGCCTGCGGGGCGGGCGGCGGTGAGGAGCTGGGCCCCGCGCCGTCGTCCCTCGGCACGCGGCAAGGACGGGGAGGAGTGTCATGAGGCTGCGAATGGTGGCGATGTTGGTGGCGTTGATGATCGCGACTTCCGGCTGTCTCTCTATCAAGGCATACGTCGACCCGCAGTTGCCCAAGGTCGGCTACGCCGATCTGCTGGCGCGGCCCGATCCGAGGCCGGTCTCGTTGCGGGTGGAGTTCCACCGCAATGGGGAGCCGGCGACGCTGGGTGCATCGACGGCCAGAGAGGCGGTGCGGACCGCGGTCGAGAAGAGCAAGCTATTTTCCTCGCTGCTCGACAAGCCGAGCGACGATGTCGATCGGCTGGAGATCGTTCTCGACAACATCGGTGACACGGGGGATGCAGCCGGCAAGGGCGCGCTGACCGGGTTGACGTTCGGCGCCAAGGGCTCGCAGGTCACGGACGGATACGTCTTCACGGCGACGTTCCGGGCGGTCGGCAAGCAGGCCGTGACCAAGACTTACCGGCACGCCATCCACAGCACCATCGGCAATGCCGAGGGGCCACCCGGGCTCGTGGCCGAGGACAGCCTCCGGACGGCGTTCAACAAGGTGGTCGAAGGGTTGGTGCTCAACCTGCTGCTCGACCTCCAGAAGGAAGAACAGATCTAGGAGGTGACCGGTCAGCCGCCGAACGCGGGCATGACCTCGCGCGCGAACCGCGTGAGCTGCTCGACCATGAGGTCTCTCGGCGTCCCGATCGCCCAGGCGATCATGACGTGGTCCAGGCCCGGGTATCGTCGCTCCAGCTCCTTCAGGTAGGCGACGATGTCTCCGGGGGGGCCGCAGAGCCACGAGCGGTTGCGCACGCCGTTCTCCAGGGAGGCGGTGGTCGGCGACTGCGGCTGCCGGGCCGCGACCGCCTTCACGTGCTCCTCGCTGTAGCGCAGCATCCCCAGCGGTGCCATGACCTTGGCGTGCTCCTCGAAGTAGGGGCGCGCGCGCTGGATGGCCCGCTCCGCGGTGTCGTCGATGTACATCCGGAAGCCGAGGATCAGATCCTCGCCGAGCTGGAGCGGGCGGCCGTGGCGGCGCGCCGCCTCCTGATAGTCGCGCATCCAGCGCTCGGCCAGCTCCTCCGCGGTGGCGGAGATGACGCCCTTGATGCGGTTCCGGGCCATGAAGTCCAGGCCCCGCGCGCTGCCGCTCACGATGGGCTGCCAGACCTCGACGGGCTGGCGCAGGGGACGCGGCACCAGGGTGATCTCCTTCAGCTGGTAGCCGCGATAGGGCACGTCGGGGGGGATCGCGTAGTGCTTCCCCCGGTGCGAGAACGATTCCTCCCGGAGCGCCTTGAGGATGATCTCCACCTGCTCCTCGAAGAGCTCGCGGTTGGCCTCGCCGTCGAGCATCGGATTGCCGAAGGTCTCCACCTCGCGCGAGTGGTACCCGCGCCCCACGCCGAACACGACCCGGCCACGGGTGAGGATGTCCGCGACCGCGTAGTCCTCGGCGAGGCGGAGTGGATGCCAGGCGGGCACTACGTTGAAGGCGCAGCCGATCTTCACCCGCTCGGTGCGATGGGCCAGGTCCACCGCCAGCATGGGGATGCTGGGGATGCACTCGTACCCCTCGTGCTGGAAGTGATGCTCGGCCAGCCACAGCGTCTCGTACCCCAGCGCGTCCGTGGCGCGGGCCAGGGCCGCCGCGGTGTCGAACGCCTCGACCAGGCGCTCGTTGGGATAGCGCCGGTCGTCGGCGGGCGTGCCCCCGAGTCCACATCGCTCCAGCTCGATGTGGCCGACGTAGAGGGTCGAGAAGCGGGTGATCATGGCGGCCCTCCACCGCGCCTCAGTAGTACACCGACCGACCGGCGCCGCCAGTGGCCACCACGAGCTCGCCGCTGACCGCCCACGCCTTGTCCGAGGCGAGGAAGACCGTGAGATAGGCGATCTCGGCCGCGTCCACCATGCGGCCGATCGCGTTGCCGCGAGGCGAATCGTCGGCGAAGTCGCGCTTCTCGACGTCCTCGGGGGCGATGCCCAGCTCGGCGCCCCGGGCGGCCAGCAGGCGCGGGGTGCGCTCGGTGCGGGTGATGCCGGGGTGGATGCAGTTGACCGTGATGCCGTACCGGCCCAGCTGGACGGCCAGGGTCTTGGTGAAGTGAACGAGGGAGGTGTTGCGCGCGCCGCCGCTCAGGTTCCCGGCGTTGCGCGCGTTGGTGCCGCTGATGTTGATGATGCGGCCCCAGCCCTGCTCCTTCATGAAGGGGATGGCGGCCCGGGCGCAGCGCAGCGCGCCCACGTACTTCACGTCGAAGTCGTGTAGCAGATCCTCGTCGACCACGGTCTCGATGGGGCCGGTGGCGGTGGCCGAGCCCCCCGGAGGCGAGCCGCTGTTCACCAGGATGTGCAGCCCGCCCAGCTGCGCGGCCGCCTGGGCGACCATCGCGTCCACCTGCGCCCGGCTGGTGACGTCGGCCGCCAGCGGGATGACGCGCCGTCCGGTCTCGGCGGCCAGATCTCGCGCCGCGGCCTCGAGCCGGTCCTTCGTCCGCGCCACGATCGCGACGTCCACCCCTTCGCGGGCCAGCTCCCGCGCGATGGCCTTCCCGATGCCCAGGCTGCCTCCGGTCACGATCGCGTGCTTGCCTCGAAGCCCCAGGTCCATGGAGCACCTCCTCGGTGGGTATCCCCGGAGGATTCTAACCGGGAACGGGGACCCCGAACGGTGCTATCGTGGCCCGGCGAACGCGGGGACCCCACACCCCGGGAGGATGACGATGCCCGTATTCACGCGTCCCGATGCCGAGATCCACTACGAAGTCCACGGGTCTGGCTTTCCGCTGCTGCTCTTCGCGCCCGGCGGCCTGCGCTCGCAGCTCGAGTTCTGGCGCCACAGCCCGAGCAATCCCGCCGCCCCGCCGCCCTGGATGAACCCCATGGCCGATCTGGCCGGCCGGTTCACCGTGATCGGCATGGATCAGCGCAACGCGGGTAGCTCGCGCGGGGCGGTGACCGAGACCCACGGGTGGCACACGTATGCCGGTGACCACCTGGCCCTGATGGACCATCTCGGCCATCGCCGCTTCCACGTGATGGGCGGCTGCATCGGGGCCACCTTCTGCCTCACGCTGTGCGAGCTGGCCCCCGAGCGAATCGCCGCCGCGGTGCTGCAGAACCCGATCGGCCTGCACGAGAACCGGGACACCTGGGACGAGGCGGTACGGGGCTTCGCCAAGACCATGCTGGAGCGCGATCCCACCTTGACCGAAGGCGTCATCGAGAAGTTCGGCCACAACATGTTCGGCGGCGACTTCGTCTTCTCGGTGAGCCGCGCGTTCGTCCGCCGCTGCCGCACGCCGCTGCTGCTTCAGCCCGGCAGCGACAAGCCGCATCCGGCCGAGACCAGCGCCGAGATCGCCCGCCTGGCTCCGAACCTCGAGATCCAGAAGGACTGGCGCAGCCCGACGCACCTGGCCGAGTCGATCCGCCGGGTCGGCGACTTCCTGACCCGGAACACGCCCAAGACCTGAGCCCGTCATGACGGCTCTGCGCGAACGGATCGTTGAAGCGACTCGAGCCCGGAGGGATCTTCTCGAGCTGGTCCGCGCCTTCACGCCGACCCAGGCCGCGTTCAAGGCCGCGCCGAACGAGTGGTCGATCGCGGAGAACCTCGAGCACCTGGTGGTGGCCGAGCAGGGGTCGATCAACCGCGTGTGGAGCACGGCCGACGCCGTCCGCGCCGGGCGGCCCACCTGGACGGGCGAACCCGTCCACCGCGGCCGATCGATCGAGGAGATCGTGAAGCTGACCTGGGTACCGGGGCAGGAGGCGCCCGAGATCGCGCGGCCGCGGCGCGGCGGGCCGCTCAGCTACTGGATCGTGGCGCTGCAGTGCAACCAGCCGCTACTGGAAGCCCTACCGGCCCGGCTCGAGGGCCTCGATCCTCGGGAAGTGGTCACGCCGCATCCGATCTCGGGGCCGTGGGATGCGGATCAGTGGCTCGCGTTCGTGCGCTTCCATCTCGACTTGCATCGCTCGCAGATCGAGGCGATCACTCGGGCGTCGGCGTTTCCCCGTTCCTGAGCCTGCGCTCGCGCCCGTGGCGTCAGCGCGCCAGGCCGGGGCTTCCGGCCGGCACGGCATAGAAGTTCATCGTGAGCGAGACCGCCGTGTAGTAGCCCATCAGGACGATCGCGTCGGTGATGGCCTCGTGCCCCAGCACCGTGACGGCACGGTCGTAGAGTCCCTGAGGGACGAGCCGCCCGCCGGCGAGTGCCAGCGCCACCTCGTAGACCACCTGCTCGCGCGCGTCGGGGAACGAGGTCGGCAGACCGGCGACGATCGCCTCCACCGCGGCGGCCGGCAGGCCGACCTCCCGGCCGCGCTTCTCGTGCGCGGCGGTGGGATAGGCCGAACGCCACTTGCTGGTGATGACGAGGACCGCGATCTCGCGCTCGCGCTCCGACACCGACGACTGGCCCGGCGTGAAGTGCTCGCCGAGCGGGGCCGCCGCGTGCACCAGCTTCGGATTGTGCACCCACACCTTGTAGGGACCGGGAAGGCGGCCGCGCGGGCCCTCGACGAGGAAGCGGTATCCTTCCCGCTGCTCCGACGTCATCCGGTCCACGGGGATCTCGGCATAGCGTCCGAACGTCGGCGCGTCGCTCATGAGTTGCCTCCCTGTTGGGTATCTTCGTCGGACGCCTCGGCCGGCGGATGCCGGTGTCGGGTCCCGCGGATCATACTCCAGCGCCGAGCGTCACGTGGTATGGGAGCGGCCGTCGAGCCCGTGGGTTGCTGCCCGGCGCGTCCTCGCCTATGGTGGATCTGCCGCGGCGACCGGGCCGCCGCGTCGTCCGTCCCCGAGCCCGCCGAGCCAAGGAGGCCTCCGTGAGCGTGAAGAAGAACTTCTACAGCGACAACGTATCCGGCGCCGCCCCCGAGATCCTGGAGGCGCTCGTCG
>Ga0326726_10000927_pt1 | contig 27032 bp, 28 predicted proteins | sample MHFenrmetagenome_2_FD_207603 | JGI IMG/M metagenome (GOLD analysis project Ga0326726, IMG submission 207603) | Lab enriched peat soil microbial communities from Michigan Hollow, Ithaca, NY, United States - MHF15MN | ecosystem: Environmental > Terrestrial > Soil > Wetlands > Peat | place: USA... | reverse complement strand
AGCTTCATTGTCGGACAACGGAGCGCCAAGCTCCCCTTCGACGCAGCATTTTCCCCTGCATTCATTGAGGTCGCATGAAAAAAACGCCTGCAGCACCTCCTTGTCAACAAGAACATCACCAATTGAAACCAGAGACATGACAATCCATAATTTTGATAAAAAAAAGCATCTGGACCTTTTAACACCGATTGTGAATCCTCATTTATAAGGGCTCACATGCGACTTATCTGTTTTCCTGCTTGCGGCTTCGCTCTTTTTTTCATAGCTATATAGCTTATGCAGTTGAGGGCAAACAGCTCACCGACAGAAGAAAAGACACAACATAGCCATATCGCCATGCTCATTATCGACGGAAAAAAGGTCTCACTGGACCTGAAAAACGAACTGAAAGCCGGAGTTGAACAATACAGGGCTGCAACCGGCAAGGTACCCGGATTGACAGTCATTATTGTCGGACAGGATCCCGCCTCGCAGGTTTATGTACGCAATAAAGCTAAAACATGCAAAGAGATCGGCATGATTTCCACGGTGATTGAAATGCCGGCCGACACTACCCAGGCCACTCTCCTTGAGGCCATCACTGAGCTGAACAATGATCCGGCAGTCCACGGAATTCTGGTCCAGCAGCCGCTTCCGAAACAGATCGATGAATTTGCCGTTACCATCGCCATAGATCCGGCCAAGGATGTTGACGGATTTCACCCTGACAACCTCGGTCGTCTTGTAATGGGCCATCTCGACAAATGTTTTGTCAGCTGTACCCCTTACGGAATTCTTGAACTGCTCGGCCGCTACAATATCGAAACCAGAGGAAAGCACTGCGTGGTAGTGGGACGCAGCAACATTGTAGGAAAACCGATGGCGAACCTGATGCTCCAGAAGCTTGACGCAACAAACTGCACGGTCACCATCTGCCATTCCGCAACAAAGGATATTCCATCATACACCCGGCAGGCTGACATTCTCATTGCAGCTATCGGCAAGGCCGGATTTATCACCGCAGATATGGTGAAACCCGGAGCAGTTGTCATAGATGTCGGCATCAACCGCATTGAAGATGCCTCAACAAAAAGTGGTTACCGTCTTGTCGGCGACGTCGATTACGAAGGCGTTTCGGCAATCGCTTCAGCCATGACTCCGGTACCCGGCGGCGTCGGCCCCATGACCATTGCCATGCTCTTGAAGAATACGCTGCACTCCTTCCAGCGCATTAACGGCCTGTAACCTCCATGGCAAAAACTGCAACCAGATACATCTGCTCGAACTGCGGTGCCGTTTCACTGAAATATCAGGGAAAATGTTTTGAATGTCAGAGCTGGGGCACCTTGCAGGAGACCCGTATCGAACCGGAACAGAAAGCCCGCCGGGAGGTCGCTCCCGGCGTACTGCCGGTACTGCAGAACCTGCATGACGCAAACTCGTCAGAGTTCCGTCGCACCATGACCGGAATCGGGGAACTCGACCGGGTGCTTGGCGGAGGGCTCATGCAGGCTTCGGCCGTTCTTGTTGGCGGAGAACCGGGCATCGGCAAATCTACACTCATGCTCCAGCTTGCCCCGCGCCTTGCACCCTCAAAAGTGCTCTATATCTCCGGTGAAGAGTCTCCGAACCAGATTCGCGAACGGGCCGAAAGGCTTTCCATTCGTGCAGAAAATCTCTGGCTGATCCCTGAAGTTAACCTTGAGAGGATTCTTGCGGTCATTGAACAGGAAAAACCGGCACTGGTCATTGTCGACTCCATCCAGACCGTCTACTCAGGTGAATATCAGAGTTCTGCCGGCACCATTACCCAGATCAGAGAGTGCGCCGCAATGCTGATCCGTGCAGCCAAGCAGCAGAACGTCATCCTGATGATTATCGGCCACATCACCAAAGAGGGAGCACTTGCAGGTCCGAAAGCCCTCGAGCATATGGTCGATACCGTCCTGCAGTTTGAAGGTGAAGGCTACCAGCGCTACAGGATTGTCCGATCGGTAAAAAACCGCTTCGGCTCCACCAATGAGATCGGCGTCTTCCGCATGGATGAAACCGGCCTTGAGGAGGTCAGCAACCCTTCTGAATTTTTCATTTCCGGCCGCAGAACCGATGTTCCCGGAAACTCGATCCTTGCCGCCATTGAAGGTTCCAGGGCTCTCCTTGTTGAAGTACAGGCACTGGTGACCAAAAGCAACTACTCCATGCCTCAGCGCATCAGCACAGGGTTCGACTTGAAACGCATGTCGATCATCCTTGCCGTGCTGGAAAAAAGACTCAATATCGAGACCTGGGGACAGGATGTCTTTGTGAAAATCGCGGGCGGTCTGAAACTCGCTGAACCGGCCGCAGACCTGGCGATTGCTGCGGCTGTAGCATCAGGACTCCTGAACCGTCCGGTCGATCCGGCAACCGTCTGCTGCGGAGAGATAGGCCTTGCAGGAGAATTGCGGGCGATCAGCGACAGTGAGCGGCGCATCAGGGAGGCAGCGCACCTCGGCTTCAAACGCATTGTACTGCCTGAAGCAAACACCCGTGAACTGAAACCATCGCTCCTGAAGCTTCCCGTCACCATCGCAGGATGCAAAACACTGCATGAAGCCCTCGATGAACTCAATATCTGAAGAACCGGGAACGCCTAGCCCCGGCTCGGCATTACTGTTCCGGACAGTTTTATTATCCTCAAAGCTCCCCATTGTCAAGCCGAATACTCCCCTGTTATCATCCCGAACGCTTTCCCCCTTGTCATCCCGAACGCAGAGAGGGATCTGACATGTTCCTGAAATGGACAGCTTTCCTCTGTTGCTGCAGGGCTCAGATCTCTCCTTTCAGTCGAGATGACACAGCGTAGCGCGCTTCTCCCTACAACACCCGATCATCACATCCAAACGCTCCCCCTTGTCACCCCGAACGAAGTGAGGGATCTGGCTTCGAATTGAGGGTAGATTTCTCTCTGCGTTCGCAATGACTTCGAAGTGAGCTTTTCCCTGCAAAAAAGTTATAATTACAAGGTGCCAGGATGCAACAACGCCCTTCATATCGGGCTTGTGATATTGTCAACTGTTGCGACTTTCGTACATTGAACTCCAGGATCACAGGTGAACATAAACACGAATAGATACCATGACGAGTATACTGATTCAATGGCTGATAAACGCCCTCGCGGTCTATGCTACCGCTCATATTCTTGAGGGCATTCATATCAAAAGTTTCGGTGCGGCTATTCTTGTGGCCCTTGTTCTCGGCCTGGTCAACGCTCTTTTAAGGCCGGTGCTGGTCTTTTTCTCAATCCCTTTTATCATTCTAACGCTGGGACTGTTTCTCCTGGTCATCAACGCCCTGATGCTTCAGCTTTCCGCTTCAATTGTCGGCGGCTTTACCATTGACAGCTTCTGGTGGGCAGTAGCGGGATCACTGGTCATCAGTGCAATATCCTGGATACTCAGCGCGCTTTTCAATCTGTGAAGAATTTAATCTACAACCACTGATGGCCGCCACCGTTAATTGTTATTAAGTCCCGATTGCCGGGAGAACAAATTAACAGCGAAGGCATTAAGCAGTAATCGTTATCCATACCTATGCAGGGAGAAGTTCAAGCCATCGTATTGCAGAAAGCCAACAAACTTAAACTGCAGCAAGCCGCATATCATGCCGATCAGCCGGGCGACATCCTGGTTAAAACCATCGCAAGCACCATAACACCCGGATTTGACCGGTTGCTTTTGACCAACAAACCGGTATCGAGCCGGGTGTTCACCTACCCGATCATGCCGGGAAGCGAATCGATCGGTCAGGTGATCAAAACCGGCCCGGAAGTAAGCGACCTCAACCCCGGCGATTTTGTCTATGCCTTCAAAGGTGACCGATGGACAGGAATCCAACCCTACTACGGCTGTCATGCGGAAATAATCCCCACTTCACGAAGCAACGTATTGGCTCTCCATCGCCAGCCGATCCACAGGGATCTGCTCATCGGCGTACTTGCCTATGTGATCTGTGCAATTGAAAAAGTGCAGCTCGCGCCATCCTCGAGAATTCTGGTACTCGGTCTGGGATCAGTCGGGCTCATGGTTTCCGAGTACCTGAACTATCTCGGCTTTCAGCATGTCGATGCCGTCGAAACCTTCAGTATCAGGGGTCAGCTTTCCCATGCCGAGAACATAGCACTCGACATCAGTGACTTTACCGCAGAATTCAACGACTCTTATGATCTCGTTATCGAAACCACCGGACGGGTGCTTTTGATAGAAAAAGCAATTCGTCTGATGCGCCACCAGGCAAAAATACTTCTGATGGGAAATTATGAGGTGATGGCCTATGATTACCGGCTGATCTTTCATAAAGAACCCGTTATCATCTCATCCGGCATCACCACCATATCCCATATTTCAACAGCTTCGACACTGCTCGACGGCGAAAAACTCGACACGGAAAAGTTCTTTACCGATGTTTTTCCAGTCTCCCAGTTTGAACTGGCTTACCGCAGGGCGCTTGACAGTAAGGAGTCCATCAAAACTGTCCTGACCTGGGTATAACCACTGAACATAATCCGGATATGAGTGCTGCAATCCGAGTGAACGGGGTATCAAAACAATTCGGCAGCTTTTCGGCAAACAGCAATATTTCACTTGCTGTTGAGGAAGGCAGCATTCACGCACTTGTCGGTGAAAATGGTGCAGGCAAGAGCACGCTTACGAAAATAATCTATGGCATGCATCGGCCCAGTTCGGGAGAGATCGCCATAAAGGGTCAAACCGTCAGCTTTACCTCACCCTCCGAAGCGATCGCGGCAGGTATCGGCATGGTTCATCAGCACTTCATGCTGATACCTGAACTCTCTGTTGCCGAAAACATCATGCTCGGCAACGAACAGACATGGCTCTTCGGGCGGATGCAGATGAAAAAGATCAGAGACCGCATAGTGAGAGACAGCGAAGCCTACGGGCTGGGCATCAATCCCGACGACCTGGTTGAATCTCTCAGCGTCGGAGAGCAGCAGCGGGTTGAAATTCTCAAACTGCTGTTCCGCGATGCCTCCATCATGATTTTTGATGAACCGACCGCGGTACTCACGCCATCGGAAACCGAGCAGCTTTTCCTGACATTCCACTCACTCAGTAAAAAAGGAAAAACCATTCTGCTCATCACCCACAAGCTCGACGAAGTGCTCGCCGTAGCCGACACGGTAAGCGTGATGCGCAAAGGAGAGATTATCGGCACCATGCCGACGGCATCGGTAACAAAACCGGCACTTGCAAAAATGATGGTTGGACGCGCTGTTCTCCTGAAGGTCGATAATCCACCGTCAGAGCCTGGCGAAACCCTGCTCTCGATCAGAAATCTTGAATTCACCAATCTGAACGGCGAAAAAAAACTTCATAATCTCACGCTGCATATAAAAGCCGGCGAAATCTACGGCATTGCAGGAGTTGAGGGAAACGGTCAAAATGAGTTATTGCAGGCGCTCCGTGGCCTGGCTCCAGCAGGAACCACCATAACCGGCGAAGCAGCACTCAACGGCCGCTCACTTCTGGGTAAAAATGCTGCCGAAACAACCCTCCTGGGTCTCTCACACATTCCCGAGAACCGGCTGCGCGATGCGGTCATTCTCAGCTTTCCGGTCTCATCCAACCTGATCTTCGGCAGGCACAGGGAGCGATCTTTTCACAAAGGAGCCGGGTTCGACCAGGCTGCAATAAACCGCTATACCGAAAGCATGATCTCCGACTATGATATCCGCTGCTCCTCTCCAACTCACCAGCCGCTCAGCGCACTTTCCGGAGGGAACCAGCAGAAAATCGTAGTTGCCAGAGAGTTCAGCCGGCCGGGAATATCGCTTCTTCTGCTTGCCCAGCCGACCAGGGGTGTTGATATCGGAGCGATCGAAACCATTCACAAAAAGATCATCGATGCCCGCCGGCAAGGAATGGCGATCCTGCTTATCTCTTCAGAACTCGAAGAGATCATTGCGCTTTCAACACGTATCGGCTGCCTCTTCAGGGGTGCTATCCGTCACGAATTCAGTCTGGATGAAGTCGCAATCAAAAGAAACCAGGAGCATGAGTTCATGAAAGAGATCGGCCTTCATATCACCTGACATCCCCCCCAATCATGACAAAAAAGACCGGACAGTTTCTCATTCCCGCTCTTTCCATTCTCTCGGCACTCCTCTTCAGCACGCTTGTCATTGTCATGACCGGTCGTGATCCGATCATGATTTTCAACAAAATGTTGCGAGCTACCTTTATGTCTTCATACGGTACCGGACAGGTAGTGTTCAGGATGACAACCCTTGTGCTTGCGGGCCTTGCCGTGGCAATACCGTTCAAGCTGAAGCTCTTCAATATCGGCGCAGAAGGCCAGCTCCAGATGGGTGCGTTTGCCGCAGCAATGACCGGCGTACTCATCCCGGCAGCCATATCCTCACCTCTCGCTGTTTCGCTCTGTATACTTTCCGCCATGGCGGCAGGCGGATGCTGGGCACTACTGGCCGGAGTACTCAAAGTACGATTCGCCGTCAATGAGGTCATAGCCACCATCATGCTCAATTTCATTGCACAGGGAGCTACAGGATACCTGCTTACCTATCATTTCGCCCTTCCCTCTACGGTTCATACCGCATCGATAACGCCAGCAGCCATAATACCCTCTTTTGACAGTGTTACGGGATGGTTCGCCAACTCTCCGGCAAACATCAGTACACTCTTCTCCATCGGCGCAGCACTGCTCTTCCAGACAATCCTGTTCAAAACGCGGTTCGGATTTGAAATGCGGGCCGCCGGGCTGCAGCCGGAAGCCGCAAGATATGGCGGAATCAAAGCCGATATGCACTCGCTTTCGGCGATGGGCATCGGAGGCGCCATAGCCGGCCTTGGAGCAGCAAACATCGTACTTGGCTACAAACACTACTATGAAGGAGGAATGACCGGAGGAATCGGCTTTACCGGCATTGCCGTAGCGCTGCTGGCCGGAGCCAACCCGCTGTGGATCCTGCTTAGCGCGCTCTTTTTCAGTTTTCTTGAATACGGGGGACTTACGGTCAATGCGTATATCCCCAAAGATATCTTCATGATGATCGAAGCCGTGACCATTCTACTCGTCATAACCTTCAGCGCAATAGGTAAACGCCTCCAAAGCTGATGAGCATGGAGTCACCGGGATCCTTTTTCAGGCAGGAAAATCAAGGGTGACAAAAAGGATGGTAAAAAAATTTCGAGCGGCTATCCCTCTGACACAATAATTGTTTATCTTTGGGGCATTAGTTGCGATTACCCTGAACAACAGAAAAACAGACCGGAAAAAATGGTTAAAAAAATCGTTGAGAAAGAGAGCGAAGACAAAGCTCCTGCCAAAAAAAAAGCAAGTGCAGTGAAGAGTGCCGCCGCTCCGAAAAAAAGTAAAAAAGTCACTGCAGAACTGACGCCCGAAAAACGTGAAGAGCAGATAAGGCTTGCGGCCTACTACCGCTGGGAACAGAAAGGAAAACAGGATGGTTCACATACTGATGACTGGTTCGAGGCTGAAGATTCGCTGACGGACTGATAACAATCAGCCTTTAAGTAAACAATAAAAAAAGGCCATTCCTGAAACGAATGGCCTTTTTTTTAGGGCTGTAAACTTTCGAATTTTATGATCAAAGATATTTTACGCACAATCTGGGGATCCATCTCAATTCTTTTCGCCGGCCTGTGGCTGGTTATACGCATCATTCTTGAGTATTTCGGGTTTATCAGTGACGGCAACGACCGAACTACCGGCATCAAGGATCTTCGCGAAGAGTATAAAAAAGCAAACTACAAATAACCCTCTACTATCCCCGCAGATCTATAAATTGTCGTGACTACCGATGCATCTTCAAGGACTGTGGCAGACAGCTCGAAAGAACCGGAATCTCTGCCGACAGACCTTGAGGCAACATACTGACAGCTGCGCTCTACTCCGCCGTCACAACCGTCAATTCAACCTGCTGGCCTGGTGAAACATATGTTCCGACAGCCGGCTTCTGGCTGATTACGGTGTTTGGAACAAGAATCGCTGAATATTCGGTAGTGATCTTTCCTTCACCGAGGCCCGCATCACTGATAATCTGCTGCGCCTGACCGAGTGACATGCCCAGAACATCAGGAACGATAACCTTTTTCGTGCCCTCTGACGACTCCTGATATTTTCCGACAATAATGGATACGGCCGTTCCGGAAGTCACCACTGTCTGAGGTGGAATCGACTGACTCAGCACCTTTCCATCCTCTTCCTGACTGGTTACCGGCGTGATCTGCACGCCATCCAGCGTCAGTTCCAGACGGGCTGCTGCCTGACGGGCATCGAATTCCGGACGTCCGAGAAGATCAGGCATGGCAAAAGTCGGCTTGTCCCGCCTGTTCAGTACCAGATAGACATTTCTTCCTGGCTTGACCTCCATACCGGCTGCAGGCATCTGGGAAAGCACAATATTGGAGTCAACCCCGCTGAGATATTTGACATAATAGCTTTTTCGCGCTTCCAGACCCGCATGACGCAATTTGCGTTCAGCATCTTCATATTGCAGATTTGATACATCAGGAACAACCCTGACACTCCCCTGTGAAATATAAAAGGGCATAACCAGCTTATCGAATATCACCACAACCCCGAAGAGTAAAAGAACGATCAAAACAACTTTTTTCTTCATCTTACTTTACCAGTTATTAACAGCTTCAGTTTTCATTATAACATACCTCACACACCAAACATCCCGGCTGACATAGTACTATAATCTCTAACTCTGCCTTTTCATGACGAAATCCACAAGCTGCAAAAGAGATGTTCTGGCGGGACTCTGCGGAAACGCCGTGATTGATGCAACCGCTTTGGCCGCGAACCCCTCGGCAACTTCAGCGGCATAGTCAAGACCGCCTTTAGTTTTAACAAATGCAACCACCTCGCCGCTTCTGGCCGCACGTTTACCGGCACTTTTCAATATGGAGCGGATCGTTTTCTGTTCCGACACGGAAGCCTGACGCAGCGCATAGATCAGCGGCAGGGTTATTTTCTTGTCTTTGATATCGATGCCCATCTCTTTGCCGGTTTTTTTGGAATCACCGGTATAGTCCAGCAGATCATCACGGATCTGGAACGCAAGACCAAGATACTCACCATAACTTTTCAGACTGGCTATAGCTGCTTCATCGGTTGTCGCACTCATTGCCCCCATGGCACAGGCCGAAGAGATAAGTGAAGCCGTCTTGTCTGATATAACACTGAGGTAATCCTCTTCGGATATGTCAAGACTACGGGTTTTCTGTATCTGAAGAATCTCGCCCTCGCTCATCCGCCGAACCGCTTCCGAAACCATATGCAAAGAACCGTAATCCTTGTGTTCGAGAGAATAGAGAAGGCCCCTGGAGAGCAGATAATCGCCGATAAGTACCGATATCTTATTTTTCCACAGTGCGTTGATTGAAGCCAGACCTCGGCGCATCTCAGCTCCGTCAACCACATCGTCATGAATAAGGGTCGCCGAATGCAGCAGTTCAACCATGATGGCCGCCCGATAACTGGATTCGTTTACCCCGCCGCAAAGCTTGGCGGCAAGCATCACCAGGGCTGGACGGATCTGTTTTCCCTGCTGCTTGAGCACATAGCGGGTAACTTTGTCAACCAGCGTATTCTGGGCATGAAGCACCTGCTTGTATCGCTGCTGAAAAATCGCAATTTCATCGGTTACCGATGCAGTAACATCCTTGATATTCACCAATTCCCCGGACTTTTATGGTGACAAGCTCCCTTTTGTGACGAAGCTCCTGAAAAAAAGCAAAACAATATCAGCGTAAAACTAAAATACGCTGTAACAATTCTCCCTGTACTATGTTAAAAGGATATTTCGGGCTGAGCAGTTCCAGCCGGATAAAAAAAAGCAGCTATGACTGCACAGGCAAAATCATCCAGAACGGAAGATACGTAACGAAGGGGTAACCTTGAAATTCTATCTGATTGATATTGCTTCGTTAAGGAGTCGCCGGCAAAGTGCCCTCTGGAACCGTCAGCAAAAAAGAAATCGCGGTTTATATGCATGATCATGTCCACCAGACCAGAAAAAACATTTTCTTGGCTTCGAGCATCTTTGTTGCTATGTTTTGGCAATACCGACTTGCCGTGACACTCCTGACACCTTTTTTTATTGTCTGAAAGTTCCGATGGTGTCTGTTCGGAATCAAGTACATTGCCTATACATTTACTTTCAAGCCTTTACGTAATGAGCGAGGAAAAAGAGTCCTTACATTCACCTGAGCTTCCGGAAAGTGACACAAGCAGCAGAGCCGATTATATGATGCCCTATGCTCCTGTTACAGAAGATCCCGCAAGTACGGCTGAAGATGCACCTGAAAACCGGAGAGCGATCGCCAAAACGGCAGATAACAGCGCCACGGAGCCCGACGATGCCGGCGAGATGAACGTTATCGGCCATCTTGAAGAGATCCGCTCACGCCTGATCAAATCGGTCATAGCCCTGCTTCTCGTTACCGCGCTATGCACCATCAAATCCGATTTTCTTGTCAACGAAATCCTTATAGGACCATTGGTAAGAAGCAGCAAAGGTCTTGTGCTTCAGAACCTTGTTCCCTATGGTCAGATCTCTCTCTATCTGCAGGTCGTCTTTTTTTCGGGCTTCATCATCTCTTTTCCCTTTATTGCCTGGCAGATCTGGCAGTTCGTCGCGCCCGGTCTGCATGAGAATGAACGCAAGGCTGGCCGTTTTTCCATTCTCTTCATTTCGCTCTCGTTCTTTACCGGAATAGCATTCGGATATTTTGTTTTTCTGCCGATAACACTGCAGTTCTTTGCCGGATTCGGCACACCCCTGATCAAAAACAACATATCCGTACAGGACTATGTCAGTTTTTTCATCGGCGCACTGCTTACGGCCGGACTTGTTTTTGAACTCCCCTTCATCTCCTATATCCTCTCAAAAATAGGGCTTCTCACACCTGCGTTCATGAGATTTTACCGCAAGCACGCCATTGTTGTCCTGCTCATAATCGCAGCAGTGGTTACGCCATCTACCGATCTTGTGACCCAGCTTGTCATCGGTCTGCCGATGATCCTTCTCTATGAGTTGAGCATTCTGATTTCCGCACATGTCAACCGCCAGAAAAACGCACTGACACTATGACAGCCACTCCGGCAATTTATCCGCGAATTATCGAGGTCACGCTGCCCGGATCTACACTTGCAGGAAACTCGCTGGGTGATCGGACCGAACGCAGGATACCGGTCTATCTGCCGCCATCCTATGACGGAAAGAAACGGTTTCCGGTTATCTATCTCCTTGCCGGATTTGCCTCTACCGGCCAAAGCTTCATGAATTACAGCTTCGGACGACAAAGTGTGCCGGAAATGGCCGAATCGCTGACCGCTGCAGGTCACATGGCGGAAACCATCATCGTCATGCCGGACTGCATGACCCGTTACGGAGGTTCCCAGTATGTGGATTCTGTGGCAACAGGCCGTTATGAAACCTATCTGGTTGATGAAGTGGTGCCTTTCATAGACAGGACTCTTCAAACCCTTTCGGAACGAAAACACAGGGCAGTAGCCGGAAAATCATCCGGAGGATTCGGAGCACTTCGCCTCGCGATGAAACATCCCGAAAAGTTCGCGGCGGCAGCATGTCACAGCGGCGATATGGGTTTCGAACTCTGCTACAAACCGAATTTTCCGGCAGCGGCAAGGGTTCTTGAACAGTACAACGGAAATATAACGGCGTTTCTCGACTCCTATGAGAGTGCGCTGAAAAAACCGCAAAGAGAGTTCGCACTGCTTGATCTTGTCGCCATGGCCGCAGCCTACTCTCCTGACCCTGAAAAAAGCGCACCGGAAAACATTCGTTTCCCGTTCAATCCGTATACCTGTGAACCGGTTGAAGATGTATGGCAGCAGTGGCTGACGTTTGACCCGGTAGAGATGATTGAACAGGAAAAGTACCGTGACGCACTCCGTTCGCTTCAATGCCTTTTCCTTGACTGCGGAACTCTTGACGAGTACAATCTCCAGTTCGGTCACAGAATTTTTTCAGCAAAAGCGACCCGTTACGCCATCAAGCACCGATACGAAGAGTTCATGGACTCGCACAGCAACACGTCATACCGCTACGGCGTCTCGCTGCCGCTGCTCTCAGAGGCAATCGCCGGCTGAAGAGACTTTTGCAAGCAGCCACTGAAAAAGCAACTCCGTCTCTTTTTTCAGCTCTTCAGATGACCCTTTGTTCAGCAGCACATAGTCGGCTTTTTCAACCAGCTTCTCCTGGGGCCACTGCATGGCGATGCGCCGCATGATCTCTTCACGGCTGCCCATCCCTTTTTCGACTGCCCTTTGTATCCGCTGCTCCAGATCAGCCGCAACAACAACTACAACATCGAGATCCCTGTTTCCTCCCGATTCAAAAAGAATGGCCGCCTCTTTGACAAGAATTTTTATACCCTGATTTGCGGTATCGAGAACAGCCTTCCTGAACTCACGATAGACCCTTGGATGTATCAGCCTGTTGAGCGCTTCAAGTTTTTCAGGATTTGAAAAAACTACCGATGCGACTGCTTTACGGTCCAAAAAAAGCTGCCCGGCTGCATCACGCTGGTAAACCTCCGCTCCGAACAACTCCCTGATCCCATCAATAACCTCAGGATCACAAAGCTGCAGCTCTTTTGCCACCAGGTCAGCCTCGAAAAGGGCGCAGCCCATCTCGGAAAGCAAGCGGCATACCGTTGACTTTCCGCTGCCGAGCCCGCCCGTTACGCCGACCAGTAAGGGGAAGGTGCCGTTCATTCTGCTGCAGCAGTTTTTTTGCGGATATTCTCCCTTACCTGCACAAGAACCAGCCGCCACAGTTCCGGATTGCGGCGGTATGATTGCACTTTTGCGGTAAAACGCGGGCGGTCAAGTGCATGACGAACAAGAAGGGTATCAAGCTGTGCGGAATCAAAAGATGTTGCAGCAATCGCATTCTCACGATCCGCAACACCGGATTGCAGGAGATAATCACTGTAGAAGCCTGCAAAACGGATATCATCCTGATCGAGCGTTGAGGGTTTATTGTCGCTGCACCCCAAAAGAGCAAAACAAAAAACCACACAGAAAACAAAGGCACCTTGATGCATTCTCAAGTAACCTGATTTGATGCTGTGGGCGAGGCAGGAAGCATGCCGGGCAGCGCTAAATCCAGGCTTGTCGTGACGGAATACATTTATGGAGGAGCAAATAAATGCCGGGAAGGTCTCATGCAATAACATTTGCCAGCAACTCCTTTATTGATATTTTCTTAGGGTACACTTTAACATTCATGAATTTTCAATTTTCACGAAACTAAATCACCAAATAGTAAGTTTAAACATTTTTATTCATTCCTTCGCCTCTTTTAAAATCTAAAATTCAACACATCATGGCATATCAGCAACCACCTCTTCCGTTCGCAGAAAACGCACTTGAACCTTACATATCCGCCAAAACCCTGAGTTTTCATTACGGAAAACACCATGCGGCCTACATTACAAACTACAACAATCTCGTTGCCAACTCCCCTCTTGATGCCCAGAGTCTTGAAGAGGTGATTGCCATCGCTGCCGCTGACCCCCAGAAAGTCGGTATTTTCAACAACGGCGCACAGGCTTGGAACCACACCTTCTACTGGAACAGTCTCACTCCGAACGGCGGCGGCGAGCCGACAGGTGAACTCGCAGCAAAAATCACAGAAGATTTCGGAAGTTCCGACAAGTTCAAAGAAGAGCTGAAAGCTGCCGCAGCAACCCAGTTCGGCAGCGGATGGGCATGGCTTGTGCTTGAGGGATCGAAGTTGAAGGTAGTGAAAACCGGTAACGCACAAACCCCGTCAACCAGCGGCCAGAAGCCGATTTTGACCATCGATGTATGGGAACACGCCTACTACCTTGACTTCCAGAACCGGAGACCTGATTATGTCGCGGCCGTAATCGACAATCTTCTTAACTGGGAATTTGCTGCTGCAAACTACCAGGCAGCTAAGTAAAGCGTATTCAAAATCATTTCCGGCAGGGCGCAGCACAAGCGCCCTGTTTTCTTTTTAAGCCATTACGATACAAGGATTCAAGATGTCTGCAGCTTACAGAACCATCACATCCATGGAAGCGTAGCCGCATCATCAAGATTGACCACCCGCACTTTTTTCGGCATGGAAAAAACACCGGAAAGTGTTGTCTTGTTGAACGATCTTTCGTCATATGAAATTACCAGCTGATGCTCTCCCGAACCGTCAGCTCCGCTGTTATAGAGCAGCATATCGATCTCTTTGGGTACCAGCGTGCTTTTTGAAGCAATGGTAACGGTTTCAAAATTCCTGAAATGCAGCTCCGTAGTTGTCTCTCCCCTGTGGTTTTTCAGAAGCAGGGCGCTGAGGGTTCTGGTAGCGGGATCAATAACAACCTCCTTGCTTCCTGTCGGACTCTCAACGGTAAACATCAGCTTTCCCGCACCCTTTTTAACCGACCTGACAGCGCTCAATGGTTCCCCAATTTTCACCAGGCCCAAAAGAGACTCCGAAAGCAGCCGGTATCCGGAATTCACTCCGAGAATTTTTTCAAGATTCCGGTCATTGTTGCTGCCGACGAAAAGCAGGTTATTGATCATATCATGCACATAGAGCGAATCGCGACTGAAAAACATATCGGCGACCGGCCAGCCGAGCAAACCCGCACTGACAATCATTCGAGCCTCTTCTCCACGGTTGACCCTGATGTTGCAGAAAACCCGTTTCTCTCGCTTCGGTGTTTTTATCCAGACATCGGCGTAACCATCAAGAGTTACGATAAAAGGCGATGCTGCCGCAACTTCACGATAGAGATCGGCATACCCGGCAATCAATGCCGTTTGTTCAGCAGGAAGCTCCTGACGCTGAACTGTCTGAAAATCCGAGCATCCCGCCCCAAAAACCAGCACAAATAATATCCACAACAACACTCCTGCCCTCTTCATCACTGCCTTCCTTTTGATTAACCATCGATTCAAACCATTCCAGACACCTTCATTACCTGTTGCGATCCCCGACGATGCCGGGATACTCATATATTTCAGGTACCGCTCAGTTCCGACTTGTCAGGACGGAGCAAATTAATCAGAGGCGCCTATTATTTCCTTTGAGATTCATCTCTTTTACAGCACATTGCATCAGGCGCCACAGAGCACAGGAACGGACGCCAGGCGTAAGCACGTTACTTTCGTTACGAAAGCGCAACAGTTGCATTACCATTGAACTTTCATTTTAATGTACAATGCAGAGTTATCAAAACCACAACCCATTTTTCAAGCCATGCACTCTCTATACCTGAAACCAAAAGAACACCACCGTATCCAGAAAGGCCATCTATGGGTGTTCAGCAATGAACTTGAGAATATACCCCGCGATATCGCTGCCGGCGAAACCGTAAAACTCTTTACCCACGACAAAAAATTCATGGGTACCGGCTTTTACAATCCGCACTCTCTTATCGCCTTCAGACTACTTACGCGTAAAGATGAACAGCTTGACAGGGATTTTTTCATGAAAAAATTCCTCGAAGCGCTCAAGCTCCGCGAAAAAATCTACTCGCTGGAAGAAACCAACGCCTACCGTCTTGTACATGGCGAGTCGGACGGCCTTCCGGGACTCATTGTTGACCGTTTCAACCAGGCAATCGTGCTGCAGGCATTTTCAGCCGGCATGGATCTACACCTGCCCCTTATTACCGAGGTACTGCAGGAACTCTTCAACCCGGCAGTTATAGTGGTGCGCAATGAATCCCTCCTGAGGGAACTTGAAGGCATCCCGCTCTACAAGGATATTGTCCACGGTGATCGCAAGGCAACGATACAAACCATCCACGACGGAGGCATCTCCTATGAAGTTGATGTTTTCGAAGGGCAGAAAACCGGATTTTTCCTGGACCAGCGCGAAAATCGCAGAGTGATCAGAAAGTTTTCCAAAGGAGCGGAGGTGCTTGATGTCTTTACCAATGACGGCGGATTTGCCCTCAATGCGCTTTACGGCGGCGCCAGTTCGGCCATTCTTGTCGATGCATCCCAGGAAGCATTGCAGCGAGCGGAACACAATGCGCGATTGAACAATTTCGGGGAATACAGCCTCGTTGCGGCAGACGCTTTCGATATGCTCGAACAGATGGGTGAGGCCAAAGAATCATTTGACCTGGTCATTCTCGATCCACCAAGCTTCACCAAAAGCCGTAAAAACCTTCCGGGCGCACTCAAGGGATACAAAAGACTCAACAAACTCGGCCTGGAGCTTGTCAAAAACGGAGGTATTCTTGCAACAGCCTCGTGCAGTCACCATGTTTCTGAAGAGGACTTCCTGCAGACCGTTCATCAGGCAGCTCTTTCAACAGGCTGCCAGCTCAGAATGATCTACAAGAATTCGCAGCCTTACGATCATCCGGTTCTGCTCTCCATGCCCGAAACAAGCTACCTGAAATTCGCCTGTTTCTATGTAACCCGCTGACCGGCCGACAAACCAGCAGCCATGTTACAGCCCTGAGTACCAGGGAAACATGGCTGTAACGGCAAAAAGTCCACTCACCCTATCTGATAACCACACTGCATTGGATCTGACTGCATCATAAAGTCTCTTCAAGACTATTTTCAGATACCGTTCAGATCTTGTTGCCCGCCGGCATGAACAGCACACTTTCTTGATAACTTATTCATCCATTCAATCTTTAAAAGTAAAAAATACACTTATTTTACATAAACCATACGTATCTTAAAGCAATAAAGGGTACAGCACTTAATCCTTTCTGGGGTTTCCGGAATATCACGTCGTATAAGCCACAGCTTCTATATGCATCATATCAGGACATACTACCAGAAAAGATACTCGCCTCGCTCGATATCACCTTTTCTTTTCAGCTCGCTTGTAGAATCACTGGTACAGTTCAAACCCGAACTGAACACGACGTCGCGTACAATCAAATCAAGAGCTGTAAGCAATGAGAAAATCACGGATCTTCATGGACCAGAATCCTGGCATGTCATGAACTCGCATTGTGTTGACGAAATCAACTATTTACATACTGAACTGATCCTTGAAACCAATAACGCCAAAAGATGCGAAATGCATATCGAATTCAATTATGAGCACATTTTTCTCTCTGTCTCCGATGTACAGACAAAATGGGGAAAGGAAATCTTTGAGGAAGCGCAGCATCTTCTTGCAACTATCGGTATTGCGCCGGGTGACTGGATACACTCTCTTACACTCAGCGATGACATGCTTCAGATGGTGCAGATTGCCATGCTTGCATTTGCAGGTGGCGTTTTTTTTCTCTGGATTAAGGTTCCGGAGCCCGGCTATTTAATCGCTTCGGCCAGTTTTTTTTCATCAGGGGTCATATCTGCATTCAGACTGCGCTCACGCAATTGCAAATCACTAAAAAAACTGCTCAATCAGTCAACATCCTCTGCTCGTCGTTTTCCCTGGCTTGAAATATCAGCAGTGCTTGCATTTCTGTGCGGACTGTTGTGTATCGTCAGAGAAGTCATATATGTGCTGACTTAACCATAATCCTGATAAAGAGCTAATCGGCGAACCCTGCGGAGAATGTGGTGCGTGACCGATATCCGTTAACCGGCATATTGACATTATGAGACTGTGCTGAATCGTTTTAACAGGTATTTTTCGATAAAATTACTTTGCCGCTTACATTACATTTTAGTATTATTTGTATGTTGCATTTGAGTAAGATACGCTCGGTATCTTGAATGCTGTTCCCCCAACAGCATGGTTTAAAATATGTTGAGTAGTTGATACATCTTTTTCTCAATATGTGTATATGGTTCCGCAATATTGCGGAACCAGGCATCGATTTTTTCCCTGGTTTACCCCAAAAGAAGCTAAGCATCACAAGAGAGAGTCAATCCATCTCCAGATGACATGCGTATACATTGATGTTGCTTAGTTTTGAGAAGCCGTTCAGCTAACCATATCAGAGAGAAATACTATGGCTGCGCTAAAAAAAACACCACTGGAATTGATGGACCATGTCTATACTCTTGCATGCTGGATGACCGGATCTGAAATGACGGCCAATGAGCTTGTGAGCCGGACCTACCTGAATGTAGATTATAACAGTTCTGAAAGAGATTTATTTACAACATTCAGAGCATGTTACCTCGATTTGTTCTCAGACGATAAGCAATACAGCGATTCAGATTTTTATTGTAAAAAGGAGGGCTGCTCGCTGACAGTCCTCCATCATCAGAATACCGACATAATACTATCTGTCTTGTTTTCGGAAATCTGCGAACTCAAACACCTTGACATAGCTCACATAATCGGCAAACCTCTTGATACCGTAAGGTTATGGTTATTTTTTGGTCGAAAATTACTTGCAAAAGCATCGTTTGAGCATATATCGCCGTTAAATTTTGTTTCACGTTATTCAGATGCCGGGCATTATGAAAAAACATCGCAAGGGCCCTGTTTCGAAAACTCTGAACGCTGCGTTGCCGAACTCTCGGGTTTGAACTCCCGGCGATAGGTTCTGATGTCACTATGTTGAATCTGATGTACAACGAGCTCTATACCGCGTTAGTATTAAATGACATGGTTCCGCGGCACAACTTTTTAAGCGCACTTTACGGATAACTACTACAGCTTTGCTGTGGCATAATGATATAACCAATCCACATTCAGCGCTATACATTGCGAATCCAAAAGTATCGGTAATGAAAAAACAGAAAGCGAGCATAGAATTGCGGAGTCAGGCTGAAAAACAGAGCCCGGAGAGTAAGAAAAAAAAATCTGAAGACAGTTCTTCACCTGACAAACCCTCCCGAAAAACAGGAAAAGGCTCAATACTCATTGTAGAAGACGAGCCCGAAATTCTCCATTTCTGCAAAATAATTCTCGAGCAATACGGCTACACGGTTTTCGCGGCTTTAACACCGGATGAAGCAATCGGAATTATCGAACAGCATACTGATGGCATTGACCTGCTTTTGACCGATGTGATAATGCCGGAAATGAACGGATGCGACCTTTCCAAAAAGCTTGTTTCCATCAGTCCACATCTGAAAACGCTCTTCATGTCCGGATTTCCCGCTGACGTTTTAGCTCAATATGGAAATCTGAGAAAAAGTTTAAATTTTATCGAGAAACCCTTTACCATCAGTGAGCTGCAATCGTTCGTACATAACCTGATTAATAATAAAGAGATATAAGAGCACCTTAAAATTGGGGCAGATTGCTGTATTTTTGTAGCTTCCTTATGTGATCAGATTTTCATTTCACAGTCAAAAAGGAACTCGTATGCAGAGAGTGTCGAAAAACATCCTGTTGGATGGCAATGAAATCTGTAATACGATTTTTGATTTACTGGACTCCTATTCTGATCCAACCTATCTTATCGACAAGGCAGGCACCATCCTGTATACCAACACAGCATGCGCAGCACAACTCAAAAAGCATGGTTTGATATTGATCGGTGCCAATGTGTATGATCTTCAGTCGTCAGGCCTCTGTATTCCCGAAATAGCAGAAGGACTGAATGAAAAAGTTGAGGAAGTATTGCGCACAGGCAATCGCCTCAAATTTGAAGTACAACTAAAGGGTGTAAAATTCAGTCATATCATTACTCCCGCCTCTTCACCCGAAGGAAAAATCACCAGCCTCTTTGTTATCGTTCAGGAGAGTAACCCGCAAAACGCCATTGAACGTGAAGAGAAACAAGAGCTTGTTGTCTACAAATCTTTTCATGAGACGACCTGTTTATCCTTAACCATCATGGATGCCAACGGGCGAATGATCGAATGGAACCGATACTTTCGCGAACATATCGCTGGAAAATCAGAAAAGGAGATGGCGGGCTTCAACGGATTGTCAACAATCCATCCGGATGATCTTCAGGACGTCATGAAGAAATTTCATGACGTCCTGAACACAGGAGTTGAGCAATTCGTTGAAATAAAAGTATTTCTGCATGGAGGTCCGGATTATGAGTGGCGAATGATCCATGGCAGACGGATCATCCTTGACAGCCAACCCTGTATTTTGACCATCGGTATCAACATCAATGAGCGCAAACGAATTGAAAATGAACTCATCGAGAGTAAAAAAAGGTTCAACTATGCATTAGACGCAGCGCATTCCGGCGTCTGGGAGTGGGATGTGAAAACCAATGAACTGATCTGGTCGACGCAGGTATGGGCATTGTTCGGTCTGGAAACCGACAGCAGACCATTAACCTATAACATCTTTGTCGATACCATTCATCCTGATGATCGGGAAATGACATCCGGGATTGTGCATATGGCTGCCGGCAGTGAGATTGAGGCATCTGCCGAGTTTCGCGTTATTCATCCTGACGGTTCTATACTCTGGCTCATGTCACGCGGGATACCTTTACGTGACGAAAGCGGGCAGGTATCACGTTATATCGGAACAATTACCGATATAACAGCGCGCAAAAATCTGGAGGCTCAATTGATCGAAAGTCATGCCAGATTCAGTTTTATGCTTGAAAAAAGCAATATAGGTGGATGGGAACTTGATCTGCAGAATAAAATTGCGATTCGTACACTGATACATGATCGCATTTTCGGATATGAATCACTGCTCCCGGAATGGACATATGATAAGTTTCTCGATCACATTGTCGCCGAAGATCGTGAAGACGTTGAAAGAAAATTCAAAGAAGCAACAGCAAATCATGACGATTGGAATATAGAGTGCCGTATTCGTCGAGCGGATGGCGAAATACGCTGGATTTGGGCGGTCGGTGGATTTATGCATGACAATACCGGCCATGCAAACAGATTGTCCGGCATAGTAACTGATATAACCGAGCGCAAGCAGTCGGAGCTGGAAAAAGAGAATCTGCAGCTTCAGTTGCAGCATTCTCAAAAAATGCAGCTGGTCGGCCAGCTTGCCGGAGGCATTGCTCACGACTTCAATAACATATTGACCGTGATTCTCGGACATACGGATTTAGCTCTTGAACATGCCGACAACTCTTATGAAGAGCTCAAAGTGATTAAAAAAGCAGCTACCCATTCTGCAGAATTAACCCGTCAGCTGCTTGTTTTTTCTCGTCGGCAGACCTTAACAACGAAAGTTCTTGACCTGAACGACTCCATAGAAAAGATGCTTTCACTGCTGAGACGATTAATTGGCGAAAACATCACACTCAAATGGATACCCGGCACGAGGAATGCTCTGGTCAAGCTCGACCCGACGCAGATCGATCAGATTCTTGCCAACATCTGTATCAACTCCCGCGATGCAATTGATGATAACGGCAATATCACCATCGAAACAGGCTGCATCCATATTGATCAGGCAAAAATCGCTGCCGGGCACACCTGTATGATTCCTGGCGATTACATAACGCTTACCGTCACGGATGATGGTCACGGCATCGATAAACAGCACATTCCTCATATCATTGAACCTTTTTTTACAACCAAAGAGGTTGGTAAAGGCACAGGTATGGGGCTCTCAACGGTCTACGGCATCGTCAAGCAGAGCAACGGTTTTATTGATGTCGAAAGTGTCGTTGGCGAAGGAACCCGTATGAGAATTTACCTCCCTATGCAGCGGCAGCACGCAAAACCGGAAAGTATCGAAAACTCAAACCCGGAATTGCCTCATGGAAAAGAGATGATACTCCTGGTTGAAGACCAGCCGGATATTCTGCAACTCTGCAAACAGATGCTTGAATATAAAGGATACAAAGTGCTTGCTGCTGCCGGTCCAAAAGAAGCAACAGCGCTCGCTGAACAATATAAAGAGTTGATAAACCTGCTGGTAACCGATGTCATTATGCCCGAAATGAATGGAAGTCATCTCTTCAAAGCGCTTCAAACGGTTTGTCCGAACCTCAAAGTCCTCTTTATGTCAGGCTACACGGCTGATTTTCTTACCCATCACCTTCAGAACATCGATGGAGTTAAATTTATTGAAAAACCTTTCACCTCGAACGCACTCATTCAGAAAATACAGGAGACTTTGAAGGGTAATTCGGTAACCGCTTAGTACGACTATGCTGATAATGCCGGAAGAAAAATCATCGATAATATGGCGCTGTGAAATAACGAAGAGAGATGCCGGGCAGCATCAACCGGTTGCCGCTCCTCCCGCTGACCGGTGTTTCTATTTCTGATAAGCATTAACCATTTCATACACCTCCTGCCATGTTTCAGCCCTCGGAGCAGAAACATGCCGGTTGGTACTGTTGGCAAAGCAGATGGTATAGAGTCCTTTATCCCTGAGCTGACTGACATTGTCCGCTGTGTCCTCTACATAGATATCCGCACCTACCTGTTCCTTCTCCTTCATAAAACAGAGGTCCCAGTAGGGAATACCGTGGCTGTCGAGCCACTCAACGGTCTGCTGTACTGCGGAAGCATGAAAATAGTGGATAAACAAACGGTGCGTGATAATACGGATGCGGTATCCGTCATCGGAAAGCATACGAAGATACTTTCGGGCTCCGGGAATCATCGGCATGGTTTTAAACAGCTCTCGCTGAGTAACGGCAAACCGGTGCAGGCTTTCATACTGGCTTTTGTCGATCACCCCCCATTCCGACAGGCCATAGGAAACTTCCTTCGACAGCCCTTCAATCGGACACTCGAACCACTCGGAAGCAATTTCGCGCATCCGGCTGTAAAAATCAGCGCAGACGCCGTCAAGATCAACCCCGATAACTGTTTTCGGCTTCTCTGTCATCATGCAGTGTCAGGTGAATGAATTAACCGAATCTCCCGGATCCATTCTCAAGCTCCAGAGGAGCAAATCTATTGTTCGGCCGTTAAAACGAACGGTCAAAAGGTTTGCGATACTTTCTGGTAATCTCATGCTCCTCTCCAAGATAGCGGAATATGGCAACACAGGCTTTTCGTGACCCATCATCATCATACTGACGGTTCCGCTTGATAATCTCAATAAAGCCGGCGAGTGCCGCGTCAAAATTCTGCCGTTTCAACGCTCCTGACGCAGCAAGGTAGTCCGCTTTAACGGTGTCGTCAGGGAGACTCTCCTCATTCATCGCAATCACCCGGCCGATCACTTTTGCGGTTTCGGCGAGTTCTGCAAACTCCGGTTCATATTCCAGCGAAGCACTCAGCGCAATGGCCTCTTCGGGATGCGAGAACAGCCTCAGTTTTACAAGCAGCGCTCTGACCTTCAGGTTATCCGGCTCTTTATGCAGCACGCCATCAAGCAAAGAAACCGCCATGGCAGGTTTTCCCTGGCGAACAAATTCAGCGGCAAGCAGTATCTCTTTCTCATAGAGACTCGGAACCTCTTTTTTCAGCCACTCTTCAAGCTTGTATTCTGAAAGGGCTCCCGAAAACTCACTCTTCACTTCCCCCTTGATGAAAAGCTTGACATTGGGAATCCCCTTGACATTCCAGCTCGAAACAAGATCGGGATACTCTTCGGTATTGATTTTGACCAGCTTCCACCTGCCTGAATTTTTTTCGGTAAACTTTTCAAGCAGAGGAGTCAAGATTCGGCATGGCGCACACCACTCAGCCCAAAAATCAACCAGTACAGGAATATCATGACTCTGTTCAATTACATCACACTGAAAATCAAAAGGCTGCAGGTTACTCATATTTCAATATCGGTTATAAACTATAAATGGAGGTTGTTTCTACATGGTCAGCAGGGGGAACAAGATGTTTCAGAACACCGGAAACGCTCTCTTCAACAGCAAAGGCATGATCAAACTGCTGAAGCCGGGTCAGCCGGTTCGGCACAATTACACAGGCTATCCCTGCGGCATCGGCCGAAGCGAATCCACGAAGCGAATCCTCGACGGCAAGAGCCGCACCGGGGGTAACTCCCAGCAGTTCAAGAGCCATAAGATAGGGTTCAGGATGAGGTTTCGGGTTACGCACATCATCATCAGTCACAATCACTTCAAAAAAATCGAGCAATCCGCTCTCGCGGTGCATCAGATGAATCTGATCACGAGGGCTTCCGGTCACCATGCCAAGTTTGACCCTGCCGGAGAGCGCCTGCAACGTTTCACGCACATCCGGCCTTACCGGCACATTCCTGCCGATAAGCTCCAGATACTCGCTGTTGCGCCGTTTGATCACAGGATCGACAAGCGAGGGCGACATGCCCAGTTCGGCTGCGATCTCGTAACTTCTTTTGGCATTACCAAGATACTCGATCGCCCAATACTCCTCAGTCATCTCGATTCCGCATGCCGCAAAATGAGCACGGGTCAGCTCAAAAAAAACCGACTCGGTATCGAGCAGAAGTCCGTCATTATCAAATAAAAGCGCTTCAATCATAAGAATGACGCTCCCCTATTTCGGGAGCTCCGAGGTTGCAGTTTTTATATATGCAGCCGCTTCATCAAGAATTTTCATGGCCTGACGAATTTCATAATCATCATCGACGTCATCCTTTGCCCGATTAAGCCTTTTTTTGGCATCCTCAATGGCATCCGCTGCAAGCTGCAGATTTGAACTGATGGACATGGCTCTCTCTCCCTGTTTGGTTATGGTATTCGGAAATACGTTCTGCAATGTAGCACCAATTGACGACAAGTGGCAATCCCGAATGATGAAAATCACTGCTTTTCCTGCAACCAGCCCCATAGCGCTCTTCATGCATAACATGGCGCAGACCGAGAGACGATGCAATTACGGTAATATCCCTTATGTTGTTCAGACGAGCTCAGTTGACTTCCATACTTATACAAAAAAACTGCACAGCAATGTACGAACAACGCCATACACGGCCCATACCTTCCGCCAGGTTTGTGCTCCGCATCATTAAGCATGCGGCCATTGCACTCGCCATCGTCACGATTTCACTCATGATCGGCATAGCAGGATACATGAAAACAGAACAGATGCCGCTGCTCGACGCATTTCTGAACTCAGCTATGCTGCTTGGAGGGATGGGGCCGGTAAAAACCGAAGGGTTAAGCCCCGAGGGAAAACTCTTTGCCGGCATCTATGCGCTCTATGCCGGACTGGTATTCATCGCAGTCATGAGCATCATGCTCGCCCCGGTCGTGCACAGAATTATGCACCGCTACCACTGGGAGGATAAACAGGATGCTGAATAAATCCTCGCTGAGTGACAACAACTGATTGAGGCATATCCGAATCGCATTGCAACTCCCCCGTACGAGCGGGTACGAGTTCTGTCATCTCGACATTCAGGAGAGATCTCTGCAAGTTTCAATCCACGCGCCCGGCGATAAATGCGTCAACCGCTGTAATACCCCCTTGCCACAAAACCTCAATACCTCACGTTCTGCCTCCACCAGGGATTTGCAGTATTTCTTCACAGCAGTTTCTGAGATACATCCAAGCCCGAGGGGCTCGAAATCTGTCATCTTCACGTTCAGGAGAGATCTCTGAAAGTTTCAATCCTCGCGCCCGGCAAAAGATGCGACAGCCTCTGTAATACCTCCCTGCCACAAAACCTCCACCACAGCTGATGCCGACTCCTAACTGATTTCGCAAGTTTAAGTATTCAAGACCGTCTCCATGTCTGCCAATGTAACAAAGAGGCATACGAAAAATAACGAAACAAACTGACCATGAGACACTTGATGAGGCAATTCGGATAATTTCGATGCTATTTAATATATGTCATGCCATAAGAACAAGATCAGCACTTGACAATTCGCAATATGGAATCGGCACCAATAAATAACCAGCTTCTTTCGATTAAGCAGAATACTTGGTGGTAAAGCGGAAGAACGCAACAGTTCAGAGAGTAATGTCTGGAAATGCGCTTCCTGTTTGGTGTGACAGGAGAACCGGGATGGCATACTTTTTGCTAATTATTATTGACGCACATCAAGCTACTAGCCAACTGCAGGAGTGGCTTCATCAACAAGTAAAAGGTCGGAAAGAAAATGCAAGAGGATAAGAATTACGGCGACTGCTGCTCTCAACCCAAAGAAGATGACTCGTGTTTGCAGCCTGACTGCGATGGGCAGTGTGAGGTGTGCTGCTATTACTCTGAAGGTGAAAAAGTAACACTTTCGGATCAAATCACAACTTTCCGGGAGAAAATAAAGACGCAACAATACGCTCCCGTTCTGGCAAGAATCGGGTTAGTACCAGAGAACCTTGAGGGAAACCATAAAATCGAGGAGGCACAATCATGAGCACAATAGATGCAGCAAAATCGGTTTTGGCGATTGCGGTGATGGTACTGTTTTTCATTCCGATGATCGACGGCGAACATATAGCGGAAATCAGCCAGGCAGGTTCTTTATTTGCGCTCCTGATACTTGGGGTACAGATTCTTGAGGTACTGTTCGGCGAAGAATTGGCGAATCATCACAGGCAGAGAGGGTGACAACGTTAAACAACATTCAATACAAAGCAAGTGACAAGCCGCTTGCTTTTGACAATTTCCTGCCGCTGCCAGACTAATTGCCACCGGCACTCCCCTTCTCAAAATCGTACAAATCCTGCGCAATTGCTGCCTGGCCGCTGATATAATCCAGGAACCTTCGTTTCACCCCTAAATTAAATCTCCTTACACAAAACCTCCACCACTGCTGATTCCGACTCTGAACTGATGCTGCAAGTTTAAGCAGTCATGATCGTTCCCAGTCTGCACTCAATTTTCTTCTATGAATGCTGTTATTGAGAAGTGTAGAAGAGAATGATAGTAAAACCGTTAGTTTCTCGCACCTGCATGCGTGACTCGAAATCTGTCATCTCGACATTCAGGAGAGATCTCTTTAAGCTTAAATAGCCATGACCGTCTCCAAATCTGCATAGTTTCAATCCACGCGCCCGCGAGGGGCGCGACCTCCGTCAGGATGCACGATGATGATCAGATCTCTGTTTCAATCCACGCGCCCGCGAGGGGCGCGACATTGGGATTTTCTGAGCGCCACTTGTTCCAAGCAGGTTTCAATCCACGCGCCCGCGAGGGGCGCGACAGTGTGCTGCCCGGAGTATTGAAGTTGCTCAGTTGTTTCAATCCACGCGCCCGCGAGGGGCGCGACCGTAAACTTTAGCTGAAGTGACCTCAAACTGTTTGTTTCAATCCACGCGCCCGCGAGGGGCGC
>Ga0326726_10000926_pt1 | contig 27036 bp, 18 predicted proteins | sample MHFenrmetagenome_2_FD_207603 | JGI IMG/M metagenome (GOLD analysis project Ga0326726, IMG submission 207603) | Lab enriched peat soil microbial communities from Michigan Hollow, Ithaca, NY, United States - MHF15MN | ecosystem: Environmental > Terrestrial > Soil > Wetlands > Peat | place: USA... | reverse complement strand
TGTCGGCGACCAGCATGCTGGTCTGCGCTTCCTTGAACTTCAGCCCGCCGGCGACGGCCGCGAACTTTCCGCCCAGAAGGCCTCCGGCCGCGCCGCCGACCCCGCCGGCGTTGCCCTCAGAAAACACGACCGATGGTGTCATCACGAAATCCGCCGTGACCATCTGCCCGCCGCCCATATTCGAGCCTTGCCGTGTCTCGCCGGCCCCCGCGAGTTGGCGCTCCTGCATCACGTTCCGCATGCCGGCGCCGCGTTCGACGACGAGGAAGCAATTCGACTGCTGAATCATCAGCCGGATCAGCCCGACTGGCGACGCCAGCTTGTAACGCGCCAGCGCCGTGATCATCTCGCTCTGCGGCTCGACGACGGCCATCGCGCCCATCGGCTTGTCGCAGTGCTCGAGGCCTGTGTCGCCGGTGCTGCCGTTGGTGCCGGCCGCGCCCTTGACGACGCTGCCGCCCTGACCTTGCTTCGGTTGGGTGATGCCCTGGGCTCGCGCCGACGCGGAGATCAGGACGACGCAGACGGCCGCAATCACTGCGCTGCGAATCTTGGGATCGAACATGCGGTCCTCCAGCAGAAGTTGGTCACACTGTCCCTGCGAGACAGTATCTTTACCATGAAATCCGGACGACGGCGATCAATTTGTAGGGAATGAAGTCCAGGCCAGGTCCCCGGCCCGATGGATCGCTGGGCTACGGCGTTGGCTGCAGCATCGCGTCGAATTTCACCCGCACCATCTTGCCGACGATCAGCTGACCCAGCAGCACCTTCGGCGGGGTGACGCCGAACTGGGTCATATCGATATTCGTCTCGCCCTGACTGCGCACGCCGTTGGCGGACGGCGTGAGCTTCACGTCGAAGCTGACGGGGCGCGTCACGCCGGCAATCGTCAGCGACCCGGTGACCTTCGCCGCGCCGCTGCCGGCCATCGTGTACTGCTTCATGCGGTAGGCAATCTGCGGATAGGTCTTCTCTTTCAGCGCCTCGCGCAGGTGCCCGTTCATCGTGTCGTTGTCGCACTCGATCGCCTTCACCGGCACGGTGAACGCGACGGCCTGAACGCCCGCCGGGAAGCCGGGCGCCGCTTCGCCCGGTTTGCCGGGCGTGACCTTGACGGCGGCCTCGACGGGACAGGACCAGTTCCGGACCGTCGACGTTCCTGAGATCGTGACCGTCGCGGTGCTCTGCCCGACGAGCGGCGCCTGGCCAGAGAGCGCGGCCAGCGCAACGAACAGGACACCGATTCCGCGGCGCACCAGCATGAGATCCTCCTGTGTCGTGTCAGCCGCCGATCCGCATCCGATCGATCAGCGACGCGCGCGTGATCTTGTCGATCGACGTCGCGCCCGTTTGCCGCATCGTCATCTGCAACTCGCGGCGCAGAATGTCGAGCATCGCCTCGACGCCTTCCTGACCGAACGCGGCAAGACTCCAGACCTGCGGGCGGCCGACACCGACGGCCGTGGCGCCGAGCGCGAGCGCTTTGAAGATGTCGGTGCCGTGCCTGACGCCGCTGTCGACGATCACCGGCATGCGCCCGCCGACGGCCGCCGCCACTTCCGGCAACGAGTCGATCGTCGGACGCAGGCTCTCTCCGGCGCGCCCGCCGTGATTCGAGACCCAGACGCCGTCCAATCCGTTCCTCACCGCCAGCTCGCCGTCCTCGCCGGTCTGAATCCCTTTCACGAAGAGCTTCATCTTCGTGATGTCGCGCAGCCGCTTGATGTAGTCCCAGGTGAACACGCCGCCGCCGCCGCGCTCGACGTTCCCCGGCGGCAGGCCCTGCGCCATCGGAATCACGCGCCCCTCGTGGCACTCCTTGCAGAACGGCGCTCGCACGCCGAGCGGGCCCTCGCCACGCCGCAGTGTTTCGCGATTGCTGCCGCCGATCAGATCGACGGTCCAGATCAGCACGGGGCATCCGGCCGCCTCCGCGCGCTTGACGATTTGCGTCGTGCCCGCGAAGTCGGGGCGCGCGTACAGCTGGAACCAGACGGGCTCGCCCCGCGCGGTGTTGACGTCCTCGACGGACGTCGACGTCTGGTTCGAGAGACACATCAAGTGCCCCTTGGCGCGCGCGGCCTTCGCGGTGCCCTTCTCGCCTTCGGTGTGGAATCCCTTCTGCGCCGCGACCGGGCACAGGACGATCGGCGTGTCCCACTTCCGGCCGAAGAGCTGAACCGACATGTCGAGCTTGCTGAAGTCGGCCAGCGGCCGCATGCGAATCTGATATCGCGAGAAGCCTTCGTGATTCGCCTTGATCGTCGCATCGTCGTCCACGCCCGTCGCCATGTACGCCCAGTGCGCCGGCAGGAGGTTCTTCTTCGCGACCGCCTCGAAGTCCATGACGTCCACGGCCTCCGAGGCGGCCGTGATGAGCGTGTCCTTGGGCGCGAGCGCGACAGGAGCCGCGGCGACTTTCTTCTTGGCGAGCGGTTTTGCCTGCTGCAGCGCCTCGAGCACGGCCGGCAGGCCGATGGCGGACACGAGCGGGCTGGCGGCGAGCAGTCTGAGAAAATTGCGTCGGGCCGCAGAGACGTCGGACGGGGCCATGTGCGCTCTCCTTCGGTGTGGATCGATCGTCACCACTCGGGATCTGAACCCATCGTTCACGGACGACCCGGACTGGTCGCGGGCGGCGCTCCGGCCGGCGGCCTCGGGCCGTAGTGCGGGAGCGGCCGGTCGAGTTCAAACGCGCCGAGATCCGGCGCGCGCCCCGTGAATCCGTCGTTGATGTTCGGCAGCAGGACGCCCGCGTCCACCGCCGCCGAGCCCGGCTTGAGCCGGAAATCGAACCGCGCCGGATCGTAGAGGCGCTGCGGATCCTTCATGTCCGGGATGGTCACGTTGACGAATACGTCATAGTCGACCAGCACGCTGTGCGTGTCCTTGCCCGTCGCGGCGCTGTACTCGCGCAGCGTCTTGAAACGGCGGGCGATCGGCGGCTTGACGTATTCCGCCGCCACGCCGTCGGCCGGCGAATTCCACTGGAACGATACCTCAGCGTTGGGATTCGGACGGAAGCCGTTGTAGTCGGACGTCGAATAATTCGTGAACGTCCCGACGGTGAACACCGGCCCGACGGCACCCTGCGCGAGAATCAGATTGTTGCGGAAGTGTTCGTTCGCCGCCGGCCCTGCGACGTTCGCCTCTCCGATGAACGTGTTCTGATAGGTGAGAATGCCCGCCGGCGTCGAGACGAACTTCAGCGAGCCGCTCCCCGGTCCGTTGTAGACGAGGTTCTGGAAGAAGTAGACGGGACCGCCGTAGAGCGGCTGCGCGCTCAGACCGCCCGCCGCCGTGTTGAAGCAGCGGTTGCGGAAGACACGGATGTTCCGGCCGCCGCCGTCGGTCTCGATGCAGTTGTCCCCCATGTTGTAGATGTCGTTATTGTAGAAATCGATCGACATCGGGAACCGATCCGGACGCTCGTTCGGCGTGCCGTCGGGATTCCCGTACGTCGCGATGTCGATCCCGTCGTGCCAGTTGGCGATGTAGTTGTGCGCGACGACGTGTCCCTGGCCGTAGACCTTGATGGCGTACTCGGAGATCAGCAGCTCGGGATAGCCGGGGAACTGCTGCCAGATCGCACCGTTCCATCCCATCATCTTGTCGGGATCGTGGCGGCCGATGAAGATGTTGTCGGCGATGTAGAAGTTCTTCGAGCCCGACCAGTCGTCCTGAATCGCGCGGCCGACGTCGTAGAGCTTCGAATGCTTCAGCGTGAAGCCGCTCGACCCGGCGATGCCCTTGATGCCGAGCAGGAACGCGACGTTGGTGTTGCGAACGGTGATGCCCTCGAAATAGTTGTAGTTCCCGCCCATCAGGTTGAAGAGATTCTGCGCGCCGGCGCCGTCGAAGATCACTTCCCCATCGCCCGCGCCCTTGATCGCGATTGGTTGGTCCGGTGTGCCGCTCTGCGTCAAGTAGTAGGTGCCGTCGAACACCGTGGCCAGCGCGAGGTATCCCGGCCGCGGCGCGCCGTTCATGTAGTGGAAGCGATCGCTGACGTACAGTCCGGCGTGCACCAGGATCGTGTCGCCGGGCAGCACGCGTGGCGGATACGCGTTCTGATAGTCGAAATGCGCGGCGCCCATGTAGTACGCCGCCATCAATCCCGTGAAGGCCGGCTCCTGCCTCGGGCCGTCGTAGCCGACGGGATAGACGTGATAGGTCTTGCCGCCGGCCGCGGGCTTCGGCTCAGGACGCGTGCGCGTCGTGACGATCTTCTGCGTTTCCTTCCGCGCTTCCCCCTGCACGCCGTCGGGATCGGACAGCACGAGACGAATCTCGTACTCCGTATCGGGCTGGAGATCGAACACGCTCCCGGAGAACATATTCGGCGCGGTGTACGAGAACGGGCTGAAGGCGAACGGGCCGCCTTCCGCGCCGCCACCTCGTCCACCGGCACCGGCGGCTCCCGGCGCCGCGGCTGCTGCGGGCGGCGGCGGAGCGTTCGCCGCGATCGCCGCGGCATTGGCCGCGGCGTTGCTGGCGTCGGTGAAACTGGGACCGCCAACGCGACCGTTGATCTGCTCGCGCTGGAGGCGCAGCAGCGGCAGCGCCTCCCGCCAAAGCGTCTCACCTTTCTTCCGATACGCGACGTCGACCTTCGCGTTGCGGTTGTCGTCGCCCGAGATCTTCCAGTCGAACCCGAGCGACATGAGCGTGGGCGGCTCGATTGAGAGCTCGCCCGGAGCCGTCGTCGTCTGCGCCGACGACGGTCCCGCGAGCAGGAGCGCGATGGCGGCGAAGAGCCATCTAGAACTCATAGATGATGCCGAACCGCGCGATGCGCGGAGTGTCGATCGTGTTGTAGTAGCCGTAGCGCGGGCCTGACGTGAACGTCATGCTCCAGGGCGCGGCCGAGTTGGTCGCGTTCAGGATCTCAAGGTTCGGCCGCAGCATGTAGTTCTTCCCCTTCAGGACCCACGCGAAGCGCAGGTTCAGCAGATCGCGCACCGGCCCCTGCGTGGAGCCGAACGGCTCCATGGGAATGGTAATCGAGCCGGCGTTGGGCAGCACGAAAACCCCCGTCCGCTGTCCGTTCAACCCGTTGTAGACGTTCAGCGTGCCGGACACGTCGAAGCTCAACGGCAGCTTGTAGTTGCCGGTCAGCCGCACCTGCCACACGCGCGTGTCATCGAGCGGGAACAGCAGCTGGTTCGGGTTGGTCTGAATCGGCGACGCGGCGTTGTTGCCGTTGTTGCCATTGATGTACTGATGGTTCTGCGTCGTGGTGTAGCTTGCCAGCACGTTCCATTTGTTCGAACCGGAGCTTGGACGCTTGATGACGGTCCCTTCAATCGTCCCGTAGTGATCGCCGTCACTCCGGTTCGTGTACATGGTCGTGCTGAATTGCGCGCCCTTGTAGATCGGGTTCATGTCGTAGACGGTGACCGGCGGTCCGACCACCGGACACTTGCCGGGCGTCGTCGAGAAGCAGGACGCGACCGTCGGGCCGCCGTCGTACACGTTGTACGGAACGGTCCACCCACTGAACGGAATCGCCGACGGAATCTGCAGCCACGTGTTGCGATTCTGAATGTAGGTGTAGCCGAGGCGCGCGGACAAGCCGGGCGCCAGCTCGCGCTCGAGGAACAACTGGTAGTTGAGCGAGTACTGCTCCTGCAGATCGGGATTGAGCACGCTGTTCGACAGCTTCACGGTCGCGCCGTTGCTGCCGCCGAGCAGTGATTGGAAGTCCCCGCCATTCGGATTCAAGTTGACGGTCCCCGGCACGTAATCGCATTTGCCCGCGAGCGCGAGCGTCTCATTGCAGTTGGTGGGCGCCCACTTGTACGTCGAGACGCTCGTCGTGTTCGGGTTGAACGGCGCGGCGAAGTCGTCGCCGGGCGTCCAGTTGTACTTGCCGAAGCTCCCCTTGATGACGGTCTTGCCGTTGCCGAGCACGTCCCAGTTCGCGCCGACGCGAGGGGCGAACGACCACCATGATCCCGTGTCCACCGCCGCGAAGCTTTGCGCCGCGCCGACGTAGATGTTCGCGTTGCCGCTCGTCCCCGGCACCCACGGCGGTCCGAACTGATCGCCGGGTTTGTTCTGCGCGGGAATCGACGTGGAGAACTGATCGAGCCGCAGCCCGATGTTCAGTGTCAGGCGCGGGCTGATGCGCCACGTGTCCTGGCCGTAGAATCCGCCGTCGATCAGGTTCTCGCGGTTCTCGGTGATCGGATAGTTGTAGAGGCGAATCTGCACGGGCTGGCCCGCGACGCCGCCCACCGTCTGGAAAATGAGCTGGTAATTGCCGTGGAGCCCGAGCGGCTCGTTCGTGCCCGTCCACATGAACATGTACGTGGATCCGGCCTTCAGCTCGTGGCTGCCGAGCAGATGCCTCTCCGGGAAGTAGTTAATGGACCAGGTGATCTGGTTCTGCTTCCGCGGCCGGCGATCCTGGCCCATGTTCGGGCCGTTCAGAAACCCCGTCGTCAGATCGGCCATGGCCGGGACATTCGCCGAGCCAGGCTGAGAATCGTACGTCGCCACGTACTCGTGATGGCCGGCGAACGCGTCGATGAACAGATGAGAGTTCACCGCGCCCTGGAACTCGCCTTTCGTTTCGATCGCGTCCTCGGTGAACAGCCGCGTGCTCGGGAAGGGCGTCGTCGAGCTCCCGAAGTGATCGGGAAAGTACTGTGTCTCGCGCGTTGCGAATCCAATGAGGCGATATTGCTTGTTGAGCTGATACGTGCTCTTGACCGTGAGATTGCTGAGCCGCCCGTACGCCGGGATCGCGTTGCCGTTCGCGTCGACGTATCCGAGCGCGGTCCGGTCGCTGGTGTTCACGTGGCCTGCGCCGAAGAACCACCACTTGTCGTGGAGCACGGGACCGCCCAGGTTCGCGCTCGCATCCTTGGCCTGCGTGAGCAGCTGCGGCGTCAGGTACCCCTGCGACAGCAGCGTCGGCGTCAGATTGTTCCCCTCGAACTTCTGGTCCTCGTACGTGGCCTCTGCGCGGCCGTGGTACTGGTTGCCGCCGGATTTCACGATCGCGTTGAGGAACACGCCCGGCAGCGCCGTCTGCGCGTCGCCGCCCGTCGCGACCACCTGCATCTCTTCGAGGCCGGTGTAGTCGTAGTTGGTCTCCGCGTTGTTGTTGCTCTTCCGCGTGTTGATCCCCTCGAGGAGCGCCGTCGACTGCCCGGTGATCCCGTACGCCGACAGCACGAACGACGCGATGTTCCCGCCGCCGAGATCGGGCGCGGCGGTCGGCATCACGCCGGGCGCGATCGACACCATCTCCTGCATCGTGCGCGTGGCCGGCAGCTCGTTGGCCATCGCCTGCGCGCCGACGCTTGTCGAGACCGTCGTCGACGTCGTGTCCACGACGGGTCCCGCCGCCGACACGGTGATGTTCTCCTCGAGCGCGCCGATGGTCAGTTGCACGTTGACCGCGGCCGAGAACCCGGCCGTGATCTGAATGTTCTCGCGGATGTACGACTTGAAGCCGGACAGCTCGCACGCCACTTTGTACATGCCGACCGGCAGCTGCTCGAAGTGATAGTTGCCGTCGCCGTCGGTGACCGTGGTCTGCGCCACCAGCAGCGCCGGACTGGTCAGCGTGACCGTCGCGCCAGGAATCGCGCCTGCGGATTGATCGGTGACGATACCGTGGATGTTGCCCATCTGGTTGTTCTGCGCCGCGGCGGACACCGCTGCGCCCAGCAGAATGATGCCGAGGAAGACCGCGACTGGGACCCGAACGAGGTGCTTCATGATCATGCATCCTCCTAGTGGTGGCGAGTGTCCTCGCGACTGGGATCGCTGGAGTATCGAAGGCGAGAATGAACGGATGATGAAATTCCGGTTAACGAACGCAAGACACGACGCGATCGCGAGCCGGCGATCCATGCATTCGTTCCGGCGGGAACGACGGGGCCTGATGCGGACCGATCGAATCTTGTTGGTGCCGGGATCGATAAAGGCGGGCACTCGGGCTACCATGAGGCATGGCCTTCGACGAACGCGCCTTCTTCACTGAAAAGCAGGAGACCCGGCCCGGACGCTATCAGTGCCCGAAGTGCCGGCGGACAAACGAGTACAGCATCCGGTGGGCGCGACACTCGAAGAAGGACCGGCTGCCGGGCGGCGCGAACGAGGAGGACCGGGCGAAGTTCGCCAAGCTGCGCGACTACCTGCTCCGCCTGGACGACGAGGTCGTGTGCAAGACGTGCGGAAAGAAGTTCGAGATTCCGTCGCAGCATTCGCTGATGTTCGTGGATCAGCTCGCCGGCCTGCCCAACGAAGAGGACCTCGAGCGGGAGATTAGCGCCGCCGCCGGGGAGGCGGAGCCCGAGCCCGAGCGCAAGCCGGCGCTGCCCGCGAGGTTCACGCGCAAGTCGAGCGGGTGGAAGTAGCGCATCGCTCCAGCCCGCCAGGAAATTCCCGCCGTTCGCCGGAACGTGACGATTCTGCACTGCAGCCTTAGTGGCGCCGGCGCTGTCCAAGAGCGCCGGTGAAGACGATAGCTACTGATGAGCCGCGGGTACAGCCCGCCCTGGAGGAGCTTCCGATGATCGCACGCACTCGCGTTTCCATCGTCGTTGCCGCCGCCGTCGCGCTGGGGATGGCGGTCCCGGCGGCCGCTCAGAACGAGGCGGCACTGAAATCGCACTTCGAAGGCCGCCGCGTCACGGTGCGAATCGACATGCCCGGCACATCGGACGGCGTCGATGTACACGCGGACGCGGGCGAAGCGATCGACTTCCCGCACTACCGCGACAACCTGAAGCGCTACGGCATCGCGATCCACGCCGGAGAGTCGGCGCTCGTCACGCTCGTGAAGATGAAGGGCGATCTGATCGAGTTCCAGCTCGGCGGCGGCGGCTTCGGCACGTTCGGCGACGACACCAGCACCACCGTCAACATGCCGCCTCTCGAGAAGAGCGAGCGCGAGAAGGAGCTGGAGCGGCGCGTGAAGGATGAAGACAACCGCGAGCGCAAGCGCGAGATGGAGCGCGAGCTGAACGAGCTCCGCGATCGGCGCGACCGCGAAAACACGCGGATCGCCGCCGAGCGCGCGCGGCTCGAGGCGCAGAAGCGCGCCGACGTCGCCGAACGGCGCCTGCGCGGCGGATCGCGGTTCAACCTGCGCTACCGCGACGATGTGCCGCGAGGCATGCGGCCCGAGGACGTGATGGCCGCGCTCGCCGAGTACGTGGACTTCAGCGAAGCGCCCGTGCGGACCGCGGCGCCACCGCCCGCGCCGCTGCCGCCCGCCCCGCTACCGCTGCCCGCAGTCGCGCCGGCCGGCAGTTTTGGCCAGTTGCGCAAGGGCCTGCTGCGCGCCGACGTCGAGCGTGAATTCGGACGGCCCGCCGAGGCCTTTCAGCGACGCGAGGGGACGGTCAACGTGGTAACGCTCGTCTTCAATGCCGGCGAGCAGCGCATCACAGCCGAGTTCGTCGAAGACGTTCTGGTGCGCTACACGATTGCGACGCGGTAGCTCGGGCGCGACCTGACGGAAATCGGCCTTCGCGGGCTGAGGTTCAACCGCGTTTCGTCTTGTCGAACGGATCGCGGAATTCAGGAAACGCCGGCTTGCCGGTTGAGCGCGGCTGCCCTGCCGTCCGCCACGGCCGTGAGCACTCTCATCAACTCGTCCTTCTCCTTCATGGCGCTGGTGATCTGGCAGCCCCGCTCGGCGAGCGCTCGGAGAATGGCGCGGTACACGGAGCTCAGGTAGCCTTCGACCCACGTGTGCACGCCGATCGCCTCGCGGCCATCGCTGGTCACGAGGATGACCCATTGCAGCGTGCCCTTCGCGTTTTCCCGCACGTCGATCAGAATCCTCAGGTCGTCTGGCGTCAACGAGAGCGTCCCGACGCTCGCCACGACACCGTACGCGATCCCGCGCCACCATGAACGCTTGAAGTTGCGCGAGAGGACGCTCCGGATCTCGGCATCGAGTCCATGCGCATCCGCGAACGATCGCTCCACTCGCGGGAACCCCACGACACGGTGCATATTCAGGTTGCGCACTTCCCAGAACGCCCGGCCAGGTTCGCCCAGATCGGTGCGAGATCGCATGTTGCGACGAGACGCGGCAGACGCAACAATGGAAGACCAGTGCGGCGCAGTCGTCATTGTTCAGGGTCTCCTCCCGCAGTCAAAAGGCACTCCATGATTCAACTCAGGAACGTTCTGGTCGCCACCGACTTCAGCAAGACGTCGGAGGCAGCGCTCGGCTATGGGCGCGAACTCGCGCGCGCCTTCGGCGCCAAGCTCCACGTGCTGCACGTCGCTGACAACATCATGACGCGGTATGCTTTCGACGGATCTGTCGTGCTCCCGCCGGAAGTGCAGGCCGACCTCGAGCATTCCGCACAAGAGCAGCTCGATCGGCTCGTCGGCGACGACGATCGGCGCGCCCTCCGCGCAGTGGCGGTCGTGCGCACCTCGACCACGCCTGCCGACAGCATCGTGGACTACGCGAAGGAGGCGGATATCGACCTCATCGTCATCGGCACGCACGGACGCCGCGCAGTCGCGCACTTGCTGCTGGGCAGCGTCGCTGAACAGGTCGTACGCACGTCACGAACTCCGGTGCTCGTCGTGCGACCGCCCTCGGCAGCCTGATGTGTGGCGTCCGCGTTACCGAGTGATCAGCCGGAGCGATGCCGCCGTCGTCTGCCCCTCGCTCAGCGCAAGCCTGACCGCGTACGGCGCCAGCGACTCGAGGATCGCGGGATCCTCCCACTCGCCGGACGCCTCGGATCCGTCGAGCCGATCGACGGCGGCCGCGAAGTACTCGGCGCCCGGCAGCCCGCGCACGGCGAACGCGCCATCGGCCTCGCACCGGGCCGCCTTGATGAACCGTGACGCGCGCTGCCAGCGATCGCGATCGGCGGCGAAGACGATGACCGTGCACGCCGCCACCGGCTGACCGCGCGCATCCGCGACGGACCCGGTCACCTCGGCGCCGCGATTCGTCATGACGACCTCGACGTCGGTGAGCGACTGGTCCTGCCGGCCGAACGGCATCGGCGTGTCGGTGATGTCGATGCCGTTCGCGCGAATCGATTTCACGAACCAGCGTGTTCCCGCGAACGGCCTGAGCAGCATCGGCCCGAACAGCCCCACGTACTCGAAGTTGCCTTCCTCGTCGATCTTCGCGCGATACGTTCCGGGCGACGGCCCGAGATCCAGATCGGTCAGGACGAAGAACACCCTGATGTTCTGCGTCTTGAGAGACGATGCCGCGCCCTCGAGCGTGATGCGGCCGCGCACCGTCGATCCGATTCCGGTACGAAGCGTGACGCCCGCAACGTCGGCGTCCGCGACGGAGACGTACTGACTCGCGTAGGCTCCCGGGAATCCTGTCTGCAGAAGATAGTCACCTGGCGAGACGTTGCTGAACTCGAACCCGCCGTCCGGCCGCGGGCTCGCCTGCTGCGTCGTTCCGGCGCCGCCCGACCGCTCGCTCGGCGCGAGCAGCAGCCGACCGGTGTAGGGCTGCTCGTTGGAATCGAGCGCGATGCCCGAGACCTTCGTCACGCGGCCGGGCATCAGCCGCAGTTCGACGGCGGTGTCTCCCGCGCCAGGCGCAACCGTCACGAACTGCGCGTCGCTGGCGCTCAGAGAGCCCGGGTAGTACGTGGGCGCGTAGCCCGGCAGCCGGAATGGGCCGGCTGTCGCCGCCGACGCGACGATGGCGTAGCGGCCCGACTGAACGCCGAAGATCCGCACGCGTCCGAGATCGTTCGTCCGCCGGGTCCGGCCGCTGTCGACCAGCGTGCGCCGTCCGTTCGCGAACTGCACCTGCCACAGCGAAACGGTCGCGCCCTGGACGGGATCGCCGTTTTCGTCCGAGACGCGGCCCGCAATCGCGGCCGCGCGCTGCATGATGAGGTCGATGCGCTCCGTCGTTTCGCCGTCGCGCACTCTGACCTTCGTGCCCGGGTACGCCGCGCGGCGCTGTCCGAATTCCGTCGTCGCGTATCCGGTCTTGCTCGCGACGACCGTGTAGGCGTCCGCCGCCAGCCCGCCGGCTTCGTAGCGGCCATCGGCGTTCGTCGTCTCGAGACGGGGATTGGGGGCTTGCGATCCCTGGAGCGTCAGCTGGACCTGCCCGATCGGCCGGCCGTCCGGGCCGACGACGCGGCCTTTGATCACTGCCGAGTTCTCGGCCGCATCGGTCGCGGACGTCGCCGGCCGACGCGTGGGATCGCCCGGCCGTTGCGCCGTCGCGGCCGGCTGTTGCGCGTCCACGGCGAAGCCCCAGGCCGCAGCGGCGAGCATGACGGCGCCGAGCAGCGACGGTCGCATGCGCGTCATCGCGAATCGCTCCACTGCAACGTGATCGATTTTTTCTCCGCATCCCCGAGCGTGATGCGCGTTGCCTGCGCGCGGAACGCGTCGAGGTACTCAGGCGTCGACCAGCGCGTGTCGTCGACGTCGGCGGCCAGCGCGATCAGATACGCGCCGGCTGGAAGTCCTGCCAGGACGAAGTGCCCCGTCAGATCCGGCTTTTCCCAATGCGCGCGCCGCGGCAGCTGGCGGCGATCCTCAGCGAAGAGCAGGGCGGACATGCCGGTCGCTGGCGCGCCGGTCGCATCCAGGACAACGCCGCTCAACTCCGCGCCTCTATCGGTCACGGTGATGACGACATCGCGCAGATTGTCGCCGTCCTTGAAATCGATCGGCACGTCGAGGACGTCGCGGCCGCCGGTCGTAATCGATTTGACGATCCACCCTGGCACCAGCTGATTCACGCGCAGCTCGCGCCGGCCGAACACGCCGGTCAGCGTGAAGCGATCGTCGGAGCCGACCAGCGTGGGTCGGCCTTCCTGGGGATTGTTGGCAAAGATCGCCATCATCCCGAGCGGCTCCGGCGCCCACGCCTCCACCACGGGACGCGCGGGCGGCCTCGCGCCCTCGTAGATGACGCGGCCGCTGACGCGAGCGCTGTTCGCGATCACCAGCTGAATGCCGCTGATGTCCTCCTGGCCGACCGTGACGTGCTGCATCGCGGCGCCACCCGCGTCCGTTCGCCCGACAATCGTGTACTCGCCGGGGCCGAGCGGCACCGAGAACTCGCCGCCGGGCTGCGTGCCCATGTTCAAGCCCATCATCGCTCCCGGCATGCCGTTCCCATCGGAGACGAACTCGACCATCGGACGCGCTGACGGGTTTTTCGGATCGATCACGCGTCCGCTCACGCGCGCGATGGGACCAGATGCGATGAACGTGACGTCGATCGAGCTGACGTCGTCGCCGGTCCGCAGCGACACCGGCGTCACCTGCGCCAACGTGAGGCTCTGCGGGTAGTAGACCGTATGCGGGCGCTGCATCGGATCGCCGCTGACGCCGGCGCTGGCACGCGCCGACGGTGGCGGGAATCCGAACACGCCCACGACGAACGCGCCGGCCGGCAGGCCGCCGACGCGGTACTCGCCGAGATCGTCGGTCTGCGTCGATCCGGCGCTGATGAAGCGCAGCCGACCGTCCCGCATGATCGCGCGCCCGACATCCACCGTCGCGTTGACGAGCGGTTCGCCGTCCTCGTCGATGACGCGTCCTGAAATCGCCGCGCCTCGGTCGAGCGCGAGCTGCACGCCTTCGACGACCGCGCCAGGGGTCACGACGATGCTGACGCTTCGATCCCAGAAGCTGCGCGCGCCAAACGTCGTTTCGACCCAGCCGGACTTCCACGCGGCGACGGCGTAACGTGCTGGCGCGAGATTGGCGAACTCGAATCGTCCTTCGTTGTCGGTGTAGATGGGATCGCGCGGCGCGCCGGCGTCGCCGCTCAGCGTGACGCGCGCCTTGCGCACGCCATTCTCCGAGCCGGCGGAAAGAACGCGGCCGCGGATGACGGCGGTTTCGACTGCAGGTCGAGGTTGATCACGCGCGGGCGCCTGCGCGCGCGCAAGCGCCGCCGTCGCGAAAACAAGAAGACCGACGACGATCAACGCAGAACTCGCTGAAACCGCAGAGCGGCGAGCGGAATCGCGGACCGGCACGCCCGTACTGATTCGAATGCGACGCGTGACTAGGTCGTCGCGGCCTCGGGCCCGCCGCGGATGGCTCGCTTCACGAGGTTCCGCATGAGGGGCACCTTATAGCCGTTGTGCCTGAGCGTCTCCGCGCCCTGGACCGCGAGGTCGCCGGCCATCTTCGCCGTCTCCGCGTTGCGCGGCTTGCCGACGATCGCCGTCTCGACGTGCTTCAGCCGGCGCGGTGTCGCCGCCACCGCGTTCACCACGAGCCGCGCTTCCCCGATGTTGGCGCCGTTCGGCTTGATCGCCGCCGCGATATTCACCAGCGGGAAGTCCCACACCTGCCGGTCGCGCACCTTCTCGAAGTAGAACTGCGCGCCCGCCATCGTCGACGGAATCACGATCTTCACGAGCAGCTCGTTCGGCTCGAGGATGTTCATCTTCGTGATGTCGATCCCGGGGCCGATCCAGTAGTCCTCCGCGTTGACCGTCCGCTCGCCCTTCGGCCCGCGGATCACCATCTTCGCGTCCAGCGCCACCAGCGCCGGCGCCGTGTCCGACGGATTCACCGCGACGCACCGATCCGCGTCGAAGATCGCGTGCTCGCGATTGACCGAGGTCGGCGTGTCCGCGTAGCAGATGTTGCCGCCCGCGCGGTAGCAGTTCCAGCCGCCGCGGTAGTACCAGCAGCGCGTGTCCTGCGACACGTTGCCGCCCAGCGTCCCCTGGTTGCGGATCTGCGGCGAGGCGACCAGTTCCGCCGCTTCCATCAGCAGCGAGAACTTCTCCTTCACCAGCGGATGCCTGACGACCTCGGTCAGCGGCGTCATCGCGCCAATCTCGAGCCCGCCGTTGGCCTCCTTGACGCCCTTCAGCTCTTTGATCTGCCCCAGGTCGACGACGACCTTGGGTCGCTTGAGGCGATCCTTCAGCCAGTCCATGCTGTCGAGCCCGCCCGCCAGCACCAACGCATCGGTGCCGTTCTTGTCGAGCAGCTTGATCGCATCATCGATGCTCGCCGGCTGGTACAGCTCGAACGCCGGGATAATGTCGTGAATCACAGCCATAAGAGTCCCTCACTTTATTGCGGACTGAGGAGTGCGGAATGCGGATTCGAGACCGCGCTCCGTCTTTACTCCGCACTCCGCATTCCTCAATCCGCAGTCAGATATGTGCCGTCAGCGCTTCATGCGTACGTTTACCGCTATTCTCGAGCGCGTTCAGGATGATGTCGGCCGACACCGGCGCGCGCCGGAAGATCTCGTCGCCCACCGCATCCGCAATCGCGTTCATGATCGCGCCGTACGCGGCGCCCACCGGCGGCTCGCCGACGCCGCGGACGCCCGTCGGCGTCTCCGGATCGGGGAGGTTGACCGCGTCGCCCGTGAAGTTGAGCGGCGCGTCGAGAATCGTCGGCGGCTTGTTCTGATAGAAGCGCTTCGCCAGCGCCACGCCGTAGTGCTGGTCGTACGCCCAGCGCTGCGTCTTCGCGTGGCCGAGGCCCAGCATCGATCCGCCGAAGAGCTGTCCCTTCAGACTGCGCGGGTTCAGGATGGTCCCGACGTCACCGATGGCGGCGTAGTCGAGCACCGTCACGACGCCGGTCTCCGTGTCGACTTCTACTTCCGCGAACCCGACCACGTAGGACTGCGACTGGCCGTCACGAGGATACGCGTCCTTCGCGACCGCCATCAGGCCCTGTCCGGCGAGATTCTTGGCTGACGTCTTGGTGAAGTTGTTGATGTCGTCCGGCAGCTCGTGGCCGTCGTACTTGCCGCCGAGCTCGATGGCCTTCTGCGCGGCCTGCGCGAACGTCATGCTGCCGCCCGGTCCGGTCACGTGCTCGTTGGCCACCTTGTAGGCGTCGGGATTGCCGCCCTTGGTCTTCGCCGCGATCTCCTGCAGCTTCTTGATGCAGTCCTTGGCGGCGGCGTGCGCGGCGCGCGTCATCGCATGGGCCGTCTGGCTGCCGGCCGAGATGCAGGTCCACGGCAGGTTCTTCGACGTGTTGCCGAAGACCACGTCGCACTTCTCCCAGGCCACGCCGATCATTTCGGCGGCCACGCGGTGCACGTCGAACATCGAGTGCGTGCCGAGGTTGCCGATGCCGGACTGAATCTGGACGCGGCCGTCGGGCTTGATGATGAACAAGCCGTCGAAACCGATCGATCCGCCCGAGTACGGGCTCACGGCGACGCCGATGCCGCGCGCTTTCACGCCCTGCTTCTTGCCGCTATAGAGCGCCTTCTTCTCATCCCACTTGAACCGCTCGCGGCCCATGTCGAGCGCTTCCTTCACGAACGCGCTCGTCACGTACGCCTGACGTCCATTGGGCAGCGCGGGACCGAACGGCGCTTTGCCGGCGGGCGCGTTGATCTTGCGGAGCTCCACTTGATCGATGCCGAGTTTCCTCGCGGCTTTCGACAGCATCGGCTCGATGAGGCCGATGCCCTGCGCGCCGCCGGGGGCGCGCTGCGACGTCTTCGGCGGCGTGTTCGTCAGCACCGTCAGCCCGCGCCACCGCATCGACTCCGGCTGGTAGGCGAGCGAGATCGTCGTGCCGGCGGACCGGCCGTCGCCCTGCGCGTCGTACGGCCCGTTGTCGCAGATCGCGTACATGTCGATCGCGGTGATGCGGCCGTCTTTTCTGAAGCCGATCTTCAGACGGGCCAGGATGCCCGGCCGCGCGCGGCCGATGAAATGCTCGTCTTCGCGCGTGAGGCGCATCATCACCGGCGCGTTGGCTTTCTTCGAGAGCAGCGCTGGAATCGCCATCGAGATGGCGCCGGGGATCTTGCTGCCGAAGCCGCCGCCGGTGTACTCGCTGATGATCACGACCTTGTCCGCGGTCGTGCCCGTCCAGCGCGCCACCGCCGCGACCGTCTGCACCGTACTCTGCGTCGAGCCGTGGAGGTACAGCTTGCCGTTCTGCCAGTACGCCATCGCGCTGCGCGTTTCGAGCGGCTGATGGCCGGTCGACTGCGTCATGAACGTTTCGTCGATGACGAGGTCCGCTTTCTTGAACCCTTCCTCGATGTTGCCGAACGCCCATTCGTCGGTCGCCTTGCCCATCGGCATCTCGCCGTCTTTCGCGGCCGCGAAGTCTTCAGCGGTCCACTTCCACTCGGCGATCTGCGGTGGCGCTGGTGCGCCCGCCGCGCCCGCGCCGCGTCCGCGACCACGACCGCGGCCTTCCTGTGCCGCGCCGCCGGCTACCGCGCCGGCCGCCGCACCTGCCGGTGCCGCACCGCCCGCCGCCGCCGCCGCGCCGCGTCGTCCCTCCTGTCCGGCTGCCGCTCCAGCCGCCGGAGCTGCGCCGCCCGCCGCCGCCGCGCCGCGCGCCGGAGCCGCACCTGCCGCCGGTGCCGCCGCGCCTGCCGCCGCACCCGCGGCCGCGCCAGCCGCGCGCCCGGCCGGCGCCGCAGGCGGTGTCGTCGGCCGCATCCACACGTTGCCCTGCGCCCGCGCGTTCGGACTGCCAGGCCGCAGCGTTTCAATCACGTCGACCGAGAACGGCAGCGGTTCGAACTCGATGTCGATCTTCTCGATCGCTTCCGCCGCGGTCGCTTCGTCGACGGCCGCGATCGCGAGCACCGGCTCGCCGTAGTAGAGCGGCTCGTTCGTCAGGCCGCGCTCGGCCTGCGCCGAAGCCTGCACGCCTTCGCCGAGCGTCGCGCCGACGGCGGCGCCGGGCATGTCGTCGGCGGTGAGGATCGCTTTCACGCCGGGCATCGCCATCGCCGCGGACGTGTCGAGCTTCTTCACCTTCGCGTGCGGCATCGGGCTCACGAGGAGCTTGCAAAAGAGCATGCCGTCGACGCGGTAGTCCTCGGCGTATCTCGCCTTGCCGGTGACTTTCGCGACGAGATCCGGAGTCGTGTAGGGCTGGCCGATCAGTTTGTTGTCAGCCATGTTAGGCATTCCTCATGTGCTCTGCGCCGCGCATCATCGCGGTGAGAATCTTGTCGTAGTCCTGGCAGCGGCAGAGATTGCCGGAGATGCCGTGCGCGAGTTCCTGCCGCGTCGGATTGGGATTCGTCTTGAGATAACCGACGGTCGCCATCACGAAGCCGGGCATGCAGAACGCGCACTGAAAGCCCTGCTCGTCGATGACGCCCTGCTGCACCGCGTGCAGCTTGCCGGTGGCGGCGTCGGCGAGGCCTTCGATCGACACGATCTTCTGGCCGCGCGTCGTGTGCGTCAGCGTCGAGCACGAGTAGCGCGGCACATCGTCGATGAGGACCGTGCACGCGCCGCACTCCGCGCGGTCGCAGCCGATCTTGGTGCCCGTGAGCCCCATCTTGTAGCGGAGCGTCATGGCCAGCGTTTCCTGTTTCATCACGTCGACGCGGCGGTCCTGGCCGTTCACGTTGAGTGAGATCAAGCGCTCGACCGCGCCGGCCGCCGACGGCTGCCCGTGCAGCGTCGCCGTCCGGAACAGGTACGCCGAGGAGGACGCAACGGCGCCCGCCGCGACGACTCCTTTAATGAAATTGCGTCGGCTTACAGCGTTCGGCACGTCTTCTACGATCTTCTTATCTTCCATTGCTGGATCACCTCGTCGGGCCGGAGCTCCGATTCGGAAGGAGAGGAAATTAGTCGGGGCAACGATAATCCCGTTCGGCCTCCGGTTTCAACAGCCTATCCATGATTTTGATGAATCAAAATTCCGGATGGGTGAAACGTCAGATATCCTTCTCGGTCACCAGATGTCGTTACCCGCCTCTCTGACGTTCCTTGGCGCCGCCGGCACGGTCACTGGCTCCAAGCATCTTCTGGAGGTCGACGGCCACCGCGTCCTCATTGATTGCGGACTCTTCCAGGGGCTGAAGGCGCTGCGCCTGCGGAACTGGGAGCCGTTCGCCGTCGACCCGGCCAGCATCGACGCGGTCATCCTGACGCATGCGCATCTGGACCATTGCGGCTACCTGCCGCGCCTGATTGCCGCCGGGTTTCGCGGGCGAATCTTCTGCACGCCTGGAACTAAAGACCTGTGTTCATTGGTGTTACCAGACGCCGCCCATATCCAGGAGGAGGACGCGCGGCAGGCCAATCGCCACGGCTACACCAAGCACGCGCCGGCCCTGCCGCTCTTCACATCGGCCGACGCGGCGCGCGCCCTGACGCATCTGCAACCGGTCGGCTACAACCGGCCCATCCCTGTTGAAAAAATTGCCACCGTCGAGTTCATCAACGCGGGGCATTTGCTCGGGTCCGCGTACGCGCGCGTGCGGGTCGGCGACCGGACGATTCTCTTTGGCGGCGACCTTGGCCGCTACGGCCGGCCGGTCCTGCCGGATCCCTCGCCGGTCGACGACGCGGATGTGCTGCTGCTCGAATCGACCTATGGCGATCGCGTGCACGAGTCCGACGACAACGGCGATCGCCTCGCGGCGATCGTCAACGACACCGCCGCGCGCGGCGGCAGACTGATCATCCCGTCGTTCGCCATCGGCCGCGTGGAAGAGATCGTGTACTGGCTGAAGCGTCTCGAAGACGAGAAGCGCGTGCCGGTGTTGCCCGTCTACATCGACAGCCCGATGGCGGCCGCTGCGCTCAAGTTCTATTCGGGGCGTCTGAACGAGCTCGATCCGGAGGTGACGCCGGGACAGCGCCACGTCTGCGCGTTCTGCACGACGCGTATGGTCACGGTCGCCTCGCCGCAGCAATCGAAAGATCTCACCGCGTCGCGCCAGCCCGCCATCATCATCTCGTCGAGCGGCATGGCGACCGGCGGTCGCGTGCTGCACCATCTCGAGGCGGGGATCACGAGCGCGAAGAACACGGTGCTGTTCGTGGGCTACCAGGCGGCCGGCACGCGCGGCCGGACGCTGGTCGACGGCGGCACGGAGATCAAATTGCACGGGCGGGTCCTGCCGGTGGCGGCGCGCATCGAGCGCATCGACTCGATGTCGGCGCACGCCGACGCCGCCGAGATCATGCGGTGGCTGTCGGGCTTCTCGCGTCCGCCGCGCATGACGCACCTGGTCCACGGCGAACCCGCCGCACTTCAGGCGCTTGCGACGAGAATCGCGACCGAGCGCGGCTGGCCCGTGCACATCGCGGCACACCATGAGCGCGTGGAAATACCGTAGGGGCGGAACGTGCTCCGCACGGGCTCGCTCCGCCCCGGGCGTGGTGTAGGCTTTAGCCACTCCGATGCCGCGACACATGCCCGCCCGGACGTCCCTCGCAGGCGCGCCGGCCGACCGGAAGTACCTGCTCGAGCAAATTGGCGAGGCCGCCGTCGTGCAGGTGTACGCCGATGGATTCCGCGCGCTCCCGCTCGGCGAGCGCACGCTGATCTGGCATCTCTACCAGGCGGCGCTCGCGGGCCGCGACATCTTCTACGACCAGCGCTACGCGCACAGCCTCGAGATGCGCGACGTCCTCGAAGCCGTCATCACGCACGCGCACGCCATCGACATCGATCCGGCCACGCTCGACGCGATCCTCCGCTACACGAAGCTTTTCTGGATCAATACGGGCCCGTACAACAACTTGACCGCGCGGAAATTCGTTCTGACGTGCACGCCCGACGCGTTCGCCGCCGCGGTCCACGCGGCGGCGGGGGCGGGCGCGCGTTTCCCGCTCCGGCAGGGCGAAACGCTCGACGCGCTGCTCGCTCGCCTGCGCCCGCTGTTCTTCGATCTCGCGGTCGATCCGACGGTGACGAGCAAGACGCCGCCCGCCGGCCAGGACCTGCTCGCCGCGAGCGCGAACAACCTGTACGTCGACGTGACGATGAAGGATCTCGAGGGATTCACGGAGCGTCACGCGTTGAACTCGAGGCTCGTCAAGCGCGACGGCCGGCTCGTTGAGGAAGTGTGCCGCGTCGGCGGGCGGTACGACGCGCAGATCCGCGCCATCGTCGGCCACCTCGAGGCGGCGCTGCCGTGCGCGACCGAGCCGATGGCGGACGCGCTGCGCGCGCTGATCGCCTTCTACCGGAGCGGCGACGAGGCCGATCGCGAGGCGTACGACATTGCGTGGGTCAAGGACAAGGCGTCGCCGGTCGACACGATCAACGGGTTCGTCGAAGTGTACCTGGACGCCCGCAGCATCAAGGGCGCGTGGGAGGCGCTCGTCTTCTACGTCAACCACGAGAAGACGGCGCAGATCAAGACCATCGCGGCGAACGCGCAGTGGTTCGAAGATCGCATGCCGTGGGATCCGAAGTACCGCAAGGACGGCGTGCACGCCACCACGGCCAACGCGATTGACATCGTCGTCGAGACGGGCGAGTCCGGCCCGATTACGCCGGTGGGCATCAACCTGCCGAACGATCAGTCGATCCGCGAGCGCTACGGCAGCAAGTCGGTCTCGCTCTCGAACGTCGCCGAGGCGTACGAGCGGTCGACGCTGCCCGAGTTTCGCAGCGAGTTCTCGTGGACGCCTGAAGAAGTCGCGCGCGCGACGAAGTGGAGCGCGTTCGCGGCCGAGCTGACCACCAACATGCACGAGGTGATCGGCCACGGCTCCGGCAGGGTGAACGAGCAGCTGGCGGGGAACCCGCCGATGTGGCTGAAGGAGCAGTTCTCCACGATCGAGGAATCGCGCGCCGACCTCGTCGCGCTGTACTTTCTGCCGGATCGCCGGCTCGTGGAGCTCGGCCTGATCGCGGCCGAGGATCACGCGACGATCGTCCAGACCGAGTACGAGACCTACGCGCGCAACGCGCTCGTGCAGCTGCGCCGCGTCCGTGAAGGCACGCAGATCGAAGAAGACCACATGCGCAATCGCCAGATGATCGTTCGCTGGCTGATGGCGCACACGCGCGCGATCGACGTGCGGATCCGCGACGGCAAGACGTACTACGTCATGATCGACGCGGCGGCGTTCCGGGACGGCGTGGGCCGGCTGCTCGGCGACGTCCAGCGAATCAAGGCCGAGGGCGACTACGACGCCGCGCGCGCGCTCGTCGAGGGGTACGGCGTCCACTTCGATCCCGCGCTGCGCGACGAGGTCGTCGCGCGCGTCGACCATCTGCAGCTGCCGTCGTACAGCGGCTTCGTGATGCCGCGGCTCGAGGCGGTGACGAACGGGTCGGGCGAGATCATCGACGTGACGATCTCCTACCCGCAGGACCTGACCGCGCAGATGCTGGAGTACTCGGCAGCCACGCGGCACCTACGGCCGTGACAAAGAAGAAAGCAACGGCGGAGTTCGCAGAGAGCGCGGAAGAGAGAGTGTGGATCCGCCTTTCCCCGCTCTGCGTTCTCAGCGTTCTCTGCGGTTGCTTCCTCGTCGTCGGTTCCGCGAGCGCGCAGCCCACGCGTCTGGCCATCCTCCAGGCCGAGGACCGCCGCGCCGCGACGCCGAACGATCTCGCCATCATTCGTTCCGGCGCGCACAGCGGCGATCCGCAGACCGCGCAGATCGCCGTCCGTGCGCTGGGCCGGCTGGAGCGCCCGTCGCTCATCCCCGACATCCTGCCGGCGTTGAGACACTCCCTGCCGGAAGTGCGCGCGGAAGCCGCGAACGCGATCGGACAGGCCGCGCAGGGATGGAAGAAGGACAAGCCGCCCACCGCCGCCGCCGTCGAGGCGGCCGTCGCGCCGCTCACGACGCGTTTGAAAGTCGAGGCTGACGCGGATGTCCGCGACGCCATCTGCGAAACGATCGGCCGCCTCCCGTACACGACCGCGGCCCAGTTCGAAACCGCCGAGCGGACACTCGTCGAATCCGCCGCGCGCAACGAAGCGGTCGCCGATCGCCTCGGCGTCGCGCAGGGACTCGAGGCGCTCGTCCGCCTGCAGCGCCGGCTGCGCTCGCCCGGAGACGATGCGATCGCGCTGCTGCGGCAGTACGCGGGGCGGGCCAACGACGGCGCCGCCGGCGCGCGCGTCCGCCGACTCGCGCTCGAGGCGCTGATCACGGTGAACGCGACGACCGCCGACGTCCGCCGCGCCGCGTCGCGCGATCCCGATGCGCAGATGCGGCGCCTGGCGATGCGCGCGGTAGCGATCCAGCCGCCCGACGATGCCGACCGCGGCTTGCTGACGAACGGTCTCGCGGATCCGTCGCCGATGGTCCGCATGGAAGCGCTGCGCGGCGCCCGGACGCGCGGGCCCGACCATGCCGCCGCCTGTGCCGCGGCGACGATTGCGACCGCCGATCCGGACACGCAGGTTGCGCTCTTGGCGCTCGATCAGCTGTCTCAGTGCCAGGACGCGCCGGACGCGCCTGGGGCAATTGCCCGGCTCGTCAGCACCGTGACTGATCTGTCGGGCACGGGCGCGCCGAGATCGTGGCATCGCGCCGCGCACGCCCTGGTGGCGCTGGCGACGGCCGACGCCGATCGCGCGTCCGCGGCACTCCCGCAATTCACCGGATCCAGCACCTGGCAGCTGCGGATGTACGCGGCACGGGCGGCGACGACGCTAAAGAATCGTGATGTCCTGGTTACGCTCGCGAAGGATGATGACGACAACGTGCGAGAAGCGGCGGTGGAGGGTTTGCGAAAAGTCGCCGCACACGACGCGGACGATGTGTACATCGCGCAGCTGACGCGGCCAGGCCATCAGATCGTGCGCGCCGCGGCGCTCGCGCTCGACGGCACGCTGGATAAAGATCAGGCGGTCGCCGCGCTGAAGATGGCGTGGCAGCGGCTCGTCGCCGAGAGCCGGGACAACTCGCACGATGCGCGCGACGCGATCGCGAAGACGCTGACGTCGCTCGGCGCCGCGCCGAAGCCGGTCCCGGCGCGCATCCCCGGCGCGAAGCCGCAGTCCGATCTGTCGGCCGAGGACCTCCGCCGGCTCGCGGCCCCCCGCGCGCGCGTGACGATCCGCGGCGCCGGCACGTTCGAGCTCGCGCTGTTCACGATGCAGGCGCCGGCCACCGTCCTGCGCTTCGTGCATCTCGCCGAGGCCGGTTACTACAACGGCCTGACGTTCCATCGCGTCGTGCCGAACTTCGTGATCCAGGGCGGCAGCCCCGGTGCGAACGAGTACATGGGCGACGCGACCTTCATGCGCGACGAGGTCGGCCTGTGGCCGCACGTACGCGGCGCGGTCGGCATCTCGACGCGCGGCCGCGATACCGGCGACGCGCAGATCTTCATCGACCTGATCGACAACCCGCGCCTCGACCACGAGTACACCGTGTTCGCGCAGGTCCTGAACGGGATGGACGTCGTGGATCAAGTCCTGGAAGGCGACGTGATCGACAAGATCGAGATTGTCACGAGTCAGTAGTCGGGTAGTCGGTAGTCATCCATGTTCTCTCACCGCGTGTCCGACCGGCTTGCGCCGAATCGCTTCGCGCAAGCCCTGCGGGCGCATCGCGCGGGCGGCCGGCCGCTGATCGACCTCACTGAATCCAATCCCACGCGCGCAGGATTTGACTATCCGCTCGATCTCCTGGCGCCGCTGGCCGACCCGCGCGCGCTGCGATACGACCCGCATCCGTTCGGATCGCTCGACGCGCGAACGGCGGTCGCCAGGGAGTACGAACGGCACGGCCTGGCGGTGGCGCCCCAGCGGATCGTCCTGACGGCGAGCACGAGCGACGCGTACTCACTGCTGTTCAAGCTGCTCGCCGACGCCGGCGACGAGGTCCTGATCCCGCGGCCGAGCTATCCGCTGTTCGATCACCTGACGCAGCTCGACCTAGCGTCCGCGCGACCGTACGACCTCGAGTACCACGGCGCCTGGACGCTCGATCTCGCGAGCGTCGCACGCGCCCTCATGCCTCGCACGCGCGCCGTGCTCATCGTCAGTCCCAACAACCCCACGGGCTCGTTCGTGTCGCGGGCGGAGCTCGACGGCCTCGCGGCGCTCTGCGCGCCGCGCGAGATCGCCATCATCGCCGACGAGGTGTTTGCGGACTTCGAGCTCGAAGAGGGAAGCGCCGTCCGCGCCGGACGCGCGGCCGCGCGACGCGACGTGCTGTCGTTCGCGCTCGGCGGATTCTCGAAGTCCATCGGCCTGCCGCAGCTCAAGCTGGGGTGGATCGCCGTCGCCGGACCGGACGGCCTCGTCGAGTCCGCGCTCGAGCGGCTCGAAGTCATCTGCGACACGTATCTGGCGGTGTCGACGCCGGTGCAGGCCGCGGCCGCCGACTTGCTGAACCGTGGCGCTGATATCCGGCATCAAATCGCGCAGAGAGTGAAGGCGAACTATCGCCACCTGCGATCTGTGGCCGCGTCCGCGCCGTCGTGTACGGTCCTCCGGAGCGACGGCGGCTGGTACGCCGTGCTTCAGGTGCCGTCGCTCGAATCGGAGGAAGATCTGGTGGTGGGACTGCTCCAGGCCGACAACGTCGCGGTCCATCCCGGGTACTTCTTCGACTTCCCGCGCGAGTCGTACCTCGTCGTGAGCTTGCTGCCGCCGCCCGACACGTTCGCCGCCGGCATCGCGCGCGTGCTGCGCCGGTTCGGAACGCCGTGACCCGCCGCGCCGGCCTGCTGCTACCGCTGTTCTCCTGCCCGTCGTCGACGAGCTGGGGCATCGGCGACATCGGCGACATCGCGCCGGTGACGAAATGGCTGTCGGCGGCCGGCGTGCGCGCGCTGCAACTGCTGCCGATCAACGAAATGGCGCCGAGGGGACAGTCGCCGTACTCGGCGATCAGCGCGATGGCGATCGATCCGATCTTCATCTGCATGGCCGACGTGCCGGACTTCGCGGCGATCGGCGGCGAAGCGGCGTTGTCCCCGGGCGATCGCGCGGCGCTCGCGGCGGTCCGGCTGACCGGGAGCATCGACCTTCGCGCCGTGCGCCGATTGAAGGCCGTGGCGCAGCGCGCCGCGTACGCGCATTTCATGGACGCCGAGTGGTCGCGCGAGTCCGATCGCGCGAAGGCCCTTCGGACGTTCGTGAGCGAGCAGGCGTGGTGGATCGAGGACTACGCGCTGTTTCGCGCCATTCACGCGCGCGAAGGCGATGACCAGGCGTGGACCGAGTGGCCGCCCGCGCTCCGCCAGCGCAATCACGCATCGATCGCGCGCGCGCGACAGGATCTCGCGCGCGACGTGCGGTTCCATCAGTACCAGCAGTGGCTGGCGGCGGAGCAGTGGCGGCGGGCACGGCACGCCGCCGGCGGCGTCGCGCTGCTGGGCGACCTGCCGTTCATGGTCGACGAAGACAGCGCGGACGTGTGGGTCCGGCCGGATCAGTTTCATCTCGACATCACGATCGGCGCGCCGCCCGACGCGTTCAGCGCGGACGGACAGGACTGGGGCACGCCGCTGTACCGCTGGGACGCCATCGCGCGCGACGATTTCCGCTGGCTGCGCGCCCGCGCGCGACGCAACGCGGATCTGTTCGACGCCTACCGGATCGATCACGTGGTCGGGTTCTTCCGCACGTGGGGCCGGCCGAAGAACGGCGATCAGCCGTTCTTCACGCCGTCCGACGAGCCGGCGCAGCGCGCGCTCGGCGAGCACGTGCTCGAGGTGTTCCGCGGCGCGGGCGCCGAGATCATCGCCGAGGATCTCGGGACGATTCCGGATTTCGTGCGCGCGTCGCTGGCCGCGCTCGGCGTCGCCGGATTCAGAGTCTTCCGGTGGGAGCGGCACTGGCACGACGCGGGCCAGCCGTTCCGCGACCCCTCCGAGTACCCGCCGCTCTCGGTCGCGGCGTCTGGCACGCACGACACTGAAACGCTCGCCGTGTGGTGGGACCAGGCACCGGTGGAAGAGCGCCGACAGGTGAGCGTGCTGCCGGCGATCGCGCGCCTGTCAGCATCGTCGGGCGGCGCGGATCTCGCGAGCGCGCCCTACGACGCGCGCGTGCGCGATGTGCTGATCGAAGCGCTGTTCGCGTCCGGATCGGACCTGCTGCTGCTGCCGGTGCAGGATGTGTTCGGCTGGAGAGACCGCATCAACGAACCCGCGACGGTCAGCGACGCGAACTGGACGTTCCGCCTGCCCTGGCCGAGCGACAAACTGGATGAGATCCCGGAGGCACGGGAACGGCAGGAAACACTGCGCCGCTGGTCACATCAGTACCGAAGACTGAAGACAGACGATTAACCGCGGAGCGCGCTGAGATCGCAGAGGATAGAGATGTACCTTTCCTATCTCTGCGTTCTCCGCGGCTAAACGTTTGCCCTCCGTCAGTGCTGCGCT
>Ga0326726_10000925_pt1 | contig 27040 bp, 22 predicted proteins | sample MHFenrmetagenome_2_FD_207603 | JGI IMG/M metagenome (GOLD analysis project Ga0326726, IMG submission 207603) | Lab enriched peat soil microbial communities from Michigan Hollow, Ithaca, NY, United States - MHF15MN | ecosystem: Environmental > Terrestrial > Soil > Wetlands > Peat | place: USA... | reverse complement strand
GCGCAGGCGCCCAACGGCGCAGGGCCAAAAAGCGCGTCGCGCGATGGCGCCTTCCACATCTCCGCGCCGCGGTTGCCGATACCGCCTTCGATTTCGCCGTCGGTCGCCGTCGCATCCGCGCAGTTGACCGACCAGCGGCGCTTGCGCTCTCACGCGCTCTTTCATTTCGCCGTGTGGCACGTCGCGCCCTTCGGCACTTGGCGCCGTCCGGCACGTCGCGCCGTTCGGCACCTGGCGCCGTTCGGCACGTCGCGCCGTTCGGCACCTGCGCCGTTCGGCACGTCGCGCCGTTTCAGCCGTCGCCTTAATTCGGGGCGAATCTCCCTCTCAACAATGCCCGCAAATCCACTTCTGGCCCGAGCGGTGTTGGCACCGCCGGTTCCACCGGCGCCGTCGAGTCCTCCTTCGGCACCACTCGCTGCATCTTTTCGCGCACGCCGCGATCGATGAAGCGCGAGAGTTGATCGATCGAGTAGTCGGCGCCGCGGCGGGTGGCGTAGACGTTGAGCGGGTAGGTGACGGCCAGGTGGTTTCGCGCCCGCGTCATCGCGACATACATGAGTCGCCGCTCCTCCTCCATCTCGTCCTCGTCGCCGATCGAGCGCGACGACGGGAACCACCCGTCGACCGCCCAGATGACGAACACCGCGTCCCACTCCTTGCCCTTCGCGCTGTGGACGGTGCTGATCACCAGCGCGTCGTCCTCCGACTCGCTGCTTCCCACCGCGAAGTCCTGCGTATTGCTCGGCGGCTCGAGCGCGATGGCGGCGAGGAAGTCGGCGCGGCTCGGGTAGCCCGACGCGATCACGCGAAGCTGGTCCAGGTCCGCGAGCCGCGGCTCGGACCGGTCGTAGCGCTCGGCCAGGACGGCGTCGTAGAGGCGTCGGATCTCGTCGATGTCCTCGCCGACCCCCGCGTCGCCGCGTTTCGGATTGCTCAGACGGCGGAGGAGCGCGGCGAGCTCGCGGTGCGCGTCGCGCGCCCGCGCCGGCGGGGCGAAGTGCGCGAACGCGTCCGGATCCCAGCCGCGCTCCGCCATCGACTCGAGCATCGCCCGCGCGGTGACGTCGCCGATGCCGGGCATCAGCATGAGCAGGCGGTACCAGCTCACCTCGTCGCGCGGATTCTCCACCACGCGAAGGAACGCCAGCACGTCCTTCACATGTGCCGCGTCGAGGAACTTGATGCCGCCCCACTTCTCGAACGGGATCTTCCGGTTCGTGAGCTCGATCTCGAGGTCGGCCGACATGTAGCCGGCGCGGACGAGCACCGCGATCTCGCGGAGCGGCGTGCCGCTCTCGTGCAGCTCGAGCACGCGGTCGACGACGAAGCGCGTCTGCTGCTGTTCGTCGCGCGCCGTGACGAGCCACGGCGCGTCGCTGCCGGCGCGCATCGTCCAGAGCTGCTTGGTGAAGCGCTCGAGCGCGCGCGAGATGAGGGTGTTGGTGACGTCGAGGATCGGCTGGGTCGAGCGGTAGTTCTGCTCGAGCGTGACGACGGTGGCGCCGGGAAACTGGCGCGGAAAGTCGAGGATGTTGCGAAAGCTGGCGCCGCGGAAGGAATAGATGCTCTGGGCGTCGTCGCCGACGACGGTGATGTTCTGGTGGCCGCGACACATCCCGCGGAGGATGCGTGCCTGGAGCAGGTTCGTGTCCTGGTACTCGTCGACGAGGATGTGGTCGTACAGGCCGCTGATGCGGTCGGCCAGCGGCGCCGACTGCTCGAGCATCAGGGCCCAGAAGAGGAGCAGGTCGTCGTAGTCGACGAGATTCCGCTCCGCCTTGCGGCTCGTGTACTCGGCGAAGATCCGCACGACGTCCCGCGCGAACTCCGTGAACTGCGGAAATTCGTCGACCAGGATCTGCTCGACCGGACGCTCGGTGTTGAGATGCCTGGAGTAGACGTAGTGGAGGGACTCCTTCTTGGGGAACCGTTTTTCCTGCCGGCCGTACCCGAGGTTGGCGCGCGCGAGCTGCACGAGGTCTTCGGCGTCGCCTTGATCGAGGATGGTGAAGTCGCGGGCGAGGCCGGCGTCGGGGCCGAACTGCCGGAGCAGCCGGTGACCGGTGGCGTGGAAGGTCCCGCCGTGCACCTTCGCGGTGACCGACCCGACGAGCCGCTCGGCGCGGCTCAGCATCTCGTGCGCCGCGCGGCGAGTGAACGTGAGGAGGAGGATGCGCTCGGGTCGCGTGCCCTCGCCGATCAGGTGCGCGACGCGATAGACGAGAGTGCGGGTCTTCCCCGTGCCGGCCCCCGCGATGATCAAGAGAGGACCGGTGCCGTGGGTGGCGGCGGCGCCCTGCTCGCGGTTGAGCTCCGCGACGAGATCGTGTGATGGCGCGCTCACCGCGCGCTCGCGCGCCGGGTAGAGGCGCAGGTCATCCGACATGGCGCGCAATATAGGTTCGGGGGAAGTTCGGTGGGAGGGAAGGGGGAGAAGTGGAGTGAGATCCACCTCGGTCGCGCGGTGGTCCGCTCATTCTGATGCACCGCGAGGAGTTGGCGAGGGAGCCAACTCGTTGCCGTCGGGGGTGTTCCGCTTCGGCGGTGCCGCAGTGTGTTACGCGTGGCGGAGTGCGGCGTCTTATCCGCGTTACACCCTCGGGTGAGGGTGGCCGTATGCGTTTTTGGATGGCTGTGTCGTCGGGAGAATTCGCACCGATCGTGTGTGATTCCCCTCACTGGCTGGGCTCAAGTGGACTGCTAGCGTTGCAGGACCGAACGGTGGCGTCCGTGTTGAAGCAGAAAACGCGGTAGGGTGACCGAACGACCGGTGATGGTCGTTCACCCTGGGAGACGCTGCTGAAGAGACGCTGCGCTTGCCGGTTACTTCCATAGCACGAGGATTGACCCTCTTGACCCCGGGCACTACCTTGGGTCGGTTCCGGTATGAGCGGCTTTTTGTTCGAGAATGCGAAGAATTGCGAAGAATTGCGAAGAGGGGTCACGCCTCTTCGAACGGTTGCGGAACGAGAGCAGTCGTCGGTTGGATGACGTGACGCAGTTTGCGCACTTTGCACGGAAAGGCACGGAAGGGAAGTACGGTACGTTCCTGTTCCCCGCATCACTTACCAGGAGGTAAGATGCAACGCGTAGTTCGTTTTGCTTTGCTTGGACTCCTGACCGCGTCCGCAGGCCTCGCCGGCTGCGGTGACAAGGTCACAGTCCCGGCCCAGACGACGACTCCCCCGGATAACGTCGTCCACGCAGTAGTAGTGTCGCCGGCCAGCGTGTCGATGGCGGTTGGCGCGAAGGTGACCCTGGCGGCGTCGGTTGACGCCGGCGCGGGTGTCACGAATCGTGGTGTCACGTGGTCCTCGAGCAACACCGCCGTCGCGACCGTCGGAACCGACGGTACGGTGACTGGCGTAACGGCCGGTACGGCCACGATCATCGCCGCCTCGGCGGCGGATCCGAACGTGAAGGGTGCTGCGGCCGTGACGGTGACGGGTGGCAACACCCAGCCGCCGACGGTCACGATCTCGTCGATCAATCAGACGAACGCCGCGGGTCAGTCCGTCCCGGCGAACCTGACCGGTGCCTTCGGCCAGCTCGACGTGATCCTCAACGTCGACTCGAACGGCCAGCAGCTCAAGAGCGTCTCCGCGACGATGACCTGCCCGGGCCCGACGACGATGACGCAGGCGCAGACGATCAGCGCGGCGTCCTCGGACATCGCGGCCGAAGCGGCTGCGGCGCCGATCACGCTCAGCTTCAACACGGCGCTCTTCAACGCGACGACGGGTGCTCCGACGCTCCGTAACGGCCAGTGCAGCCTCGCTGCGACGGCCACGACGAGCGCGACGACCCCGCAGACCGCCACGACGAACACGGGCCTCGTGCTCGCGAACGTGGACGGTGTGGTGCTCTCCGAGACGTTCGCGGCGTACACGAACGTCGAGGGCGTGACCACGAAGACGACCGCGAACGATGGCAGCGGTCTTCCGTGGAAGGGTGGCGCGGTGACGATCACGGCGCTTCCGGTGCTTTACAGCGGTCGCACGATCACGGGTGGCGGCTCGGTCTCGATCACGCTCCCCGGCTCGACCGGCGCGACGCAGACGATCTCGCCGACCGCGGCTGGTGCGGTGACGGCGACGTGGTCCGCGACGGCCGGCAGTGGCTCGCGCGTCACGGGCATGACGCTCTACTGTGGTGCGACGGGCGTGGCCGCGGGCCTCACCAACTGCGGTCCGCTCCCGCCACAGGCGGCTTATCCGAACGAGGCCAACGGCTCCACGCCGCTCGGTGTTCTTCCGAACGTCATTGCGCTCGACGCCTCCGGAAACGACCTCGGCCTCGCGGTGCTCAACTTCACGCAGCCGGCGCTCAACCTGCCGAACCCCGTGTTCCGTCTCGACAACGGCGCGGTGGAACCGCCGTCGTGGCTGTCGACGCCTGGCCGTCAGGGTGGCTGGGTCAACGGCTCGTATGTCTTCACGGGTACGGGTGGCGCGAATTTCCTTGCCTCCAACGGCACGACGAAATACCAGTCGTGCGGCGATGGCCCGAACGCCCCGGCTCCGGCTGGCGCGTATGCGTGCTCGGCGACGGCCGCGCAGTTCGGCGTCAGCGCCGGCAGCACCACCGGAAACAGCGGCACGAACGGTCTGACGACGTTCACCTACTACTACATGCCGGCGGCGTCGTATTCGGCCGCGCAGATCGGCGCGAACGGCACGGCGGCTCCGGCGGCTGGTAGCTTGAACGGCGGCAACAACCTGAGCTACGCGAACGCGCAGGCGGCTTGCAGCACGACGGGCTGGACGAAGTTCAGCACGGGTGCCGACATTGCGGAATCGGCGGGCAACACGCAGTACGTCACGCGAGTCTTCGAGACCGACGCCCTCGGCAACGCCCGCTGCACGGATCTCGCGGTGAACCCGAATACGATCGCCGGCGCGGCCCCGAACATCAACACGGGTGCCTTCGCCTTCGCCACGTTCGGCGTAGACAAGACCGCGCCGACGGCTGGGTACGTCGACTACTCGGCGGCCAATTCGCCGACCGCGGCGTCGAACAACGATGCGCTCTGCCTCAACGCGGCACCGAACCTTGGTCTGCCCTGCACGCGAGGTATCGCCAACTTCAACATCACGATTGGGCTGTCGGACAACGCGTCCGGCTTCGGCAATCTGCCCGTGACGACCATGGTCACCCGTCTCGCCGTCGATCCGGCGACCGGTCTTGCGTCGAACACGGGTGGAACGTTCAACAACGGCTTTGCCTGCCCGAGCGGCTTGAGCCAAGGCGCTTGCTCCACGACGGCGACATCGCAGACCATCCGCGGCGACGCCAACGGCATCGGTTCCGGTCCGTACGCTGCGACGGGCGACTTCCTCCCAGGCTCAACTCCGGGAACGCCTGGAGCGACCAACGCCGGTTGCGTGGGTTGCGGCTACTTCACCTATAGCCAAACCCCGCTCGACTTGGCCCGCAACGCGGCTGCGACCGTGACGGGCACGGCGGCCCCGACGATTTCTGGCGCGTCTTCGACCGGCGCTCCGGGCTACCGTCAGGTCGTGATCGACACCTGGGCACCGACCGTCGGCGGTATCGCGGTCCCGGCGTCCATCATCGGTGGCGCCAGCGCCTCGTTCGCCACGAGCGCGATCGATAACCTCGATCTCGTGAGTACGGACTACACGCTGACCTATGCGGCCGCGCCGTCCGGCGATCCGATCGCGAATCTGCCGATTCGTGCGAACGGCCCCAATGTCGGCGTCGCGTTCGACAACGTCTTGACGACGTCGTCATCCTTCAACCTGGCCATTCCATTCTTCATCCGGAACGTCGCCACGACCACCGCGGGTGGTGCGCCCCAGCTCAACGGTGTCGCGCCGTCCCAGATCGACGTCCGCGTTTACGATGGCGCGGGCAACGCCAGCGCTCCGGGCACGTCGCTGATCAACATCGCGAACGTTCCGCAGAACAACCTGACGGACTTTACCATTGCTCCGCCGGGCGCGAACGTGAATGCGAAGATGACCAGCTTCAGCGTCACGAACGCGGTGGCGAACATCTCGAACTGCGCCGGGGGTGGCTGCCCAGGCGGCGTGGCCCCGGCGAATCCGATTACGGTGACGCTTACGGCTGCCGCGGCGGGTGTCGAGGGCGCGAACTTCCAGTTCCTCAACCCGTTCACGCAGATTCAGTTCTACTACTTCGACACCGTTTCGGGCCAGTGGAAGCTGATCGGAACGGCGGTTGCTCCGGTTGTCACGGACAACAACCCGCCGACCGTCCGGACCTTCACTTGGACGTTGGCGACGCCGTTTGATCCGCCGGCGACCCTCGGTGGGGGCCCGCTCAACATTCTTGCGCTCGGCGTGAACGCCGTGGGCGATGGGCTCGCTTCGGCGGTGAACACGAACATCACCCTCACCATCCCGTAAACCAGGGCTGGCTGAGAGAGCACGACGAACACTGGACTGGGCTCCGTCGAAAGACGGGGCCCTTTCCTTTTCCGCCGACCGCCGACCGGGCACGGTGACGATACAAAGCCCGGCGACACATGGTGTCGCCGGGCTTTGTCGTTCGCCTAGCCTAACCGGCAGGCCGGTATGAGCTACTTCGTCGGTGTTGGTTTGGGGACCCGGGCGAAGCTGTCGGTCTTCTCCCTGGTCAGGATCTTGTTCGTCTTGGTGATGCTATCCCAGGCGGGCCACCCCTTGGCGACCAGCTTGTTGTTGAGGAACACGATGGGTGTGAGCTTCCTCCACGGCACCGAGTCCTTGCCCTGCTTCTCGTTGTTCGGCGCGAAATAGAGTACCTCGAAGTTCTTCCCCTCGATCAAGTAGCGATCGCGCATATAGACGTTCGGGAACGAATCGCTTCCGCCCCCTTTGATCTCCTGCGAGATGACGGTCATGGCCGAATCGCGCGTGATGCCGGTATTGAGCTCCTTCACCCGCTTGTCCTCGCAGGCAACGAGCGTGATCACCGCGGTGAGCGCAACCAGCGACGAGGCCCTGCGTCTGACGGAAAGGTGGTACATGCCTGGCTCCTGATAGCTGTCCCTTTAGCCGCCGCCCTGCGCGGCGGAATCGGTGAAAGCTAGCAGGTTTTCATCGGCCCGTTTGGGCTCGAGATCGAACACCTGGCCGAACGCGCGGGCCACGGCGTCCTCCACCAGCCGAGCATCGCACGGCCGTCCCAGCTCCCGTTCCACCGACGTCATCGTCACCCCAGGGATGCCGCACGGGACGATGAGATCGAAGTACGACAGATCGGTCGACACGTTGAGGGCGAAGCCGTGCCACGTGACCCAGGCGCGCGCATGCACGCCGATCGATGCGATCTTGCGCCCGTGCGTCCATACGCCTGTATAGCCGACGTTCCGCTCACCCGCGATGCCAAGCTCGCCCAGCGCGTCGATCAGGCCCTGCTCGAGCTGCCGGAGGTACCAGTGCAGGTCCTTGCGGTGCCGCTTGAGATCGATGATCGGATAGCCGACCAACTGCCCCGGCCCGTGAAAGGTGACGTCCCCACCGCGCTCGACGTCGAACAGCCCGATGCCGCGCCGCTCGAGCAGGTCGGGTGAGGCCAAGAGATGCCGGTCCTTGCTCGAGCGCCCGGTGGTCACCACCGGTGGGTGCTCCATGAGGAGCAGGACGTCCTGTTCGATCGCGCCCGCGATTCTCGCTCGCGCCACCGCGCGCTGGAACTCGAGCGCCTCGGCGTACGCGACCATGCCGCGACGATCGATCCACAACTCACGACTCATGACTCATGACTCATGACTCATGACTGCAGATCCCTCGCTTCGCTCGGGATGACATCTGGTTTTCGCCGTTCGCCGCTCCCCGTTCGCCGCTCCCCGTTCGCCGTTCACGCGTGAATCATCTTGCCGAGTGAATCCAGCGCAGCCTCCGCGACCGCCTCGGACAGCGTGGGGTGCGCGTGAATCGCCAGCACGACTTCCTCCACGGTGAACTCGTTCGCGCGCGCCACCACGAGCTCGTGGATCAGCTCCGTGGCGTGCGCGCCGACGATGTGCGCACCCAGGATCTCACCGTATTTGGCGTCGCGAATGATCTTCACGAAGCCCTCGGTCTCGCCCGACGTTCGCGCGCGTCCGTTCGCCGAGAACGGGAATTTCCCAACTTTGTACTCCAGCTTCTTGTCCTTGCACTGCTGCTCGGTGAGTCCCACCGAAGCGACCTCGGGGTGGCAGTACGTCGCGTTGGGAATGTTGTTGTAGTCCATCCCATGCGTGCTCTTTCCGGCGAGCAGCTCGGCGAGCACGATGCCCTCGTGCTCGCCCTTGTGCGCAAGCATCGGCGGGCCGGCAACGTCGCCAATCGCGTAGATGCCCTTGACGGTCGTCTCCAGCGTGTCGTTGATCTTGACGAAGCCGCGGTCGGTGAGCTGCACGCCCGCTTCCTTGAGACCGATATCCTCGATGTTCGGCGCGCGGCCGGCGGCGACGAGCACGACGTCGGTCTTGAGCTCCGTCTTCGCGCCGCCGGCGTCGACGGTCATGGACACGGAGTCCTTGGCGACCTTGACGTTCGAGATCTTGGCGCCGGTGACGACCGTGATCCCCCGCTTTTTGAACGCGCGCTCGACCTCCTTCGACGAATCGGCGTCCTCGAGCGGCAGGATGCTGGGCATGACGTCGATGAGGGTCACGGCTGATCCAAAGGCGTTGAACACGTCGGCGAACTCGCAGCCTACGGCGCCGGCGCCGACGATGACGATCGACTTCGGCGCCTTCTCGAGGATGAGCGCTTCGTCCGACGAGATGATGGTCGACTTGTTGAGCTCGAGGCCGGCCTGGGGGAGGCCGCGCACGCGGGAACCGGTCGCGACCACCACGGCTTTCTTTGCGTCGTGCTTCTCGTCCTTCCCGTCGGCGGTCTTGACCGCGACGGTGTTCTTCCCGGCGAGCTTGGCGGTGCCCTTGATCCACGTGATCTTGTTCTTCTTGAAGAGGAACTCGACCCCCTTGGAGTTCTGCAGGCTCACGGCGCGGGAGCGCTTCATCGCCGGACCGTAGTCGGTCTTCACCTCACCGACGATGACGCCGAACTCCGCGGCGTGACGAACACGGTTGGCGATCGCGGCCGCCTCGAGCAACGCCTTGGCCGGAATACATCCCCAGATCACGCATGTGCCCCCCAGGCCTTCTCGCTCGACGACCGCAACCGACAATCCGAGTTGTGCGCAACGAATCGCGCCCACATACCCGGCGGGCCCGCCGCCGATGAAGATGACGTCGAAGGAAGCCATAGACTTGTCGGGATTTCGTGAAGGTCGAGGGACGAACCGCGTTGAGCCAAGGAGTGACAACCGCGAAAGATACGGGGTGCTTGAAGTAGGGCGCCACTCGAGCAGCGCCGTCATCCCGAGTACCGTTGATCTGCAGTTCGTGCGGCGCGCTTGCGGATTCCCACCCAATCCATAAGGTAGAACGCATGGCGAGCCTGAGAGCCGTCACAGCGTTGTGCGCCGCCGCGACCATCGCGGCCGGCGTGATCCGCGCGCAGCAACCCGACAGCGCGCGCCGTGATTCCCTGCCCGCGGTGCTCATCGGCCGCGTTACCGACAGCGCCGGCGTCGGCCTGGTGGGCGCGGAGATCACGCTCTTCCACTCGGACAACAAAGTCCGTACGGTGAGCGGCGACAGCGGACAGTTCCGCCTTGCCGGACTCGTTCCCGGCACGAGCGTGTTCAACGTTCGGCGAATCGGCTTCGAGCCCGCGAGCTTCACGGCGGTGCTGCGGGCGGGCCGCACGCATCGCGTGACGATGCCGCTCACGGCGAGCGCGGCACCGCTGCCGACGGTTGCCGTCTCGGACACGGCGAGCAACACGCACTGGCTCGACGCCTTCGACCGGCGCAAGACCAACTCGCGCGGCACGTTCTTCACGCGGGCCGACATCGTGCGCAAGGGCGCGCGCATGGGGACGGACATCGTGCGGTCGGTCCCGGGTGTTCGACTCGCGCCGATTCGCGGCGGGGGCGGGAATCAGGTCATCATGAATCGCGGCGCCGGCGGGCGCACCTGCTTGCCGACGATGTACGTGCAGGGTCTACCCTACAGCGGTGTGCTCGACGACTTCTCGGCCGACGACATCGAGGCGCTCGAGGTGTACGTCGGCGTGTCCGAGATCCCGCCGGAGTTCGACAAGAACGGCAGGGGGATCTGCGGCGTCATCGTCGTCTGGACGAGGGATCCGCGGAAGCCGCCGAACTGAACCGACACGAGCGGGCCGCACCCCCTCACGACCGCAGTCGTTAGAACACGAGCATCAACGGATTCTCAACCAGCCGCCTGAGCGTCTGTAGGAACGTCGCGCCCACGGCGCCGTCCACCGCGCGGTGGTCGCAGCTCATCGTCACGCGGACGCGCTTGCGCACGACGAACCCGTCGCCGTGCGGCACCGCGACATCCTGCGCCGCGCCGATCGCGAGAATCGCGACCTCCGGCGGATTGATGATCGCCGTGAATTCGTCGATGCCGAACATGCCCAGGTTGGAGATCGAGAACGTCGATCCCGTGTACTCCTCGGGCTTGAGCTTTCGCTCGCGCGCGCGCTTCGCCAGCTCGCGCGCCTCGTGCGAGAGCTGGCTCATCCGCTTCTGATCCGCGTCGAAGATCACCGGAACGATCAGCCCGTCGGGTGTGGCCACCGCCATGCCGAGGTGGACGCGATGGTGTTGGCGAATGCGATCGCCGAGCCAGTGGGCGTTCACTTCGGGGTGCTGCGCGAGCGCGGTGGCGACGGCCTTCATGAGGATGTCGTTGATCGACACCTTGAACTCGTCGCCCATCTCGAGCATCGCTGCGCGCATCTCCGTCGCGCGCGTGAGGTCGAATTCCGCCGTGAGATAGAACGTTGGAATCGGGCCGATCGACTCCGCGAGCCGCTTGGCGATCGTCTTTCGGATTTGCGTGAGCGCGATGTCCTCAAAGTCGCGAGCGGCGAGCGGCGGGTGGGGAGCGGCGACCGTCCCAACGGCGGGTGCCACAGCCGCAGCCTCGATGTCTCGCTTGATGATGCGGCCGCCAGGGCCCGACCCCTGCAAACGCGACAGATCCAGTCCCTGCTCCGACGCGAGACGACGTGCGAGCGGTGACGAGCGCACATGCGCGCCGTCAGGAGCGGCGGGCGGGGCAGCGGTCGCTGATTGGGTTGCCGGGGCACGGGCGGGTGCTTCTGCTGGCCTTGGTGCCGGTGCCGTTCCCCCGCTCGCCGCGCCGCCGGTCGCGGCGCCTGACGGCGCGCCCCCGCTCGCCGCTCCTGCCACGAGCGCGTCGATGTTCTCGTCGGCCGCCGCGATGACGCCGACGAGCGTGCCGACGGGCTTCGAGTCACCTTCGGCGATCAACCGCTTGCGGAGCACGCCGTCGCCGCGCGCGACGAGCTCCATCACGGCCTTGTCCGTCTCGACTTCGGCGAGAACGTCGCCGCTTTTCACGGCGTCGCCTTCGTTCTTCAGCCATTTGACGAGGCGCCCTTCCTCCATCGTGGGCGAGAGCGCCTCCATGAACACTTTCGTCGCCATGGTGACCCTGAAGTCTCAGTCGAGATACATGACTTTGCGAACTGCCGCGATCGTCTTGGGAACGTCCGGCTTCGCCGCGCGCTCGAGATTCTTGGCGTACGGCATCGGCACGTCGGCCTGGTGGACGCGAATCACCGGCGCGTCCAACGAGTCGAAGCAATCTCGTTGGATGTAGTCGACCACCTGTGTTCCAATCCCGCAGATCTCCCACCCTTCCTCGAGCACGACGGCCCGGTTCGTCTTCTCCACCGATGCCTTGATCGCATCGACGTCCATCGGCCGCACGGTCCGCAGGTCGACGACGTCCACCTTGATGCCGTCTTTCGCGAGCTGGTCGGCCGCCTGCATCGCGAGGAGCGCCATCTTGCCGCTCGTGATGATCGAGCAGTGCTCGCCTTCGCGCTTCAAGTCGGCCTTGCCGATCGGGATGAGATACTCCTCCTCGGGGACCTCGCCCTTGGTGTTGTAGAGCATCTCGCCCTCGAGAAAGCAGACCGGGTTGTCGTCGCGGATCGCGCTCTTGAGCAGCCCCTTGGCGTCGTACGGCGTCCCCGGGGTGACGACCTTGAGTCCCGGGATGTGGGCGAGCCACGACTCGAACGCCTGCGAGTGTTGCGCCGAGAGCTGCAGCGCGGCGCCGTTGGGTCCGCGGAACACGATCGGAATGTTGAACTGGCCGCCCGACATGTAGAGGAGCTTGGCGGCGGAGTTGAGCACCTGGTCGAGCGCGAGCACGGCGAAGTTCCAGGTCATGAACTCGATGATCGGTCTGAGGCCCACCATCGCTGCGCCCACGCCGACGCCGGCGAACCCGAGCTCGGTGATCGGCGTGTCGACGACGCGCATCTCGCCGAATTCCTGGAGCAAGCCTTTAGAGACCTTGTATGCGCCCTGATAGACGGCGACTTCCTCGCCCATGAGGAAGACGCGGTCGTCGCGTTGCATTTCCTCGCGGAGGGCCTGGTTGAGAGCGTCGCGATACGTGATGAGAGCCATGCGAGGAGAGAATCTGAGAGGTGTGAGGCGAACGGCGAGCGGTGACGAACGGTTGGGCCGATCTCTTCTTAAGCGGTCGCCACCGCCTCGCGCGCGTCGCTTTCCTTCGCCGCTCCAGGCTCACCGTTCGCGTCGCCGTCGCTCGTCGTGTCCACCAACACATCCTCATACAGCGCCTCGATCGGCGGCTCGGCGCTCGCGTCGGCAAAATCCCAGGCATCCTGCACCGTCGCCTTGATCTCTTCATCGAGCGCTCGCAGGTCGTCCTCCGTCAGCTCGCCGGCCTCCTGCATGTGCAACCGCAGGAGCATGATCGGATCGCGCTTCATGTACTCGTCGAGCTCCGCCTTCGTGCGGTAGGTGCCGCTCACGGCGTCGGACATCGAGTGGCCCATGAAGCGATACGTGCGAACCTCGAGCAGCGTCGGCGACGAATCCGTGCGCGCGCGATCGACCGCCTCCTGCATGGCGGCGCGCACCGCGAACACGTCCTGCCCGTCGCACTGCGTGCGCGGGATGTTGTACGCGGCGCCGCGCTCGAAGATGTCGTGGATCGCCGACGCGCGCTCGAGCGCCGTGCCCATGCCGTAGCGATTGTTCTCGATCACGTAAACGACCGGCAACTTCCACAAACCGGCCATGTTGAGCGCTTCGTGAAACGCGCCCGTGTTCACGACCGATTCGCCCATGAAGCAAATGCACACCTGATCGCCGCCCCGGTACTTGATGGCGAAGCCGACGCCCGTGCCGAGGGGAACGTGGGCGCCGACGATGCCGTGTCCGCCAAGGAAGTTCAGACTCTTGTCGAACATGTGCATCGATCCGCCCTTGCCGCGCGCGCACCCATCGATGCGTCCGAAGAGCTCGGCCATCACCGTCCGCGGGCTCATGCCGCGCGCGATCGCCTGCCCGTGATCGCGGTAGGTCGTGATGATGTAGTCGTCGGGACGGAGCACCGAGAGCGAGCCGGAGCTCACCGCCTCCTGGCCAATGTACAGGTGACAGAATCCGCCGATCTTGCCCAGCGCGTACGCCTCGGCGCATCGCTCCTCGAAACGGCGCTGGAGCAGCATCGAGTGAAGCAGGGAGCGATTGAGCTCGGCGGATGGGACTTTCGTGGTCTCGGTCTTCTTCTTGGCCATGGGAGCGCGACGAGAGGAGGGGAAGTGGGAAGTGGGGGGATGGGGTTTGGGGGAAGGAGGGTTTTCAGGGAACCGAGATCTCGCGGAATTCTCCCTCTTCCCTCATGCCGCTTCCCCCCCTCTTCCCGATTCACCCTTCCCTTTTCCCGCCTCCGTCAGTTGTTCCCACGCGTGATAGCTCGACCGCACGAGCGGCCCAGATTCGACGTGCTTGAATCCCATCGCCATGCCGAGGTCGCGCAACCGGCGGAATTCCTCCGGCGTGACGTATCGGTCGATAGGAATGTGCGCCTCGGACGGGCGGAGATACTGGCCCAGCGTGAGAATGTCGACGTCGACCTCGCGCAGGTCGCGCATCACGACCTCGACTTCCTCGAGCGTCTCGCCCATCCCGAGAATGATTCCGGTCTTGGTCGGGACGTCGGGCGCGAGACGCTTCGCCGTGCGGAAGATCTGCATCACGCGCTCGTACCGCCCGCCCGGCCGGCACCGCTTGTACAGCCGCGGAACGGTCTCGGTGTTGTGATTGTAGATGTCCGGTCCTGCCTCGAGCACCGTGCGGATCGAGTCCTCGTTGCCCTGAAAGTCGGGCACCAGCACCTCGACCGAGCAGTCGGGCAGACGCTGTTTGATCTGGCGGATCGTCTCGGCGAAGATGTAGGCGCCGAAGTCGGGCAGATCGTCGCGGTCGACGGAGGTGATGACCGCGTGGCGCAGCTGCATTTCGCCGATCGCCTCGGCGACGCGCACCGGCTCGTCGATGTCGTACTTGGGCGGACGTCCGTGCGCGACGGCGCAGTAGGCGCAATTGCGCGTGCACACGTCGCCGAGGATCATGAACGTGGCGGCGCCGTGCTCCCAGCACTCGCCGACGTTCGGGCAGTGCGCTTCCTCGCAGACGGTGTGGAGATCCAGATCGCGCATCATCTGCTTGAGCCGCAGATACTGCGGACCTCCCGGCGCGCGGACCTTGAGCCACCCGGGCTTTCGCTCGGGAAGCGGGTCCACGCGATGCCGCCCGTTGATCTGATATAGCGTCTCGCCCATTCGAATCGTGGCGAAATGATGGCTGCCAAAGGGCCGTTCGACGGGCCGGTCTTGGACCGGCACTGGGTGCCCCAGCGGAACGGGTAATCTACCCGACGCCATAAATTGCTGGTAGGACGCAGTAACCTTTAACTGTGCATTCTATGGGTTACTGTCGCAGTCAAGTGGCAAACCGGGTCACCGAGAACCGCGCGAGGTCCCGAATCGGCGGCTGGTTCAAGGCTAGTCGCGTGACGATCGCCGCCGTCTCCGGCGCGAGCAGGATGCCGTTCTTCGAGTGGCCACACGCGTAGATGAGCGCGGGCATATCGGGATCGCGGCCGAGGATCGGGAGCATGTCGGGCGTCGCCGGACGAATACCAGCCCAGCGACGAACGACAGGGGCGGCCCCGAGGGCCGGGCACAGTCTCACGGCCGCCGCTCGCAGTCGTTCGATCGCGTCGTCGTCGACCGCCGTGTCGAACCCTGCGTACTCCACGGTCGCGCCTACGACGGTCTCCTCGGCTCGAGGAACCAGGTACACGTCTTCGCCCGCGACAGGGTGACGAAGGCACGTGGCGCCAAGCGCGAGCATCTGCCCCTTGAGGGGGGCGACAGACAGCGCGCGCGGCAGCCCGCCGATTCCCGACGACCATGCGCCCGCGGCGAGAACGACCGTTCGTCCGGTGATGGTGCGTCCGTGGCGTGTTTTGACTCGAACGCCTGTGGAACCGAAAATCACGTGGGCGGTGGGATCGTCCCTGGTAACCGTTATTCCCGGCTGGTGATCGAGTGCGAGCGCGAGCGCCGACATCAGCCTTACGCTGTCGATGGCGGCGTCGCGCGGATGGAGGAGGCCGCCGCTCGGTGCGTGGAGCGCGGGCTCGATCAGCGCCATGCCGGCGCGATCCAGGCGCGTAGCGTGTCGCGTCGGTTCCGCCGTGCTCGAGACCTGCAGCAATCCCTCGAGGAGCACGAGCCCCGGGTCGAACGCGCTGAGGCCGGCGACGAACCCGGGGTATCTCGCGAGACTCGCCTCGAACAACTCGCGCACGTCGGGGTCGAGCCGACCAATCGACGGGGCGAGAAGCCCGGCGGCGGCGCCGGATGCGGCGCCGTCGTGCCGGGCGCCGACGATGTGACCGCGCGCACCGGCGCGTCCAAGCTCGAGCGCGGTTGACAGACCGATCACGCCATCGCCGATTATGACGACGTCGGATTCGATGTCGGCCGCACGGGCGTCATTCAGCATGGCGGGGACTGAAACCGCGGCGGCGCGTCAATCGTAGGGTTGATCGGAAAGCACCTTTGACAGACGGGAGATACCCGGCCATGCTCCGCACCATTTTTTCAATCGGACTCGTCGCCATTCTGGGACTGGTCGCATTCAAGTTCATCTTCGGCATCTTCGGCGTTGCCGTCGGGCTGTTCATGTGGCTGCTCTTTGCCGCCCTCAAGGTCGCGCTCGTCGGCCTCGTGATCTACTTCATCATTCGAATCGTCAGTCCGGACACCGCGCGGCGCATGCGCGAGCGCTGGTCTGGCACAGCGAGCTGATCGTCGCGGTCGTCGGCGCTTCCCACCCGGCGCCGATCAGATTGCACGCGAGGAACGGCGGACGCTTTGCGTCCGCCGTTCCTCGTTTCACGAGCTAGCCTCGGGACAACCCCTCGACGACCGCCCACACGAGGAGCGGCACCATGATCTCGTGGTGCCCGGTGATCTCGTATCCGCGTCCGCTGCCGAGCGTGGGCCGTTGCACGACGTTCATGCGCGGACGGTAGTGGCGCTGCATGTCGAGATCGACGGTCACGAAGCCGCGCGGGCGTCCGTCGTGCAGGTTGCGGGCGATCGTCAGCGCTTTGAGAAACACCTCGGGCATGATGACGGCACTGCCGAGGTTCAGCACCACGCCGCCCTGGTCGATGTCGTCGAGCGACGCGGCCAGCCGCCGGAAGTCCCGGTGGCTGGTGTCGCCGATCGCGGCGCCATTCGCCGCCGGATGCTGGTGGATGATCTCGGCGCCGAGCGCGGCGTGGACCGTCACGGGCACGCCGTGATGGTATGCGCCGAGGAGCACGGAGAGCTCGGGATTGGTGAGATCCGAGCGGGCGTCGAGCGCCGCGGCGAGCGCTTCGCCCATACCCTGCGACTCACGCATGCCGCTCACGAACGCATCGTTCATCTCGCGGCCGGTCTCCTCGGCCATCCCGAAGCTGCCGTCGCGCACTCCCGCCGCGACGTCCTCGGACGTCGCGCCGAATCGCGCGATCTCGTAGTCGTGAATCGCGGCCGATCCGTTCATCGCGATGTGGGTCACCACGCCTCGCCGCAGCAGATCGGTGATCAGCGGCGCGAGCCCCGTCTTCACGACGTGACCGCCGAGCATGAGCACCACGCCGCGGGACCGCTTCGCCGCATGGACGATCGCGTCGACCACGGCCCGAAAATCGCGCGCGACGAGCACGTCGGGGAGCGCGGCGAGAAAGGCGGCGAACGAGCGGTCGGCGGCCGGCGGATGCGCGAATTCGGCGGCCTGCACCTTGTTTGGTCGTCGAGCGACCGGGATGGTGCGCACCGCCGACAGATCCGCTTCGCGCGGCGTCAGAGGTCGCTCGGCTTGGGCACGCGATTCAGCGGCGGCGCGGTCGTCGTCGGCGATGGGCGGTACGATTTGACGTACAGGTTGAGGGATCCGAAGCTGACCTTCGACTTCATCTGCAACAGGATGCGGTTCTCGTCGCTGGAAAGCCAGATCTCGGCGTGTCCTCCCTCGGAAAACAGCTTGGACTCGAAGATCGGCTGGATGACGAGCGCGGCGAATCGTCCGATCCCCGTGTCGATCGTGTCGAGGTTGGCGGCGACCTTGATTCGGACCGGGTTTGCTCTCGCCTTGAAATAGTCGTTGAAGGTCGTGTCGAGCCCCGGGCGCAGCGGGAGCGTTCGCAGAAAGTAGATGAACGAGCCTTCATCGAGCGGGTGTTCGACGCTCTCTTGGGGATCGCTGGTCTTACCCTCTTTGTTCGTCTCGATGAACTCGCGGCGGTCGGGGTAGATCTCGTAGCGGCGCTTCGGCTCGTAGCTCCCCTCGTCGATGTCCTGCAGGTAGCGGAGTGACGCAAGTGAGCTCGCGTCGAACCACGACTCGTACTTGTCGTTGACGCGATAGAACGGGATGCCGCCGCGCAGGTTGAACATCGTGTGCCACACGTTGTGCCCGCGCACGGTGTCCATCGCCAGGACCTCCATGCCGCCGGACCCCACGGAGAGCTTGCCGAACTTCACCTGGTACTCGAGGCGCTCTCCCACGCCGAACGGCACCCGCGCCGGCGGCGTCGTGGCTTCCTGAGCACGGGCGGGCAGAGCGAGCAGCAACGCGGTGGCAAGCGACCGGATGGCGCCACGCGTCATGTCTCGGCCTTTCGCGGGCGCGGTGCTCGCCCGACGCGGAATAGCTTGAGTCCATCCGACCACGGCCGGATTCGAGACTCGCGCGCCCGCACGTCGTAGCGGGAATCGAGCGCGACCGTCTCCATGCGCCGCGCCAACGGGACCGCGCGCCGCAGCAGATTCAGATTCGCCGCCCATCCCTCGCCGCGTACGATCGGCGCGTCACCCGACTCCTTGAGCAGGTCGCGGATGAGCGTGATGCGATAGAGGCGCAGCGCGCCGAACGGGTCGGTCACGCCGGGGACGGTGCCCGACGCGCGGACGGCCCAGGACGCGATCCATCGCAGGCGCCGCACGGGCTGCGGCGTGGCGGGCGTCACCGTTCGCTCGGCGATGACGAGGTCGGCGCCGCCCTCGAAGCGCTTGATCAGCTCGGGGAGATGCTCCGGCTGATCCGTGAAATCCGCCTGGAGCGTGATCATGGCGTCGCGGCGCGGATACCGCGTTCGCGCCGAGACGGCGCGGGCGAGCGCGTCCAGCGCGCGGTCGTAACCCAGGTGCTCGCGGCCGCCGAGCACGGTGAGCGGAAGCACATCGGCGTACGGACGCAGGGTTTCCTGCGTCGCGTCGGTGCTTCCGTCGTCGTAGACCAAGATCTCGTACTCGCGGGAGTACTCCTGGAACACCTTTCGAATGCGCCAGAGGAGCACACCAACGGTCTGAGCTTCGTTGTATGCCGGAATACAGATGTAGAGCACGAAACCTCAGCAAATGCGGGCGGCCGGATCCGTGAAAGCTAGGGAGGCGGCGCACGCCGAGCCACGGGGAGTGATACCCCGCGGGGAGTTGCCCGGTTGCCCCGGCGGCGTCTACACACAGATGGCGCGCGGCCTCCTCCGCTCGCTCGTCGCTTCGCGCAGGCTCGCATCAGGACAGGTTTGGCACTGTCGCGAGCAGACTGCTATTCGGGTAGTCGACCGATCGCTCCGGATTCCTGGCGCTCTCGTCGATACTCTCGGGTATGACTTGGTGACTGGGAGGGGAGATGATTCTCGCCGACACTCGTCATAACCTATCGCGCGACGACGCACAGCTCGCGACGCGGATGCTCGCCCGCGACGGCGAAGAGCTCGCGACGCTCGAGCAACGCCTGGCCGACGAGGGGATCGACGCGATCCTCGACGACCCGCGCCTGCCCGCGGCGTTGATCCGGAATCCGCGCGGCTCGCACGCGTCGCTGCCGCTGTTCGCGTACGTCATGATCCGGCACGCCCTGAAACAGGCGGGCGAGTCCGATCGCGGACTTGCCGACTACGTCTGCTCGATCGTGGTCCACTTCGGATTCCGCGACCGCGCTCGCCGCCTCTCGCCCGGCGACGACGAGATCTACGACGCGATCGTCCAGTTGTGCGATGATCTCAACGACCCCGACGCGCGCCGAAGCTTCCTCGTGCGCACACATCTCGGCAACTACGCGCTCTGGCTGAGCGGGCTCTTTCCCGACTTCATCGAGCGCCGGCGCTGGCGCCGCGGCGGTCCGGACCTCGAGTACTACGAGGAGATGGGCCGGCGCGGCTTCCAACTCGCCGCCGATCACCGGCTGGCCGAAGAGCATGGGCTCGCGGCGCTCTACGCCACGGCGGCGGAACGGTTCGGCGTTCTGCGCTGCGCGCTGAACGTGGTGAGCGACCGCCTGTTCTTTCCCACCGTGAACAGTCCGGAGCGGCTCATGCGCCAGGTACGGGACGAAGGGCGCTGGCGCCGCGGATAGTCGAGAACCCACAGCACACCTTGCCGCGGAGAATCCGGACGCCGCGGAAGCCGCCGATACACAAATGTCCGCGGCCTCAGTCCCGCCCGCTGTCCCTCACGGCGGCCGCGAAGGCGGCGAACAGCCGGCGGTCCCAGTCTTCGGCCGTGGCGGTGAGCTCCTCCGGATGCCACTGCACGGCGACGGCCCACCACGCCGGATCGCGTGACTCGAGACCTTCGATGATGCCATCCTCGCTGCGCGCCGTGACACGGAGCGCCCCGGCGGTGCGTCGCACGGCCTGATGATGCGAGGAGTTGGTCGTGATGCGGCGCGCCCCCACGATGCTCGCCAGGCGCGAGCCGGGCTCGATGTCCACGGCGTGCACACGCTCGGCTCGCTTGCCAGCGGGCGCGTGCTCGACGTCGCTCGGTTCCTGCGAAGGTATGTCCTGCACGAGCGTGCCGCCGAGCGCGACGTTCAGGACCTGCGCGCCGCGGCAGATGGCCAGCGTCGGCACGCGCTGCTCGTGCGCCGCGCGCGCCAGCGCGATCTCGTACGCGTCGCGCGCCGCGTGCGGCGCGTCCGTTGCTGGATGAGCGGGCTCACCGAACAGCGCGGGGTCCAAATCTTCACCGCCCGTCATCACGAGACCGGCGACGTCGCGAAGCGACGCCGCGGCCAGTGCCGGATCGATTGGCGGCAGCACCATGGGGATCAATCCCGCGTCCGCGAGCGCGTTGGTGTACGCCTCGTTGACCCGGACGCGCGAAAGGCCGCGAATGTGCTCGGTGGTCGCGGTGACGATGACGAACGGCGCGAACGTCATGGAATCGTGGTCGGTTGCGTGGCGGCGGACACGACCTGTATCGTACAGCCGTTCGCATCCCAGAGCCAACGCACGATGGTATTTGACGGCTTTCGCCGCTCGTTCGACGAATTGTTGAGCCGCGCCACGCACCCCGAGGAGCGGCGCATGGTGGCGTCCCGGATGAAGGAGACGCTCGTGCAGGCGCGGATGGGGCTCGACGACCTGCGCACCGGCCTCGGCAAGGCGCGGGAGCGGCTGGCCGCGGAGGAGCGCGAGCTCGAGACGACGCGGCGCCGCAAGCAGCTCGCCGAGGGCATCAACGACCGCGAGACGGTGGATATCGCGGCCAAGTACGAGCAGATGCACGGCGAGCGCGTCGACGTGCTCCGGCAGCGAGTGGCCGCGCAGGAGGCCGAGCTCGCGCTCGCGGAGCGGGACGTCGCGACGATGTCGTCTGAGCTGAAGGCCGTGCTGGCGGGGACCGATCCGCGCGGACATGCGGCCGTTTCCGACGCGACCGGCGACGCGGAGCCCGAGGCGTCCTCGCTGAGGGACGAGATCGACTCGATGAGTCGCGCGCGCGACCAAGCGGACCGCGAAGCCGATGCGACGCGCCGGCTCGACGAGTTGAAACGCCGGATGGGGAAATAGTCATCCTCGGCGGCTGGAGATTCGGCGCACAGGTGCTGTGCGCGTTGACGGTCGGCGTCGCACACGCACAGGTGCCCCCACCGGTTCGCTGTCAGGGGCAGCGCATCACCGACGTCACGATCAGGACGGCCGCGCCGACGGCGGCGGTGCTGCGTCGCGTCGCGCTCCTTGGTGCGATCGTCGCGGCCGTCCATCAGACCACGGAGCCCGACATCGTTCGGCGCTTTCTCCTGCTCGGCGTCGGCGACCCATGCGACGAGCTGAGACGCGCCGAATCCGAGCGAATTCTGCGCGCGCAGCCGTTCATCGCGGAGGCGACGGTCCTCGTCGTGCCGGACTCGGACGGAACCGTGTCGCTCGACGTCCGGACCACGGACGAAGTCGCGCTCGTCTTGGGCGGGGCCATCGGACGTGGCTCGCCGCCCCTTCGCTTCATCCGCGTCGGCGATGCCAACCTCGCCGGCCAGGGGGTCTACCTCGCGGGTGATTGGAGGGACGGCGGTCAGTTTCGCGACGGATACGGCGGCAGGTTCATCGACAATCAGCTGTTCGGGCAGCCCTACACGTTCACCGTCGGCGGACACCGGAATCCGCTGGGCAGTGACTGGGACGCGGACCTGTCCCACGCCTTCTACACGGACATCCAGCGCGTCGCGTGGCGCGCGCAGGCCGGCACGCTCGACGACTATGTTCAGTATCGCAACGACGAGAACTCGAGCCACGCGATCCCCCTCGCGCGGAACTACTACGATCTCGGCGGCATCATTCGGCTTGGCCCGCCCGGTCGTTTGAGCCTGTTCGGCGCGTCGATCTCGGGCGACGACGAGCGGCCCGGAGCGACACCTGTACTCGTCACCAAGGACGGATTCGCTCCCGATCCGGGATCCCAGCTGGCCAATCGCTTCGTCGCTCACCGCATCGCTCGGGTCAACGCGCTCTGGGGGGTTCGCGACATCGGATTCGCGCGCGTGCGCGGCTACGACGCGCTCACGGCGACGCAGGATTTGCCGATCGGCTTTCAGCTCGGCACGATGTTCGGGCGAAGCCTGTCGGTGCTCGGCTCGCGGGACGACGACATCTTCATGGCGGCCGACATCTACGTCGGCGCGGTCGGACGCAACAACGGTCTCCGCCTGCAACTCGAAGGCGAAGGACGCCGAAGCAACGACAACGACGGCCTGTGGGACGGAATTCTCTCGACTGGGCGCGCCGTCGAATACCTGCAGTTGATTCCGCGCACGACCACCACGGTGTCGCTCGAGTTCAGCGGCGGCTGGCGCCAGCGCATTCCGTTCAATCTCAGCCTCGGCGACCCGGATGGCGGCGTACGCGGCTACGCGTCCTCGAATACGCCGGGTGGTCAGCGGGCGGTGGCGCGCGTCGAGAACCACATCTTCACCGGTCACCCGTTCGAGCAGACCGACTTTGGTCTGGGCGTCTTCGCGGACGCCGGCCGATTGTGGGCCGGCGACATTCCATACGGGGTCTCGACGCCGGTTCGTGCGTCCGCCGGGTTCAGCCTGCTCGGGTCGGCGCCGCGTGGGTCAGCGCGAGTGTGGCGCGTCGACGTCGTCTACGCGATCAACCCCGAGGCGGGGGGCCATCGTTTCGAGCTCCGCTTCAGCAACACGAACAAGACGACGTTTTTCCTCGCGGAGCCCTCGGACATCCAGGCGACGCGGGAGCACACGGTGCCGTCGAGTGTGTTCCGGTGGCCGAAATGACGAGGGATGAGAGAAGGGGAAAGCGAAGAGGGGGTTGGGGTCAAGTCGGCGCGCTGCGCATCATACGGCGGATCGGCACGACGAGGAGCCCGCACAGCGCGGCAGCGACCAGGAGAGACATCGCGGTCTGCTGGAAGAGCGCGGGCATCTCCTGAAGCTTTTCGGGATCGACGTGTCCGCCCACGATTCCGGCGATCACGTTGCCGAGCGATGCGGCGAGGAACCAGACGCCCATCATCTGGCCGACGAACTTCCGCGGCGCGAGCTTGGTCATCGAGCTCAGGCCGACCGGGCTGAGCGACAGCTCACCGAACGTCTGCAAGAGATAGCTGACCGAGAGCCACCAAATCGAAACGCGGATTCCCGCGCCGCCTCCGGCGATGACGGCGTTCGCCGCCGGGACCATGATGAGGAATCCCAGTCCGGCGAGGAGAAGGCCGAACGCGAACTTCGTGGGGCTCGAGAGGTCGAGCCCACGCTTGGCGAGCGCCACCCACAGCCACGCGAACACGGGCGCGAAGGTGATGACGAAGAACGAGTTCACGACCTGGAGCCATTCCGGCGGAATCTCGTAGCCAAAGATCACGCGATTCGTGAAGTCCTGGGCGAACAAGTTCAGCGACGTGGGCGCCTGCTCGAACGCCGACCAGAAGATCGTGGCAAAGACGAACAGCACGATGATCACGGCGACGCGCTTCAACTCGTCGCTCGTCAGGCCAGCGAAGAAGAAGAGGTACGCGAAGTACACCGCGGCCATTCCGAGCTCGATGTTGCGCATCTGCTGGGCGAGCGCGACGGCGTGGATCGGCAGAACGCCCGTGAGCACGAGGAGGAAGATCGCCGCCATGACGACGAGCGCGCCGAGCACCACGCGCTTCACCGTCTGTTGCTGCGACGCCGTCCCGCTCGGCTTCAGGCCGAACGGTCCGAGCGTGCTCCCGGCGCGCGCGCGATACGTGAAGACGCCGATGAGCATGCCGACGCCCGCGGCGCCGAAGCCCACGTGCCACCCGCTGCGGACGCGGAGCCACGCGGTGATGAGCGGCCCGAGTGTCGCGCCCAGGTTGATGCCCATGTAGAAGATCGAGAAACCGGCGTCGCGCCGCGCACCGCCCTCGGGATAGAGATCACCGACGATCGCGGAGATGTTCGGCTTCAGCAGGCCTGTGCCGAGAACGATGAGCACCAGCCCGAGAAAGAACATCGGCCGGCCGAAGAAGTACGACGTCGCGATCGAGATGTGCCCCATGGCGATGAACAACCCGCCATACCAAATGGCGCGCCTGAGCCCAAGCCATCGATCGGCGATCCAGCCGCCGGGCAGCGACGCCAGGTACACCGAGCCGGCGTAGATGCCGACGATCGACGAGGCGACGGGCCGGTCGAATCCGAATCCCCCGGCCGCCAGCGCCGCCGTCATGAACAGCACCAGCATCGGGCGGATGCCGTAGTAGGAGAACCGCTCCCACATCTCGGTGAAGAAGAGCGTCGACAACCCTCGCGGGTGGCCGAAGAACCCGCGGTCGTCCTGGGGGCGCGCCAGGCCCGACGGAGGCACGTCGACGGTGACGGCGGCGGCGTCCGGTTGCTCGAGCACGCTCTTGGGCGGAGGGGTCATCAGTCCGTTCCCTGAATCAGGTTGCCGTTGCGATCACCGGCAGATATCGAGTTGGCGGATTGGTCCCGCCCGCCGCTCGCTGCACACTCCAGTCTACTCCTGTGGGCGGTTGTTTGATACATGCCACCCAGTGTCCCGGCGCCTTTTCTTCGAGCGGTGGGACGATTTCGGCGCACGCCGCATCCTTGGCCGGATGCTGGCAGCGCGGATGGAAGACGCAGCCGCTCGGCGGATTGGCCGGAGACGGAACGTCTCCGCGCAGCACGACGCGCGACTTCTTTACTGTTGGGTCGGGTACGGGTACCGCAGACAAGAGCGCTTGCGTGTACGGCATGAGCGGCTCACGGTAGAGATCGTTCGCGCTCGAGAGCTCGACGATCTTGCCGAGGTACATCACGGCGACGCGGTCGGCGATGTGCTCGACCACCGACAGGTCGTGAGCAATGAACAGGTACGCGAGCCCGCGATCGCGCTGGAGGTCCTGCATCAGGTTGATGACCTGCGCCTGCACGGAGACGTCGAGCGCGGAGACCGGCTCGTCGCACACGATGAATTCCGGTTCGACGGCGAGCGCGCGAGCGATGCCGATGCGCTGCCGCTGGCCGCCCGAGAACTCGTGCGGGTAGCGCGACATGTATTCCGCGCGCAGCCCGACCTCGTCGAGCAGTTGTCGCACGCGTGCATCCGCTTGGGCGCCCTCGGCAATCTTATGGATTGTTAGTCCTTCCCGGACGATGGATCCGACCGTCATGCGCGGATTGAGCGACGAGAAGGGATCTTGGAAGATCACCTGGATGCGGCGGCGGAGCTTACGCATCGCGCGCGCGTCGAGGCTCACGAGGTTGATGCCGTCGAACTCGACCGACCCCGCGGTCGGCTCGATGAGCCGGAGAATCATGCGGCCGGTGGTCGACTTGCCGCAGCCGGATTCGCCGACGAGGCCGAGCGTCTCGCCGGGCATCACGTCGAACGAGACGCCGTCGACGGCGCGCACGTAGCCCGCCGGTTTGCCGAAGATTCCCTTCTTGATCGGGAAATGCTTGGCGAGCCCGCGAACGGACAGCAGCGGTGACGTCGACGTCCGCGGCGCGGCGGTCATGCGACCACCATCGGTTCGTGCTTCTCGGCGCGCCGAGCCGGTTCGCCGGCGAGATGGCACCGCGACACGTGGGCCGCGCCGATCTGATACAACGGCGGATGATCGCTCGCGCAGCGCTCCCACGCGTATGGACAGCGATCGTGAAAGCGGCAGCCCTGCGGCCACTTCGTGGGCGGCGGCACGGATCCTGGAATCGTCTCGAGGCGCTCGCGAGATTGGCCGACCTGCGGCATCGCCGCGAGCAGGCCTTCGGTGTACGGGTGGTGGGCGCGGGCGAAGAGGTCGGCGACCGGCGCCTCTTCGACGATCTCGCCGCCGTACATCACGATCACGCGCGACGCGGTCTCCGCGACCACGCCCAGGTCGTGCGTGATGAGCAGAATCGACGTGCCGAACTTCTGCTGGAGATCGCGCAACAGCTCGAGGATCTGCGCCTGGATCGTGACGTCGAGCGCCGTGGTTGGCTCGTCGGCGATCACGAGCGCCGGGTTCATGATCAACGCCATGGCGATGACGACGCGCTGGCGCATTCCGCCGGAGAGTTGGTGCGGATATTCGGTCGCACGCTGCGCGGGTGAGGGAATGCCGACCGTCTCGAGCATCTTCACGGCCCGGTCCCATGCTTCGCGCTTGGTGCCGGCGTTGTGGACGCGCACGACCTCGGCGATCTGATCACCCACGGTGAACACGGGGTTGAGCGCGGTCATCGGCTCCTGGAACACGAAGCCGATGCGTTCGCCGCGCACGCCGCGCATCTCCTTGTCGCTCAGCGACGTCAATTCCCGCCCGTCGAAGCCGATTCGGCTGCCCGGCTCGATGCGGCCGGGCGGCTGGACCAGCCGGATCAGTGAAAAGGCCGTGACGCTCTTGCCACAGCCCGATTCGCCAACGAGTCCGACGGTTTCGCCGCGCGCGATATCGAACGAGACGCCGTCCACCGCCCTCGCGACGCCGGCCTCCGTGTAGAAATACGTTCTCAGATCGCGGACGGAGAGGAGCGGGTCGTTGTTCGTCGGATGGGCCAATCTGAAATCCGGTTGGTGTCGGCCAAGCTGATTCGACAATTTGCGTTCGCGTGGTCGCATCGCACCAGTGAGAACTGGCAGCGGCGCTCCGCGGCAGCGGGACCTTCGGCACGGCGGGGCAACCCCCGGGCCGTGGCGCGGGAAGTCTGGTCGCCCGTCTGGGCGAACTCACGAGCGAAGCGGGCGTTGCCAGGCCCCGCGCGGTGAGCCGTCCCGACCGTCAACGCGTCGTGGGCGACCCTCGAGGATCGAGGACGTCGCGCAGCGCGTCGCCGAGGGTGTTGAACGCCAGCA
>Ga0326726_10000924_pt1 | contig 27061 bp, 29 predicted proteins | sample MHFenrmetagenome_2_FD_207603 | JGI IMG/M metagenome (GOLD analysis project Ga0326726, IMG submission 207603) | Lab enriched peat soil microbial communities from Michigan Hollow, Ithaca, NY, United States - MHF15MN | ecosystem: Environmental > Terrestrial > Soil > Wetlands > Peat | place: USA... | reverse complement strand
GAGCTCCGCGCCGAGCGCCGCGGGGACGGCGTGCACGTCGAGATCTCGCCCGAAAGCTCGCGCGAGCCGCTGCCGCAATCACTCGACGTCCGACTCCGGCGCGAGCGCCCCGAACGCGGCGACTTCGACGCGGACATCGCGCTCGCGGCTCGCGACGGGCTTTGGACGGCGGAGATCCCGCTGCCGCTCGTGGGCCGTTGGATCCTGGTCGCGCGCGCGGGCGACGGCTTCGCGTGGGTCGAACGCGCCTTCGCGCTCGACGTGCCGCCGTGAGCGCCGCCCTCTCCGAGACGGGCTTCGTGCTCGACGGGCTGCGCTGCTCCGGGTGCGCGCTCCGCGTCGAGCGCGAGCTGCGAGCCGCGCCGGGCGTGCGCGAGGCGAGCGTCAACTACGCCACGCAGCGCGCGTTGGTCCGCTTCGAGCCCGCGGCCACCGACGCCGCCGCACTGGCCGCGCGCGTCGAGGCGCTCGGCTACCGAGCGTCGCGCTACGACCCGGGCGCGCTCGCGCGGCCGGCGGAGCGCGAGTCACGCGCGGCGCTCGCGCGCCTGCTCGTCGCCGCGTTTCTCGCGGGGAACCTGATGGTGGTCTCGCTCGCGCTCTACTTCGGCGCGCTGCAGGACATCGACGCTCGCGTGCGCGCGGGGCTGCGCTGGCTCGCGGTCGGCCTCTCGATCCCGGCGCTCACCTACTGCGCGCTCCCTTTCTGGCGCGGCGCGCTCGCCGGGCTGCGCCGCCGGGAGCTCACGCTCGACGTGCCGATCGTCGTCGGCACCTCCGTGGCCTTCGTCGCGAGCGTCGCGGGCACGCTCGGCGAGGCGCACGACGTGTTCACTGACTCGGCCGCGACCATCATCTTTCTCATGCTCCTGGGCCGAGCGCTCGAGCGCGGCGCGAGGGCGCGGGCCTCGGCCGCAGTCGACCGCCTCGCCGCTCGCGCGCCGCGCACCGCGCTGCGCCGCGGCGCCCACGGTCTCGAGTCGGTGCCCGCGGAGGCGCTCGTGCCCGGGGAGCGAGTCGTCGTCGCGGCCGGCGCGGTGATTCCCGCCGACGGCAGACTCACGAGCGGACCGGCGGAGCTGGACGAGTCACTCCTCACCGGTGAGTCGCTGCCGATCGCGCGGCGCGTCGGCGAGGTCGCGCGCTGCGGAACCGTGAATTTGTCGGGCGAAGTCGAGCTGGAGGTCACTCACAGCGTCGCGACCGGGACCCTCGCCCGGCTCGTGGGACTGCTCGAGCGCGCGCAGGCCGATCGCCCGCGGGTCCAGCGCGAGGTCGATCGCATCGCGCGAGGCTTCGCGCCGGCGGTGCTCGGGGTCGCGGCGCTGACCGGGCTGGGACACGCGCTCGCGGGAGGCGCGCCGCTCGACGCGGCCCTGCGCGCGTCCGCGGTGCTGATCGTCGCCTGCCCGTGCGCGCTGGGACTCGCGACGCCGGCGGCCGTCAGCGCCGCGCTGGGACGCGCGGCGCAGCTCGGGCTTTGGTTCAAGAGCGGCGCAGCACTCGAGCGCGCAGCGCGCGTCGATCGCGCGCTCCTCGACAAGACGGGGACGCTGACGTCGGGGCGCCTCGAAGTGACTCGCGTCGTCGGCGCGCCGGGCGTCACCGAGGATCGGGTCGTGGCGAGCGCCGCCTCGATCGTCGGAGCCTCGCCGCACCCCGTGTCCGACGGCATTCGGCGCGAGTGCGCTCGCCGGGCGCAGGTCGTCGTCCCCGGCGCCGAGCCGCGGCCGATCCCGGGCTCCGGAGTCGAGTCGGGCTCACGGCTGTGCGGCTCGCGCGCGCTCCTCGCGGCGCGCGGCATCGCCGTGGACGCGGCGCTGGAGGCCGCGGCGCGCGCGGAGGCGGCGCGCGGCGCGAGCCTCGCCTTCGTCGCCGACGGCGGCTCGGCGCTCGGCGTCGTGGTTCTCGCCGACTCACTGCGCCCGGATGCGCGCGAGGCAGTGACTCGGCTTGCGGCCACGGGCATCTCTTCGGCGCTCGTTTCGGGCGATCACGAGGTCGCGGTGCGCGTCGCCGCGCACGGCGCGGGCATCGCCGACACCCAGAGCGAGGCGACGCCGGAAGCCAAGCTCGCGCGGGTGCGGGCGGAGCGCGCGCGGGGAGCGCGCGTGGTCTTCGCGGGCGACGGCATCAACGACGCCGCGGCGCTCGCGGCCGCCGACCTGGGCTTCGCGTTCGCGCACGGCTCGGACATCACGTTGCTGGCGGCGGACGTCGTGAGTCACGTCCCCCGCCTCGAGTCACTCCCGGAGGCGCTGGAGCTCGCTCGGACCGCCATGCGCCGAATTCGCGAGAACCTGGGCATCGCGATCGGCTACAACGCCATCGCGGTGCCGCTCGCGGTCGCGGGCATCATCGGCCCCTTCTCGGCCGCACTGGCGATGAGCGCGTCGTCACTCGTGGTGACTGCGAACGCGCTGCGGCTTCAGCGATTCGGGAGACGCGGATGAGCTTCCTGTGGATCACCATCCCTGCAACGCTCGTCTTGGCGGCGAGCCTGCTGGCGTGGGTCTTGGCCGAGGTGCGGAGCGGCGGGTTCGACGATCTCGAGGCGCCCGCGGCGCGCGCAGCGCTGGACGACGACTCGACGCCGGAACGACCGCAGCCGGGCTGAGGCGTCCCATCGTGGCGAGAGAGTCGCCGCTCTCGTCGCGGCGAGAGTCGGCGCGGCGTTGAGGAGCGCGGGCCGCGCGCCGATTCAGCGAGAGATGACGACCTTGATCCGCCGCCTCGGCAAGGGTTACTGCGCCGCCGGAGACGGCTTCTACTGTTTCGACGAGGACCTGTCCCGCGTTCTGCAGCGAGTCGCCGAGTTCACCCGCAGGCTCGATCCCGACGCGCCTTCGGGACTCGGCGAGGCCGAAGTCGACTCGGCCGCGCCGAGCGAGGAGCAGCGCAGGCGCGCCGCGACTTGACCGCTGCGCTTTCGGGCCGACCTGTAACGGCCGCGTGCTGCCGGCCGTCTCATAGGCATGAAAGCGCGCAGGAAGGAAACCGCCGTGAACGACAAGAAGTCCCGACCGATCACCCTGTTCGAATTGCTCGAGGTGATTCAGCAGGTCGCTGAGACGGACGACGAGGCGGCGGCGACCTTGGCCTCGATGCTGCGCAGCGGTCGAATCCAGCGCCTGACCGAGGAAGCCCTGGCTGCGTAGACTGTTCGGAGTGGGTCCGAGTCTCCGACGGCCTCGTCTCCGATCGCGTTGGCCTTGGGTCGCAGCCGCGGCGCTGATTGCGAGCGTCGCGGCGAAGGAGACCGAGCCACCTGCACCGACGCTCGCCCCCGTGCTGGGCGCCGAGTCATGGGAGTACACGCACAAGGAGGACACCCTCCTCGACGTCGCCGCGCGCGCCGGGGTCGGGTTCATCCCGCTGTCGGTGCTGAATCCCGACGTCGACGTCTGGGTCCCGGCAGAGGGAGCTCGCCTCCGACTGCCGACCGACTACGTCCTGCCGGACACGCCGCATGCGGGGCTCGTGCTGAACATCCCCGAGATGCGCCTCTACGACTACACGCGCGATCCGAATGCGCCGACGGTGCTGGCGGTTGCGGTCGGCGACATCCAGGACCCTACACCGATCGGTGACTTCAGGGTCGGTCAGAAGCGCACGGACCCGGTCTGGACCGTGCCGGAGTCGATCCGCGCGGAGCGACCGGACCTACCGGCCGTCGTTCCGCCTGGACCGGACAACCCCCTCGGCGACCGTTGGCTCACGCTGGGAAGCTCGAGCTATGGGATCCACGGCACGAACAATCTCTGGTCGATCGGACGCGAGGCTACACACGGCTGTGTCCGCCTCTACAACACGGACATGCGCGCGCTCTTCGATCGGATCCCGGTCGGGACGCGCGTGCGCATCGTGTACCAGCGCGTGAAGATCGGTCAGCGCGACGGCGACGTGTTCGTCGAGGCGCACCGCGACTTCTACGATCGCGACTTCGACCCACTGCCCTCCACGCTCGCGCGGCTTGTCGCTCTCGACGCGCTCGGCCTCGTCGACGGCGGCTCAGTCAGCGAGTCCGAAGTGCGCCGGGTCGTCACGGAGTCGCGCGGCGTTCCCGTGCGCGTCGGTCGACTCGAACGCGCGCGCTAGCGGCCGCCCTTCGACACCGACTTGTTGAAGATGGCCTCGCTCTTGCGCGCGGCGGCGTCGGCCTGACCGGCGGCGGCCTGCGCCTGACTCGCGGCCATCTCGGCCTTCTGCTCGGCCGCGGCGGCGCGCTGCTCCGCCGCAGCGGTGCGCTCGTCGGTGCGGCGCGCGAGATCGTCGATCTTCGCGTTCAACCGGTCGATGTCTCCACTCGTCGCGCACGCACTCAGTCCCAGCAACACCGCGACGACGAAACCCAGCTGGCCCCTGCTCCCGATCATCGATCCCTCCTGTTCGCGCGCCCGTTGGGAAAGCTACACGGTTCATTGTCGGGCAGCGTGTGGTCGCGAACGGTACCTCGTGGCGCGCGTCTTCGCACCCGGTCGGGTTGGTGAGACGAATTTCACCGAACACGAGCGCATGAAATTCAGAACCGTTACGTCTCATGCCCGGAGGTGAAAGGAATGTCTCTACGATCTGCAATCGCAATCGCGCTGCTCGTCACGATGAGCGGCGTCGCATCCGCCGCAACGAAGCACCCGGCCGACGCCGCGTGCACGGAGCACGTGAAGAAGATGCAGGGGATGAAGACCTCGAAGGAGCGCACGGCGTACTGCAAGGGGAACGAAGAGTGCACGAGTCACCACTGCGCGAGCATGGTGTCTCACCGCAAGTCGGCCCCGAAGCACGCAACGGCTCCTGCGGCCACTCCCAAGCCCGCGACCAACTGAGCGGCGCATCTAGCGGGATCGAGTCACTCGGTCCCACGGCGGAAAACCGACGCCGGTGACTGTTCCGGCTCGGTCGAGGAGGCCGACCCCTGCGGTCGTTCTTCTCTGGTCATTCCGGGGACGCGCCAACCGTCGTTGACGGCGGGTGGCGCGTCCCCGGCGTAACTTTGCGCTTCACCTGAGACATCGCTCTTGTGCGCGGAGTGTCGCCGCGCGATCGTCCCGAGGCGGGAGTGACTCGATGGACGCGGGACTCGCAGCGCAGCGGCGAGAGCGCATGGTCGCGCGACAGATCGAAGCGCGCGGCATCGGAGATGCGCGCCTGCTCGCGGCGCTGCGCGAGGTGCCGCGACACGCGTTCGTCTCGGCGGACCAAGTCGAGCTCGCGTACGAAGATCAGGCGCTGCCGATCGCGCACGGTCAGACGATCTCGCAGCCGTACGTTGTGGCGCTGATGCTCGAGTCGCTGGCGGTCGCCGCAGGCGATCGCGTGCTCGAGGTCGGCGCGGGCTCGGGCTATGCAGCGGCGCTCTTGTCACGGCTCGCCCGCGAAGTGTTCGCGATCGAGCTCGACCCCGCTCTCGCCGAGATCGCGCGCGGTCGCCTCGCCGCGCTCGGCTGCGCGAACGTCGAGCTGCGCAGCAGCGACGGCCGGCTCGGCTGGCCCGAGCGCGCGCCCTTCGACGCGATTCTCGTGTCCGCGGCGGCCGCTACCGTACCGCCTGCGCTAGAAGCGCAGCTCGCGCCCCGCGGCCGGATAGTGATCCCGATCGGTTCCGCCAGGGGAAGCCAGTCACTCGTGCGCATCACGCGTCTCGACGGCGGCGGCTTCGAGCGCCGCGAGCTCTGCGAGGTGCAGTTCGTGCCGCTCGTCGGCGCTACGTCGACTTCGCGCTGAACACCGGCAGCGAAGCGCGCCGGATCACGCGCTCTGCGACGCTGCCGAGAAAAGCGTGCGCGAGCCCGGTGCGCCCCTGCGTCCCGATCACGATCGCATCCGCCTCGTGCCGCGCCGCCGCGTCGAGGACCGCCGAATCCGCGGCGCCGTAGCGCAGGTCGAACTCGGCGCTGACACCCGCCAGTGTAGGTCGGATCTTCTCGTACTCCGCGCGGGCCCACGCCTCGCTGCGCGGATCCGCGAGCGGCACTCCGGGGTCACCGGGTGCGAGCACCGGCGGGATCGCGTGCGCCAGGACCAACACGCCGCCCGGCTCGAGCAGCTGGCGCGCAAGCGCGAGCGCCGCGCTCGCGGGCTCCGAGAAGTCCGTGGGGACCAGAAGCTTCTTCAGCGCGCGCGGCGGCGGTACTTGTGAGTGAACGGTCAGCACGGGACACGGGGCGAGTCGCGCCACCCGCTCCGCGACGCTGCCCAGCAACACGTGCGCCAGTCCGGCGCGCCCCCGCGTACCGAGGGCGACCAAGTCGGCGCGCTTCTCGCGTGCCAGCGCGCAGATTCCGCTCGACGGATCCTCGTGCACGACCGTGTGGTGCACGCGCAACCCGTCGGCCGAGATGCGCGCCGCAATCTCGCCCAGCCTGCGATCCGCCGCGTCGCGCACACCGCGCAGATAGTCGGGCGGCATCCCGTAGCCCGCCGGCATGGCGGCGAACGGAACCACGTAAACGGACGTCGCGATCTCGAGCTCGGCCGAGAAGCGGCGTGCCAACGCCGTCGCCCAGTCGAGCGCGCGATCCGCGTGCGGTGAGAAGTCCGTTGCGACCAAGATTCGGGAGATCTGTGTGCTCGACATCGCCTAGGCCGATGATAGGTCCCCGGCTACTTTGGAGCCCATGCCTGATTCCCCCGACTTCTACGCGGCCCTCGGCGTCTCGCGCACCGCCTCGGAAGACGAGATCCGCAAGGCCTACCGCAAGCTCGCGCGGAAGCATCACCCGGACGTGAATCCGAACGACCGCAAGGCGGAGGAGAAGTTCAAAGAGATCTCGTTCGCCTACGAGGTCCTGTCGGACAAAGACAAGCGAGCCCGGTACGACGAGTTCGGCGTGCAGGGTCTGGCCGAGGGCTTCGATCCGGCGCAGGCCCGCGAGTACACCCGCTGGTCGCAGGGCGCGCGTCGCAGCCCCTCGTATGAGGCATTCACCTCCGGGGCGGACGTCGACCTCGAGGACCTGCTCGGCGGACTCTTCGGCGGCGCCGGCCGGCGCGCGCGCGGACCGATGCGCGGACAGGACGCGAGCGGCGAGATCGATGTCGACTTTCTCGACGCGGTGCGCGGCGGCGAGGTGCGCGTGCAGGTCGCCGACCGCGGCGCGCTGCGCATCAAGATCCCGCCCGGCTCCGAGACCGGCACGAAGATTCGGCTCGCGGGTCAGGGTGACTCGGGCGATGCCGGCGCACCCGCGGGTGACTTGTATCTCACCCTGAGGGTCCGCCCACATCCGCTCTTCCGGCGCGAGGGGAGCGATCTCCATCTCGACCTTCCCGTGACCATCCCCGAGCTGGTGCAAGGCGCGTCCGTCGAGGTGCCGACCCCCGACGGCTCGGTCACGATGAAGATCCCGCGTCACTCACAGAGCGCGCGCGTGCTGCGACTGCGCGGCAAGGGCGTGGTGAAGCTCGGCACCTCCGAGAGAGGCGACCTCTACGTGAAGCTGCTCGCCGAGCTCCCGGACCCCGCCGACCCGCGGCTCGAATCGATCGCGAAGGACCTCGAGTCCCTCTACGAGGGCCGCGACGTGCGCGCGCGCCTGCGGAAGTCGTCGTGACCTTCTACACGCGCAAGCAGGTGCTCGAGATGCTCGACCTCGACGAGGGCTTCCTCGTGACTCTCGAGCGCGAGGAGATCGTGGTGCGCGACGCGCCGTCCGGAGGGGTGGGCGAGTTCTCCGACGTCATGCTCGAGCGCGCACGCGTCGCGCAGAATCTGGTCCGCGACCTGGACGTCAACGTCCCCGGGGTCGCGGTGATCGTGCGCCTGCGCGAGGAGGTGTCGGGTCTGCGGCGCCATCTCGAGCAGCTGCTGGAGGAGCTCGGGCGACTGCCCCGCAACCCGCGCCGTTGATCGTCGAAGCCCACTGGCACGCTGCCTGCACTCGTCCATGACTCGAAGGAGAGACGACATGGCTGACCGCGACGAGAAGCTGAATCGAGAGATCGAGGCGCTGAAGACGCTGCGCGACGAGCTGCGGGTTCAGATGAACTTGGCCGGCAAGGAGGCGCGCGATGCTTTCGAAGCCGCCGAGAAGACCTGGCGCAAGCTCGAGGGTCGGATGCGCCTCGCCGGACGCGAGACGCGCGCCGAGCTCGAGGAGCTGCGCGCGGCTGCGCGCCCGCTCGCCGAGGAGCTCCGCCACGCCTACACGAAGATCCGCGGGCTGATCTGACGCCACTCGCCGCGCCTGCGGCACGCGACGTGCTGCTCGCGGACGGCGGCAGCGCATGCGTCCGCGCAGTGACTCCGCGCGACGCTGCGCGCGTCGCCGCCTTCCATCGCGCGCTCTCGCTGGAGACCGTGTACTTCCGCTACTTCTCGGGCCTCGTGCGCCTGCCGCCGGCCATCCTCGAGCGCTTCACGCGCGTCGACTTCGCGCGCGACATGGTGCTCGTCGCCGAGGTCGGCGAGCGCGTGATCGCGCTCGCCAGCTATCACCGCGGCGCCGCGCCGGACGCCGCGGAGGTCGCGTTCGTCGTCGCGGACGAGTATCAGGGCCGCGGACTCGGGACCTTGCTCCTCGAGGAGCTCGCCGAGCTCGCGCGCGAGCGCGGAGTGACTCGCTTCACCGCCGACACGCTGGCCGGCAATCGGGCGATGCTGCGCGTGTTCGCGGACGCGGGCTTCGAGCTCGACCGCGACGCGGAGGCGGGGGTCGTTCACGTGCGCTTCCGGATCGGCGTGACCCGACGCGGGGCGCTCGCGCACGAGCTGCGAGAACACCGAGCCGAGGCGCGCTCCATCGCGCGCATCCTCGCGCCGAGGAGCCTGTTGCTCGTCGGCGAGCTCGCGTTCGATCCGGCGCGCCTGGCCCGTTTCGCCGGTCGGCTCTACACCGACCTGCGTGCGGCGCCGGACGACGTCGACCTCGTGTTGTACGGGGGCGGCGCGGCCGAGCTCCCGCCGCTCGTCGCGTCGCTCGCCGCGGCCGGCGCGCACGCGCTGCTCGTCGGCACCCTGCGCGACGAGCCGCAGGGGGCGGAGCTCGCGGCGTTCGACCGCGAGCTCCGCATCGCCGTCCGCCACAACGGGATGCGCCTCGTCGGACCGACATCGGGAGGTGTCGTCAACACCGATCCCGCGGTCTCGCTCTTCGCCGCGGCGCTCGGAGGCTCGCCCGCGCGAGGCTGCGTCGGCCTCGCGTGTGACTCGGCCCTCGCGGGCGGCGACGTCCTGGCCGATGCGGTCTCTGCCGGCGTCGGGCTCTCGAGCTACCTCTCACTCGGCCGGCGCGCCGACGTGTCGCTGAACGACCTGCTGCAGTGCTGGGCGGACGACGCGGCGACGCGCGCGATCGCGCTTTGCGTGGGTGGCGTCGGCAACCCCGACAAGTTCCAACGCATCGCCGCGCGAGTCACTGCGGCCAAGCCGATCCTCGCGCTCGCGAGCGGCGACCCCGACCGGGATGCGCTCTTCGCGCGCGCGGGCGTCGCGCTCGCGGGCACGCCTCGCGAGCTGCTACAGCGCGCCGCAGCATGCGCGCCCTGAGCCGGAGTCAGGTCTCCTTGCGGATCAGCTCGGCGACCGCGCCGAGATTCTTCGCGAGCGCGAGAATCACGTCGTCCAGCGAGACCACCCCGATGACCGTCCGTTTGTCGTCGATGATCGGCACGCGGCGAACCGCGAGATCGCTCATCAGCTGAAGCGCCGCGACGAGATCGCAGGAATCCGCGACGAAAATGGGGCGCTCCGTCATCACTTCGCCGACGCTGATCTTCTCCGGTCTCTTGCCCTCCGCGACCACGCGCAGGACCAAGTCGCGATCCGTCAGCATCCCCAGCGGCCGGCCTTGTTCGGCGATGACCACCGAGCCGACACGGGCATCGCGCATCAGGCACGCGGCCTCGGCGCAGGTCGCGCTCGGCGGTAGTGTCTCGGGCTTGCGGCGAATCAGCGCCCCCACGTTCATGACTTCCTCACTTGGGCGCCGACGGCGCGACCTGTTGGATCGACTTGAGATAGGTGACGAGTGACTCGACTTTGTCGCGGATCTCGGTCTCGTGTTGAGGACCGGCGCGCTCGCGCGAGAACACGTCGCCCCAGAGCGGCATGTTCGCCGGGCCGTGCGCGCGGACGCGGCGCCGGCCGTCGATGACCTCGCGCAGCTCCACCTCGGGGAAGACGCCGCCGCGGCGCAAGGCGATCGTCGTCAGGTCCGCGGGCGCGACCTTCAGCTCCCCGGCCAGCTCTCCGTCGCCACGGCCGCGTATGCCGTGACAGACCATGCAGTGCTCCTCGTACAGGTTGTGGCCCTTCTGGGCTTCGACCGACTCCTCGGCGCTCGCTCCGGCCGCCGGCAGGATCCCCAGCGCCAGCGCCAGCCCCATGACACCAGACAGTGTCGCGCTCCGTCCCATCACCACGCTCTCCTTTCAGAGTGCTGTCGCAGTGCAACGCACGTGCCGGGCACGAGCGCCGAGGCGCTGGCGACGCGTGGCGTCGCGCCGCACGAGCGCGTGGGACGAGGCGAGAGGTCACACGCGCAGTCGAACCGCGGTGAGCTTGTATTCGGGGCAGTGAGAGTCCGGATCGTGCCACGGCCCCGTCACCCGATTGGTATGTGTCTCCGGAAAGTGGAACGAGAGGAAGAGCGTGCCCGGCGACACGCGTTTCGTCCGCATTGCGCTCGCGCGGCAGCTCCCCCAGCGACTCTCGATCTCGACGGCGGCTCCGTCGCGAATCCCCTCTCGATCCGCGTCGTCGGGATGGATCTCGAGCCGATCGCAGGGCGCGAGCGCGAGGCTCGCCGTGCGGCGCGTCATTGTCCCGACGTTGTAGTGCTGGAGGACTCGCCCGGTGACGAGTGAGTACGGGAAGCCCGCGATGTCGCTCTCGGGACTGCGGACGAAGTCGGCGTGACCCAGAAGCGCGCGGCCGCGCGCAAAGCCGTGTTCGTGGAGCCGCGGGGTGCCCGGATGAGCCGCGTCGGGGCAGGGCCACTGCAAGCCCCCGGACTCCAGCCTTCCGTAGGAGACTCCGCCGAACAAGCGCGGTGCGGCGCGGGCGATCTCGTCCATGATTCGATCTGGCGTCGCATAGTCCCAGTCACAGCCGAGCGCGTTCGCGACGTCGCGAATCACCTGCCAGTCCGCTCGCGCCTCGCCGGGCGGCGCGGCGGCTGCGCGCACGCGCTGGATGCGGCGCTCGGCGTTCGTGAAGGTGCCGTCCTGCTCGAGCCAGCCCGCGGCCGGCAGCACGAGATGCGCGAAGGCGCTCGTCTCGGTCGGGAAGATCTCCTGAACGACGAGAAACTCGAGCCTCGCGAGGGCCTCGCGGACGCGCTGTTGGTCGGGATCGCTCTGGGCAAGGTCCTCGCCCTGGATCCAGAGCGCGCGCAGCGAGCCGCCGCGCGCTTCCTCGAGCATCTCGGGGATCGTCCGGCCCCGCGTCGCCGGCGGCACGCTGCCCCAGAGAGCGGCGAAGTGACTGCGTGTCTGCGGGTCGTCGAGCGGCTGGTACCCGGGAAACGAGTCCGGCGCGCCGCCCATGTCGGCATTCCCCTGGACGTTGTTCTGGCCGCGCAGCGGAAGCAGACCCGCGCCGGGACGCCCGATGCTGCCGCTGAGCAGCGCGAGGTTGCAGAGCGCGCGAACCGATGCGGTGCCCTGCGTGAGCTCCGAGGTGCCCAGACCCGACACGAACAGCGTCGGCCCCGCGTCCGCGATCAGCTGCGCCGCGGCGCGAAGCGCGCCGACCGAGACACTCGAGACCCGACTCGCGCTCTCGAGCGGCGCCGGCAGGACATGTCTCTCGAGTGACTCGAGGCCCTCGGTCCGGCTCGCGAGATACTCGCGGTCGGCTGCGCCGGTCGAAAGCAAGAGGCCGCACAGCGCGTTCAATACGGCGACGTTGGTTCCGGGGCGCAGCGGCAGGAAGACGTCGGCGAGCTCGGCCAGATCGATCCGGCGCGGATCGATCACCAGCAGGCGGGCGCCGCGCCGCACCGCTTGCACGATGCGCGCGCCCAGGACCGGGTGGGCCTCCGACGGGTTCGCGCCCACGACGGCGATGAGCCGGGCGCGCTCGACGTCGTCGTAGCAGGCCGTGGCGGCGCCGACGCCGAGCGCGTCGTGCAGCGCGCGGGCCGTCGACGCGTGACAGACGCGCGCGCAGCAGTCGACGTTGTTCGTGCCGATGCGCGCGCGAAAGAGCTTCTGCAGGAGGTACGCGGCCTCGTTCGTCGAGCGCGACGAGCTGAGCGCGGCGAGTGAGTCGGGGCCGTGCTCGGCGCGAATCGCCTCGAGGCGGCGCGCCGCGATCGCGACCGCCTCCGGCCACGAGACCGGCTCCAGGCGGCCGCCGATGCGCGCGAGTGGGCGAGTGAGTCGCTCCGGTGACTCGCGCCAGCCGTGCGCATAGCGCCCCTTCGCGCACAGGTGACCCGCGTTCACCGCGGCGTCCGGAACGCCGCGGATTCGGAGGACCGTGCGGGTGTCCGACTCGATCTCCACCTGGCAGCCGACGCCGCAGTAGCCGCAGGTCGAGCGGGTCGTGCGCGTCGCTGCGAGCGCGGTCTCGCGGTCGACGTCCGAGAGCGCGCCCGTCGGGCAGACCTCGACGCACGCGCCGCACGAGGTGCAGGGGCTCGTCTCGAAGCGCTCGTCGGTCCCGAACACCAGGCGCGTATCTGCGCCGCGCTCGGCGACCGCGTAGACGTCCGCTCCCTGAACGTCCTGACAGACGTGGAGGCAGCGGCGACAGGTGATGCACAGCGCGGGCGAGAAACGCAGATACGGGTGACTCGTGTCGGTCGTCCCGGCGGGCGGGTTCGAGCCGGCGAGCTCGCGAACCGCGGCGCGCAGCCGCTCGAGTGACTCGCTCGACGTGCGCACGCGCATGCCGTGGCCGAGCGGCGTGTGACAGGCCGCGAGCGGCCGCGCCGCGCCCTGCACCTCGACCAGGCAGACGCGACAGCCGCCGTCGGGCGCGTGACCCGGGAGGTGGCACACGGTCTCGATGTCGATCCCGAGTCGCCGAGCCGCGGACAGAATCGTCTCGTCCGGCAAGGGCTCGACCACGCGCCCGTCGATCTCCGCGCTCGCGCCGCTCATCATCTCACCCCGCCGGAAGCCCGAGCGCGAGCAGCTTCCGGATCGGACCGGGGATGCTCTGTCCGAAGGGACACAGACTCGCGGCCGAGACCACGTCGAGTAACTCGAGCGTGCGTTCGCGGGCGCCCGAGCGCGCGAGCTCGAGCGCGCGCCGTGAGCCGAGCCGGCACGGCACGCACTTGCCGCACGACTCCTCCGCCATGAACTCGAGCCAGCCGAGCGCGAGCGCATGGAAGTCGGTGCCCTCCGGCAACGCGACCAGCCCGCCGTGCCCGAGCTCGACGCTGCGCGCGCGCATCGCGTCCCAGCAGATCGGCGCGTCCCACTCCCCGCGCGTGAGCACGGAGCCCATCGCACCGCCGAGCGCCACCGCGAGCGGAAGCCTCATGCCCGCGGCGTCCCGGATCACCTCGCCGAGCGACGTCCCGAACTCGACCTCGACGATGCCGGTCCGCGCGAAGCCGGCGTTAAGACTCATTGCCTTCGTACCGGGCGACGCGGGCGTGCCGAGAGCGCGGTGGGCGTCGGGCCCCTCGCGCGCGATCCAAGCGGCAGTCACGAGTGTCTCGACGTTGTTCACGACCGTCGGGCGCCCGAACAAGCCGTGCGACGCCGGGTAGGGCGGCCGGAGTCTCACCTCGCCGCGCTTTCCCTCGAGCGCCTCGAGGAGAGCGGTCTCTTCGCCGCACACGTAGCTCCCCTCTCCGCGCGCCACGCGCACGTCGAAGTCGAAGTGACTCCCGCGAATGTCTCGGCCCAGCAGGCCGGCGCTCGTGGCCTCGGCGATCGCTCTCTCGACGCGTTGGGCGGCGCGCGGGTATTCGGAGCGCACGTACACGATTCCGTGTCGCGCTCCGATCGCGAAGCCGCACAGCGCCAGGCCCGCGAGGACGGCGTGCGGATCCGCCTCGAGCAGGACGCGATCGACGAACGAGCCCGGGTCGCCTTCGTCGCCGTTCGCGATCGCGAACTTCTCGGGACCCGGCGCCTGCGCCGCCGAGCGCCACTTCGGGCCCGTCGGGAAGGCGCCGCCACCGCAGCCGCGCTCGCCCGACGCTTCGAGCGCGCGCAGCACGCTCTCGGGTTCGCCGCGAAGCGCGCTCTCGAAGCCGAGCCAAGCCCCGGCATCGCGGGCGCGCGCGAGCTCGCTCGCGTCGCCGCGCGCGACGCGTTCAGTCACGATCGCGACGCGCGAGTGAGTGCGGATCTCTGGGAGTGAGTCGAGCTCGCGGCGCGCGATCGCGCCGTCCGCGCGCTCGAGCGCCACCGCGCGACCGTCGGGTTCGAGTGCGACCGGTGAACGATCGCAGTGCCCGGCGCAGTAGATCCGCCGGCACGGCCCTTCACGCGCGAGTTCCGCGCGGAGCTCGGCAGCGCCGGCCAGCGCGCACGAAGTCCCCTCGCAGACGCGGAGCGCGCGGGGATCCGCATGCCGGTCGGCGAAGAACGAATCGACGGCGCGCGCTTGCGCAACCCCTCGCACTCCGCCGGAGCGGCTTGTCGGTGTCACGCCGCCGCCGGATGCAAGCGTCGCTCCATACGAGGCCCGCCGACTCAGTGGCCCCTTCCTCTCGGCCGAGGCAGAGTGACTCACCGATGAGACCGATCGCCTCGCGCACTGCGCCGAGCGAGTGCTCCGGGGGTCGCTTCTGGTACGCGCGTTGCAGCCGTCGCGCCCATGAAGTGGCCGCCCCGCCGCATCCTCGTCGGCACGGACTTCTCCGAGAGCGCCGACGCAGCGCTTCGGGCTGCCGCCGCGCTCGCCCGAAGGGTCGGCGCGCAGCTCGATCTGCTGCATGTGCTGCCGGATCGAAGTCGGCCGGTGATCGGCTACGAGCCGATCGACGCGCTGCTGTTCCCCGACGGGCCCGCGGCCCGCGACGCCGCGCTGATTCGGCTCCAGTCACTCGCGCAGCGCGCGGCGCCCGAGCGGACCCAGGTTCACGTCGTGGAAGGCGAGCCGCTCGCCGAGCTTGTCGCGATGCGCGATCGGCTCGACGTGGAGCTGGTCGCACTCGGCGCCGGCGGCTTGCGCAGCATGCGGCGCTTCATCCTCGGCAGCGTGGCCGGGAAGATGCTCGGTCACCCCGGATGCCCGCTGTTGTTGGTCGTCGAAGCGCCGGCCGCCGGCGAGTTCAAGAAGATCCTGGTCGCGCAGGAGAACCCGCGCGTCGTCTCGCCTTGGCTCGAGATCGGACTGCGACTCGCTCACGACGAGCGGGCCGAAGTCACTCTGCTGCACGTGCTTCCCCGGCGCGGCTACCTGAGCGACGCGCACCACGTCGAGCTCGAGCCGCAGCGGGCGCCGGCGCGCCTGGCCGCGCTGCTCGCGAGACTCGATCGCACCGTTCCCGCGCAGGTCGTCGTTCGGACTGGAGACCCCGGGGACGAGATCACCTCGGCGGCACGCGAGCTGGGCGTACACTTGGTGGTGTTGGGTGCCGAGCGCAACCGGATCGACGGCAGCCCCGGACCCGTGGTGAATCGCATCGCGCGCTCCGGTCCGCCCGCGTTCTTGGTCATCTGGCCGGAACGCGAAGCCTCCGAGGACTTCGAGGAGAACTGACTCGCCTCGCGCGCCAGGGCCGAGCTAGACCAGCGCAGCGACGAGCGCGCCGGCGGCGAGAGTCGCCAGCAAGATCGCGCCGCCGTAGAGCGCGAGCCGGCGCCCGCCCACCACGACCGCGAGAATCGCCTTCGCGAGCGTGTTCGACAGCGCCGCGAGAAGGATCGCACGCGCGGCCAGCGACGGCTCGAGCGGATCGGGCACCATGCGCGCGAGAGACAGCGAGATCGAGTCCACGTCCGCGAATCCCGAGACCACGGCGAGCAGATAGAGGCCCGGCTGGCCGAGCCAGTCATGCAACGCGCGCGACAACACGAAGAGCAGCGCGAGCAGCACCGCCCAGCCCAGGGCGAACTCCAGCTGCAGCGGGTTGCGCAACGGAAGTGAGTCGCCCTTCACTGCGCCGTCTTCACGCGCGGGCACGAGCAGGGCCGCGGCCACGGGTACCGCGGTGAGCGCGCCGAGCGGCAGCGCGAGTGACCGCAGCAGCTCGGGCGCGACGACGCAGACCAACACGCCGACGCGCAGCGCCATCGTCGCGGCGGCGAGACCGATGCCGGCACCGAGCAACGGCGCGCTGCGCGGATCGTGGCGCGCGTCCCGCGCGAACGCGAGCGTGACCGCCGTCGACGAAGTGAGTCCGCCGAGCACGGCCGTCACGAGCGTCCCGCGCCGCGCGCCCATCAGCTTCACGGCGACGTACCCCGCGAACGAGACACCCGAGATCAGCAGCACGAGCCAACCGAGCGCGCGCGGATTCACCGCCTCGTAGGGACCGAGCGCGCGATCCGGCAGCAGCGGGATCACGACGGTCGCGACCAGGAGAAGCTGCAGCGCGGCAGTCAGCTCGCGCTCGTCGAGCGCGGCGACGAACGCGTGCAGGCGAGTCTTCGAGCTGAGCAGAAGCGCCGTGCCGACCGCGGCGCCGGCCGCCTCCACCTCGTGGCCGGCCGCCGCGAGCGCGCCCAGCGAGAACGTGACCAGCAGCGCCAACTCGGTCGTCGCGCCGTAGTCCCCGCTCGCGCGCGCGCTGTGGACGTAGGTCACCGCCGCCAAGCCCGCGACGCCGATGAATGCGAGGCCGAGCACCCAGCCTGCGCCGCCGCCCAGCGTGCCCACGACGCCGCCGAGCAGCCCGACGAGACCGAAGCTGCGCATGCCGAGGGTGCGGACTCCGGACTCTACGTCGCGCGCGCGCCAACCCCGCTCCACTCCCACGATCAGGCCGAGGGCCAGAGCAACCGAGATGCGAAGCGCGAGCACGCGTTCCATTTCCAGACCCCTCTGAGCAACGCCCATGCCGGGCGGTCGAAGTGTCTCATCTGTGGCTGGAAGACTCATTCTCGGCCTGCGGCGTGCGCGCCGACCTGGGAACGCGGCTTGCTCTGGCTACGCGCGACTCACGGAGGTGAACATGCTGAAAGTCGCCGATCTGATGACACTCGACCCCTTGGTCATCGAGCCCGACGCGGCCGCCGTGGCGGCCCTCGACCTGATGATCGATCAGGGAATTCGACACCTGCCGGTCGTCGATCGGCGCGAGCGCTTGTGCGGTGTGGTGTCGCTCGATGACCTGCGCGCCGCGTTTCCGTTCTCCGTGTCACTGACTCGCCCCCCGAGTGTCTCCGAGCGCGAGACGGCGCTGGGCTGTGCGATCGGCGAGGTGATGACTCACGGCCCGCTCACGGTGCGCGCAGATGCGACCTTGGCGGAGGCGGCCGGCATGCTGGCCAAATTCCGCATCGGCTGTCTGCCCGTGGTCGACGCCGAGGGCCGGCTGATCGGGATCTTCACCGAGACCGACGCGCTGCGCGCGCTCGTCGACGGCGCGCCCACGAAGGCGGGCGCGTCGAGCGCGCGCGTCCTCGATCTCGAGCTCCTGACCGCGGAGCTCCGCGCCGAGCGCGAGCGCATCGCGAAGCAGCTCCAGCGCCTGCAGGACTCCGAACGCGAGCTCTCCGCTACCCAGCACGACGTGCCGATGGACAGCGCCGAGCGCGCGCGCTGCCTCGAGGATGTCGCCGTCGATGGACCGCTCGCCGCGCTCGCCGCGAGTAGACTCGCCGCATTGGACCACGCGCTCGCGCGCGCCCACCGCGGCCGCTTCGGTGTGTGCGAAGATTGCGGGCGCGAGATCTCGGTCGCACGCCTCCGGGCGTTGCCGGGAGCGACTCAGTGCATGCGCTGCGCGTCGGGGAGTCGACGCGGATCGGAGGCGACGCGATGAAGAGCAAGCAGCCCAAGAAGGAAAAAGCCGGCCAACGCGGCGGTCGCCCGCAGGCGTCGCGGTTGGACAAGAATCGGGACTCGTATCGCCACGGTGACAAGCGGGACCACACCAAGCTGGCCGAGCCGACGACGTGCTCGAGCTGCAAGGCGGTCTATCAGGACGGGCGCTGGCGCTGGGCGGATGTCGAGAATCCGACGGGCAAGCGCACGCTGTGTCCGGCCTGCGAGCAGATCCGCGACAAGCGGCCCGGGGGCGAGGTGCGGATCTCGGGTCCGTTCGCGCGCGAGCACCGCGACGAGATCCTGGCGCGCGCGCGCCACGTCGAGGAACGCGAGAAGGCGGATCACCCGCTGCAGCGCATCATCGAGCTGCGCGACGATGGAGAGGACCTCATCGTCACCACCACCGACGGCCACGTGGCGCACGCGATCGGCACGGCGCTCCACGACGCGTTCAAGGGCGAGCTGCACGCACCCTGGGTCGAAGAGGGCGAGTTACTGATCGTTCGCTGGCAGCGCTAGGCCGAGTCACTCGCCGCGGGCCGCGGCGCCGAGACGGCGTCGAGCACCTCCGCGAGCTCCATTGCCGTGACCCGCGCCTTGCCGCGGCCCTCTCTGGAGAGCGATCGGGCCAGGTCCGCGAGTGACAGGACACCGAGCAGCTGACCGCCCGCGTCGACCACCGGCAAGCGCCGCACGCGGCCCGCTCGCATGGTGGCCTCCGCGGCCGCGATCGAGTCACCGGGCGCGCAGGTATGTACGTCGGTCGTCATCGCCTCCGCCACGCGCAGCTCGCCGAGTGACTTGCCGCGCGTGTACGCGGCCATGCACAGGTCGCGATCCGTGATGACTCCCACGACGCGCCCGTTGCCGTCGCTCGCGACCACCGGCGCGAAGCCGCAGTCACGCTCCCACATGATGCGCGCAGCCTCGCTCATCGCGTCGTCCGCGTGACAGGCGCGCGCGTTCTTCTGCATCACGTCTTCGACTCGAGCCATCTTCGCTCTCCTTCACGGCTGGAGCATCTCCGATGAAATGAACGGGCGCAGACACGCTGGTATTCGGGGGGGGAAGGTGGGGAAGCGCGCCTGCGCCGTTGGGTCACTTGATTGCGATCTGGCGCGCCTTCGCGGCCTCCTTCTTGGGAATCTCCACGCTGAGCACGCCGTCCTTGAACGTCGCCTTCATCTCTTCCGCAACTGCGTTTGCCGGGAGCGTGAACGAGCGCGAGAACGAGCCGTAGCTTCGCTCGATCCAGTGCGAGCGGTCCTTCTTCTCTTCGCGTTCGCTCTTCTTCTCGCCGCGGATCGTGAGCACGTCTTCATGCAGTTCGACGGTCACGTCTTCCTTGCGCACACCCGGGAGCTCTGCGGTGACGAGGTAGCTCTTGTCGTCCTCGGCGAGGTCCACCGCAGGCGACAGCGCCGCGACGCGGCCGCGGGTCGTCTCCTCGGGCCGTCGCGCGCCGCGCGCAAACGGGAACTCCCAATCTCGAAGCACAAGCTCAGGCAGCGACAGCTCGTCGCGAAATGGGTTCCATCGCCTGACCTTTGTTGGTTCGTCTGCCATCTCGATCTCCTTCAATGGATTGAATGACTCACAACTACGACGGAGCAAGGCCCGTACCGGCGCGCGTGCCGCATGCGGCGAGCACCGCGTCAATCGGTGTGTCTGCACGGCGCAGTGTGCTGCGACGCCGCGCGCCTTCCTGTCACAACTCCGCGGTTGACTTCCGCGCACGCGCGCCCAAACTGCGGCCGATGCCGACCCTCTTGGATCGACAGATGCGTCTCGCATTCTTCGAGATCGGTGACGAGGACCGCGCGAACCTCGCGAAGCTGAAGCCGTTGCTCGAGAAGCACGCCGACGCGTTCGTCGCCGCGTTCTATCGCCATCTGCTCAGCTTCGAAGCGACCCGATCCCTGCTCGCCGATCCCGACGTCAAGGACCGGTTGCTCGTGAAGCAGCGCGAGTACCTGCTCTCGCTGTCCGATCCCGGGCTCGACGAGGAGTACTTCGCACAGCGGCTCGCGATCGGGCGAACTCACGTCCGTGTCGGGGTCGAGCCGCGCTACTACCTCGGCGGGTACTCGCTCTATCTTCGGCTCCTGGTGCCCGCAATCCTCGAACATTGGCAGCGCGACGTGCCGACTGCCGAGCGCATCATCGTGTCGCTCCAGAAGCTCCTCATCATCGACGCCGAGGTCGCGTTCGACTCGTACATCGCGCGCCGCGAGGAGCGACTCTCCTTCCTGAACCAGGAGCTTGGGAAATCGTCGCTCGAGCTGGAGCGGCGCTGGGAGGCCGAGCACGAGCGCACCCGCGAGGCAACCGCGCGCGCGCGAGCCGCCGAGGAGCTCGTGTCACTCGCCACACTCGTCGCCGGGCTGGCGCACGAGATCGGTACGCCGATGGGCGTCATCCGCGGTCACGCGGAGCTCCTTGAGTCGTCCGTCTCGGACGAGCGCGGCCGGCACCGGCTGCACACGATCCGAGAGCAGATCGACCGCATCTCGCACATCATCCAGACGCTGCTCAACATGGCGCGGCCGGGCGAGCGCGAGAACGCGCGCGTCGATCTCGTCGCCCTGCTGCGCGAGACACTCGCGTTTCTGGCCGAGAAGCTGCGCGCGCAGGCCATCGTCACGTCGCTCGAGCTGCCGGCGCGCGCCCTGATCCGCGGCAGCGCCGAGAAGCTGCAGCAGCTGTTCATCAATCTCGTGATGAACGCGATCGACGCGATGCCCGACGGCGGGAAGCTCGGCGTGCGCATCCGCCACGCCGGCGCGGGCCGGCTCGAGGTCCAGATCCGCGACTCCGGTCACGGCATGGCGCCGGAGACTCAGGCGCGGATCTTCGAGCCCTTCTACAGCACGAAGGGCCCGGGGCGAGGCAGCGGTCTGGGACTCGTCGTCGCGCACGGAATCGTCTCGGACCACGGCGGCTCGATCGCGGTCTCGAGCGCCCTCGGCCGCGGCACCGAGTTCACGATCACGTTCCCCGAGCTCGAGACTCAGTCCGACGCACCGGTGAAGTCGGGCGCGTAGGCGGCGCGCAGCAAGTCACTCTCGGTCACGAGCCCGACGAGCAGCGGGCCGTCCGAGCCGACGCGAACCACGGGAAGACAGCCGATCTTCAGGCGCAGCATCCGGCGGGCGGCTGAAGCGAGCGTCGTGGACTCGATCGCCGTCTCGAGATCGCGCTGCATCACTTCGCCGATCGAGATGCCGCGCAGGTGGTCCAGACGCGCGGTGGGCTCGCACTTCTCGAGCTTCGCGATCGAAGCCGCCAGCACGTCGCGGTGCGAGATCAGCCCGACCAGGACGCCCTTCCGCACCACCGGGAGGTGGCGGATCCGCGCGAGCCGCATGATTCGGTCCGCCTCGAGCAGGCTGTCCTCGGGCGCGGCGCTGATGAAGTTGGCCCGCATCAGAGCGGACACGCTCGCATTTGGCAGGGAGCGAGTCGCGCTTTTGGACGTCATGCCGAGAATGCGTGCATGGGGCATTCCCAGCTGACCGAGGGTTCCGCCAGCGATTGGACACGGCCAAGTGCGACTTTGTGCCACAATGGGACCGGCCGCCTCGAGCCAAGTGGGCGCGGGGCCCTCGGCGCCGCCGCCACACCTGTCCCGGGGCAGGCATGGCGCCTGCTAATGGAGTCGGTCGATGGCCGAACCGCGAACAGTCCTGGTGGTCGACGATGAGCCCGCGATGCGCGAGATGCTGGTGTCGCTGCTCGACGAGTCGGGAATCAATGCCCATTCCGCCGGCTCCGCGCAGCAGGCGCTGGCCATGTGCCGCGAGGCCGATTTCGACGCCGTGATTTCCGACATCCGAATGCCGGACAAGCACGGAGTCACTCTGCTCGCGGAGCTGCGCGACGCGCGCCCCGACACTCCCGTGATCTTGATGACCGCGTTCGGCAGCATCGACTCCGCGGTCGAAGCCATGCGCGACGGCGCGTTCGACTACATCACGAAGCCGTTCAAGCGCGGCTCCGTGCTCGCCTCGCTCGACCGCGCCTTCGAGCGACGCGCGCTCGAGCAGGAGAACCGGCGCCTGCGCCGCGCGCTCGATCGCACCACCTCCTTCGGTGACTTGATCGGCGCGAGCTCGGCCATGCACGAGATCTTCGCGCTGATCCGCAAGATCTCGAGCAGCCGCTCGAATGTGCTGATCACCGGCGAGAGCGGCACGGGCAAGGAAGTGGTCGCGCGCACGATCCACTTCACCGGCGCGCGCTCGCAGGCGCCGTTCGTCCCGATCAACTGCACGGCGATGCCCGAGGGTCTCTTGGAGAGCGAGCTGTTCGGCCACGTGCGCGGTGCCTTCACTGGCGCGCACGCGACCAAGCGCGGTCTGTTCGAGGAGGCGAACGGCGGGACGATCTTCCTCGACGAGATCGGTGACATGAGCCCCGCGCTGCAGAGCAAGCTGCTGCGCGTGCTGCAGGACCACGAGATACGGCCGGTCGGCGGCAACAAGGCGGTGCGGGTCGATGTGCGAGTCATCGCGGCCACGAACAAGGATCTGCGCGCAGAGGTCGCGGCGGGCCGCTTCCGGCAAGACTTGTACTATCGGCTGAACGTGATCGCGATTCACATTCCGCCGCTGCGCGAGCGGCCCGAGGACATCCCGCTGCTGGCGCAGGCATTCCTGGAGCGGCACGCGCCCGACCGGAGAATCTCGCTCTCGCGCGAGGCGCTCGCTCTCCTGCGCCGCGAGCCCTGGCCGGGAAACGCGCGCGAGCTCGAGAACTCACTCGAGCGCGCTCTGCTGTTGGCCACGGGCAACGAGATCGGCCCCGCGGACCTGCCGTTCGACGCGAAGCCCGCGTCTCGGTCGGCGCCCGCAGACCCGCGCGCCTCCGATCTGATCGAGAGCGCCGTCGAGCGGCAGCTCAGCCTACACGAGCTGGTGTCGATCTACACGCAACGGATTCTGGAGCTCGTGGGCGGCAACAAGGTTCGCGCCGCGCGCATCCTCGGCATCAACCGGCGTACCCTGTACCGGCGCAACGACGCGCAGGCCCGCGCAGCGCAAGCCCGACACTCGGAGGAGAGCTGACCATGCAGATCAAGAAGATCCTCGTCCCGACGGATTTCTCGGAGCACGCCGACCACGCACTCGCGTCGGCCGTGAAGCTCGCGCGGCCCGTCGGCGCGTCGATTCACTTGATTCACGTCGTGCAGCTCCCGGTGCTCGCAGTGAATCCCGAGGCTCCGATGCTGCCGGTCACTTTCTGGCAGGAGCTCCGCGAGCACGCGCGCAAGCGCCTCGCTCCGGTCCAAAAGAAGATCGAGGCCGACGGCGTGCACTGCGAGATCGAAGTGATCGAGGACGTGCCGGGCTTCGCGATCCCGGCCGCCGCGCAGCGGGTGCACGCGGATCTGATCGTCATGGGCAGCCGCGGGTTGACCGGCGTGAAGCACGTCCTGCTCGGCTCGGTCGCGGAGCGCACGGTGCGCGGCGCCGCGTGTCCGGTGCTGACCGTGAAGACCGCGAGCGGCGAGCTCAGCCTGCGCACGATCGTCGTGCCGATGGACTTCTCGCCCGCCTCGCAGCGCGCGCTCGAGCTCGCCAAGTCACTCGCGAAGTCGGCCGGACCCTCGCACCTGATCCTCGTGCACGCCTACTACGTGCCCGTCGAGCTCGAGCAGTATCTCACGACTCACGGCGACCCGTTCTTCGATCGGCTGTCGAAGGGAGTCACGAAGGATCTCGAGGCGATCCTCACTTCGCTTCAGAACGCGGGCATCTCGTCCGAGTACGTCGCGCGGGCCGGAACGCCGGAGACCGTGATTCTCGACGTCGCCCGCGAGAAGAAGGCCGGGCTCATCGCGATGGGCACGCACGGCCGCCGCGGGATCACTCACTTGTTGCTCGGCAGCACCGCCGAGAAGATCGTACGCACGGCCGAGGTGCCGGTGCTCACGGTGCGCGAGCGAGCGACGGCCTGAGTCGCTTCGTCAGCCGAAGCGACCGCGGATGTAGTCTTCGGTCGCGCGCACGCGCGGCTTCACGAAGATCTCGCCCGTCTCGCCGAACTCGACGACGCGGCCGAGATACATGAAGGCCGTGTAGTCGGATGCGCGCGCGGCCTGCTGCATGTTGTGAGTCACGACCACGATCGTGTAGCGCTCCTTCAGCTCCTGCATGAGCTCCTCGACCTTCTGAGTCGCGATCGGGTCGAGCGCGGAGCACGGCTCGTCGAGCAGGATGACCTCCGGCTCGACGGCGATCGCGCGCGCGATGCACAGCCGCTGCTGCTGACCGCCCGATAGGCCGAGCGCGCTCTCCTGCAGGCGGTCCTTCACCTCGTCGAAGAGACCCGCGCGCACGAGACTCTTCTCGACGATCTCGTCGAGCTGCGCGCGCTTGCGCAGCCCGTGGATGCGCGAGCCGTAGGCCACGTTCTCGTAGATCGTCTTCGGGAACGGGTTCGACTTCTGAAACACCATGCCGATGCGGCGGCGCAGCGCGAACACGTCGACGTCGGGTGCGAAGACGTTCTTGTCGTGAAACAGGATCTCTCCCGAGATACGCACGCCGTCGATCAAGTCCTGCATGCGGTTGATGCAGCGCAAGAGCGTCGACTTCCCGCACCCCGAAGGTCCGATCAGCGCGGTGATCTTGCGCTCCGGAACGTCGAGCTCGACGTCGTGCAGCGCTTGTGTCTCGCCGTACCACAGCGAGAGACCGCGCACGCGCAGGGCCGCCTTCTCGAACTCGGGAAGTCTGGACAGATCGGGACTCCACGCCGGCTGCACGCCTAGACTCCGCTCCCGGCGTACTTCCGGCGCAAGTGATTGCGGATCAGGATCGCGGTGAGATTGGTGCACAGAACCACGAGAATCAGCAAGAGCGCGGTCGCGAAGACCAGCGGCCTCACCGCTTCGACGTTCGGGCTCTGGAAGCCGACGTCGTAGATGTGGAAGCCCAGGTGCATGAACTTGCGCTCGAGGTGGAAGAACGGGAAGTCGCCGTCGAGCGGCAGGCTCGGCGCCAGCTTCACCATGCCGACGATCATGAGCGGCGCGACTTCGCCCGCGGCCCGCGCCATCGCGAGGATCAGCCCGGTGAGCGCGCCGGGCAGCGCGGCCGGGAGCACGACGCGCCAGAGTGTCTCGATCTTCGTCGCGCCGAGCGCGAGTGACCCCTCGCGCACGACGCGCGGCACCGCCGCGAGCCCTTCCTCGGTCGCGACCACGACGACGGGCAAAGTGAGCAGGGCGAGAGTCAAGCTCGCCCACAGCAAACCGCCCGTGCCGAAGGTCGGCGTCGGCAATCGATCCGCGAAGAACAGCGCGTCGATCGTGCCGCCGACGCCGTACACGAAGAAGCCCAGCCCGAACACGCCGAACACGATCGAGGGCACGCCGGCCAGGCTGTTCACGGCGATGCGCACGCTGCGCACGAGCCAGCCCTCGCGCGCGTACTCGCGCAGATACAGCGCCGTCAGCACACCGAGCGGTGACACAGCGACACTGGTCAGCAGCACGAGCAGCACGGTGCCGAAGATGGCGGGGAAGATGCCGCCCTCCGTGTTCGACTCGCGCGGCTCCGCGAATAGGAACTCGCCGATGCGCGAGCCGTAGAGCGCGAGCTTCCCGCCCACGCCCAGGGCGTTCGCGCGCACCGCGCGCACCACGTGCGCGAGCGGGATCGTCTGCTGGCGACCGTCGGCGGTGCGCATCACGAGCACGTCCTCGAGATACCGTGACTCGCGCTCCGCGAGCTCTGCGGCCGAGATCTCGTAGCGCGCGCGCACTTTGGAGGTGTCTCGCCGCTCGCGCGCTTCGCGCTCGAGCGCGCGGTTCTGCGCGCGGATCTCCGCCTGCAGCGGGTCGAGCTGCGCCGCGCGCTCGGCGCGCTTCGCCGCGAGCTGGGAGGGGAGCGCCGCGAACACCGCGTCGGAGCCGTCGGCCGTGACTGTCTCGCCCCAGCGGATCGCGACCGGATAGCCGAAGAAGCGACCGTACTCCTCGCGCTCGAGTACGAGCGCGTCGAGCGGCTGCGTCTCTGCGCGGACGTCGGCGGTCGGGATCCAGCGGAAGTCGGCGCCGCCGAGGTCGCGGTTGCCGAAGCGGATGCGCAGCTCGCGCTCGCCGCGGTCGACGACCTCGCCGAGCACGTGACTCCCGTCGGCGAGCTCGAGTTCGACGACCGGCGCCTGCCAGAAGTAGCCGAGCCCGTTCCAGGCCACGAGCGCGACGAGCCCAGTCATGAGCAGGAGACTCGTCGCGAGCGCGCCCGACGCGAGCCACAGCATGGCCGCGCCGCGACGCCCGCGCGCCGACCGAGTCGGCGCGGGCTCACGCTGCGGGTATGCACCATCTGCCGCCATCACGTCCCCGAGTAGCGCCGGCGCAGGCGCTCGCGCACGACGTCGGCCAGCCCGTTCGCCGCGAAGGTCACGATGAACAGGAGCAGCGCCGAGAGAAACAGCACGCGGTACAGCGTCGCCCCCTGCGGCGCCTCGGGAATCTCGACCGCGATGTTCGCAGACAGCGTGCGGAAGCCGTTGAACGGGCTGCCGTCGATGAGCGGCGTGTTTCCCGTCGCCATCAGCACGATCATCGTCTCGCCCACCGCGCGCCCGAAGCCGATCATGACCGCGGCGAAGAGACCCGGGCTCGCCGCCGGCAGGACCACGCGCGCGATCGTCTGCCAGCGCGTCGCGCCGAGCGCGAGCGACGCCGCCGAGAGCGTGCGCGGCACGTTCGAGAGTGACTCCTCCGCGATCGCGAACACGATCGGAATCACCGCGAACGCCATCGCCACGCCCGCGACGATCGCGTTGCGCGGGTCGTAGCTCGCCCCCGTCGCCTCGCGCAGCCACGCGGAGAAGTCACCGCCGAAGAACGCGCGTTCGAGCGCCGGCGAGAGCGAGAGACACAGCGCCGCGCCTGCGAAGAGAAACACGGCGGAGATCGCGACCTCCGTGCCGACGGGCAGACGGCGCGTGAAGCGCGCGGGCAGCGCCGCGTACAGCGCACCCGCGACCAGCGCCAAGAGCGGGCCCAGCGCGACGGCGGCGAGAAATCCGGGGAACACCCGCTCGAGGCGCGGCGCGAGCCACAGCCCCGCGAGGAAGCCGAGCACGACACTGGGCAGTGACGCCATGATCTCGACCGCGGGCTTCACGAAGCGCTGCAGGCGCGGATCCATCACCTGCGACGTGTACAGCGCGCCGAGCACGCCGAGCGGGATC
>Ga0326726_10000923_pt1 | contig 27072 bp, 30 predicted proteins | sample MHFenrmetagenome_2_FD_207603 | JGI IMG/M metagenome (GOLD analysis project Ga0326726, IMG submission 207603) | Lab enriched peat soil microbial communities from Michigan Hollow, Ithaca, NY, United States - MHF15MN | ecosystem: Environmental > Terrestrial > Soil > Wetlands > Peat | place: USA... | reverse complement strand
ACTTCCATCGACACAACTGGTCTTGTCTCATGGGAACGCGGTGACCAGTCAGTCGGCAAGAGGAGATGATGGCAAAATCTGCCTGGCGAGCCAATGGGGCGACCGGATCGGCGGCTCACCCTCACCATGTGCGGCTAGAGGTCGCAGAGCGATCTTCTGCGCAAGTGAACATTGCGGCAGAACGGGGGTTATAAGGGCTGGAATGTCAACCTGCTTGAAGTTCACTGAACTAGGTCAAGTCAGGAGGGGCATGACAAGCAAACGTGGACGAGCCCGCGGCGAAGAGGCCCACGGGCTACGAGGTGAACTCACGCCGAAGTCAATCTGGCACCCAATGAGCTTGCAGCAGATGGCACTCGGCAAATTCGTCAGCGTGGTCAACCGAATATTAGAAGGGAAGCACTCAATTGTCACGGGTTCGCTCAGCGGTACGTCGTCGTTGCCGAAGGACGAAGAGACATAGGGTGTAATCGAATACGAATTAAGAAACAGATCCCCGGCAGAGTTGATTCCTGCCGGGGATTTGCTTTGATGGACAAGATACTAGCTTGTACGAATTCGGTTATCGACTGGCGGTCAGCTGAGTGACTGACACCCGAAGGGATTCGCCCAGGTTGAGAGTGAACTGCTTCCCCGCAGGAAGATCGAGTTGTTTGCCCTTAGTCGCGAGGGCAACCGCGCCGCCGGCGGCCGCACCTGCTGCCGCTCCGACCGCTGCGCCCTTGGCTCGCTGTTTATCGCTCGTCAACACACCAATCACGCCGCCGACCACGGCGCCCGCGGCCACTTTCTCGGCATCGGTGATTTTGTCACCATCAGCAATAAGCACGACCGGCACTGTCGAAATGGGATGAGCCTGGCCCGCGGGGTCCACAACTTGATCAAACGCCAACGTCATCTGCGCCCGGCCTGAGGTACGATGCGGTTCCTCAACGAGGGTCAGGCGTCCACGCACCTCAGTACCTGATGGCAGAACGGTCATCTGGTCCACACGGACCGCTTCGGAGAGATGCGCCCGGAAGCTGTCACCGCTCTTGTTGACGTCAGTACGCAGAGGCGTATCCAACGACACCAGCAGCGTTGTACCCGCGGGAATCGTCACCATCTTCGGCCAATTGGACTTGGGCGTTGAGGTGTTCGCCGACTGCGTTTTCGCCGCCTCGGTGGCATTCGCCTGGTCTTGTGTTGTTTGACAACCGAACAGACCGGCCGTCGCGATGAGAGGGACAATTGTCCCCAGCGCGAGTTTCTTCAAAATGTTGGTCGCTTTCTTCATGACACACATCCTTTTGTTTTGGGACGATTCAGCGTCCCCATTCCCGTCGGCCGCATGGCCATTGAAACCAATTTTCGTACGCACGAGGTTACCTGCTGGCGGTAAGCTCCGTCACCGATACTCTCATTGATTCATTCAGATCGATCGCGAACCGTTGACCGGCCGGCAGGTCGAGCTGCTGCCCCTTGGTTGCCAAAGCGACAGCTCCACCGGCTGCGGCGCCGACCGCAGCACCGACTGCGGCGCCCTTGACGCGTTGCTTGCTGCTTGAGAGGGCACCGATGATACCACCAATGACGGCGCCGGCTCCGACTTTCGCCTGATCGCTCACCTTATCGCCCTGTCCGACCAGCACAACCGGAGTCGTCGCGATTGTATGCGCAAAACCGGCGGGATCGACGATCTGTTCGAACGCCAAGGTCATCTGCGCTTTGCCCGAGGTCCGATGCGGCTCCTCGACGAGGGTCAACCGCCCAAGGACTTCCGTGCCCACGGGGAAGACCGTCATCTGGTCCACACGCACCGGTTCGGTAAGGTGGGCGCGGAATGTGTCACCGATTGAATTCGAGTCGGTCCGCAGGTGAGTCTGCAAGTCCATCACCAACGTCACTCCCGCCGGGACCGTTACGATCTTCGGCCATTCAGGATTGGCGGCGAGCGCTTCGGCGGCCCGGCGACGGGCCTGGTCTTCCGCATTCTGATTATCAATTGCTCGGCGGCGCGCCAGGGCGTCTGACGTCCGATTGTCGACAGTCGAATATTGCGACTGATCGTTGTACGACGCAGTATTCGTCGACTGATTGTACGAGTCAGAGTATGATGCGGGGCTGGCGGTCGCCTTGGGGTGTAACGCCGCATAGCCCGGCGTTGGATCGTCTCCTTGGAGTAGGGCCGTCTGCCGTGAGACGGGCAAGCTCAGCGGTTCATTCAAGTCAAATTCGAAGCGCTGCCCGGCGGGCAAGTCGAGTTGGTGGCCCTTGGTGGCCAGGGCCAGCGCACCACCGGCTGCGGCGCCGGCCGCCGCACCGATCGCGGCGCCCTTGGCGCGCTGCTTGTCGCTGGTTAATGCACCAATCACGCCGCCAATCACGGCACCTGATGCCACTTTCTCCGCGTCGCTGATTTTGTCCCCTTCGGCAACGAGTACGATCGGAGAGACCGCCATCGAACGCAGATCTCCGGCCGGATCAATGAATTCCTGAAATGCCAGGGTCATCTGCGCCTTGCCAGTGGTGCGGTGCGGTTCTTCGACCAGAGTCAATTCGCCGCGGACTTCAGTGCCCGCCGGCAGGACCGTCATCTGGTCCACACACACGGCTTCGGTGAGGTTTGCGCGGAACGACTCACCGGCCATGTTGATATCGGTGCGCAGGCGGGTCTGCAAGGCCACGATCATCGAGGTGCCATAGGGAATGGTCACCATCTTCGGCCACACCGGCCTCGGCGTCACTGTGCTGAACGAATTGCCTGGCGATGAAATCGGCGCGGGTCTTGACACGGGTGTTTTCGCCGCCATCGCGTCCGTCTTCTGCTGGGTTGTCTGGCAGCCGAGCATGGCCACCAGGCCGAAGAGCGACACGATCATTACAATTGCCGCCTTCTTGGTTGAGACGGGTTTAGCCGTCATGAGCACACATCCTTTAGCATCCGAGGGCGATACGGCGTCCCCGTCCGTTGGCCCGGAGGGCCTTTGAAACCGATTGAGTTTTCCGTGATGTCCGTTGAAAAGGTACGGCGCGGTCAATCAAAGAAAAGTCTGGGGCTTCACTCTTCGATCAATACCACTCAGTCACACACCGGATGGCCCGGACGAATCTGCGGTGTCGGGCAATCGTCCTTGCATCCGGTTTCATCCACAGACTAAGCGCGGCGCCGCTCGTTCGCCATCAGAGCCAGTCCGGCGATCAGTCCGATTCCTCCCACGATCATGGCCGTCATCGGTGCCGATCCATGTTCCGTGACGGAGGCACTCATTGAGCCCATTTCAATCGTGGTTCGATTCTGGCTGTAGCTGATACCACCGTAGACCAGCAGCACCAGTCCGACAATCAGGAGAGCGACAGCAAACGACTTCACATAATCCTTCCCTTCGGCTTCCGGCAGCGGCCAAGGCCGCTGCCCCGCGGCGTCAATACGCCTCGACTAATGGTAGAACGTCCAGCCAACACCGAGCTTCAGGTCCGGTGCATCCGCTAAGCCAAGCTTTGCTTCGATGAAGAAGCGACTCCCATTGGCGAGCCCTTTCTCGATACCGCCGAGAATGCTAGCGCCAAAGTCCGTGTTCGATCCGCCCTTTCCACTGCCGTTGACGCTCACAATATTGGCGCCAATGCCGCCGCCCAGGTAGGGCGTCCACACGTCCCAGCGCGACGCGAAGCGATAGGCCGCTTCGGCATTGATCGCGAAGAGCGTCACGCCATCGCCGAACCCAATTTCAACATTCGGCTGAAAGCGAATGTGCTCGGCGAAATTGCCGAAATCCAAGTGCGCGCCAAAGTAGACCTGATCCGGGTTCAGTGACATCCCGACACGCGGTCCCCAGCCCCGGAACCCAACCTTCGTGCCCGGATTGTCCATGTCCGCCCGCGTCACGACGGGTGCCAACGCCAGTGCCAACGCAATTGCCACGATCATAATCGCTAGAAGTTTCTTCATCGTCCGTTCCTCCGTATCCCGATTGGGGATGGGTTTGAAAACTACCTCGGGCCGCAGCCCTGCTGCTCCGAGATGTCTTCGAATTCAAGTCCAGTCAACAACCGGAGCGCTCGCTCTCGCGCGACCAAGCACCGGTTGGGTTGAGCGAGAGCATGAATCGTGTGGTATCATGACCTCGCTCTCCTCCGCACTTCTCCATGATTCATATACGTTTGTACGGTCTGGTTCTCCGTCCATCGAACGATTGAAACAAGATGTGGTCCCATCGAGTGAGAGGGATTTGTCGTTCGCGAAACGGCGATCGCGACACTGCTACCGGCCCCATTGCGTGGCACCTGCGACCATCCCCTATCCCTGCGGGGCAGCCGCGGGCGACGCGTACTTCGGGTCCCTGCTTAATCTGCCGAACGACCTACTTGGCCGATCGGAAGACGAGTTCCTCCCCTTTGACGATCTTCACGCGGTCGCCGGCATTGAACTGCGCGTTGGACTCGATCTGATTGATAAGCGCCAATGTCTCCAGCGTGACCGGTGAACTCTCTTGCCGCGCCAGTTGGTCTAAGGACACGCGCTGGCTAACCGTCAGAACCGCGAGCCGCATCGGCTGCATCCGCAGGATGGCGGGATCCGTCAAGCGCTGGAAGCTTCCCAAGGCGCTTGTGGTGATGTTCTCGTAGTTCGCCCAGAGTTGCTGGGAGGCATAACCGAGAAGCTGGTAGGTGTTGCCTTGAAGATCGATGAATGTCGCGCGTCCACTCAAGGACTGATCCCCATCTTGCGCCAGGAACCGTGCCGAGACCGCGGAGAGGCCGTTGATGGTAGTGGCCTCCTGGCGTTCACCCTGCACGCCCTCCTGCTGGAAGAAGGCTCTCGCCGCCTCGGAGGCGGACGACGCCGGCGACAAAGTGACTTGAATCACGGCATCTTGGTTGGCACTGACGGCGACGACACCTTCCCTCAGATTGGCAGTCTGCCAACCCGACGGGAAGGACATCTGGAATTCCAGTTCCGGGTGAAGATAGAGACTGCCGCGAAAGAAGCCCTGGCGCGGGTCCTGCCCAAACACGAGGCCTTCCAGCAACCGCAGATAACTGTTCTGGTTGACCATGAGCGCGCCCAAATTGATCGACAGTGTGTCGATTTCCTTCTGGATACTCAAACTGCGGTTATCGGGACTTGGGTGTGTGGCCAGCCATTCGGGCACCTTCCCGCCACCGTCCACCGCACTCACGCGGGTCAGCATGTCGAAGACATCGACCATCTGACGCGGATCGTAGCCGGCGCGAACCGTGTAGCGTAGTCCCAGGTGATCGGCCTGGCTTTCATCGTCACGGCTGAACTTCAGCGTTAGCAGTCCCAACCCGGCGTTGACGTATTCGCCATACCTCTGAAGGTCGGGCTTGATCATCATGCCGGCGGTGATGCCAAGCTGGGTCAACTGTTGTTCGGACATGCGATGGACCGCGTGTTGCGCCGTCACGTGGCCGATTTCATGCGCGATGACCGAAGTCAATTCGGCCTCGTTCATCATATAGGCCAAGAGCCCGCGCGTGACGTAAATGAACCCGCCGGGCAGAGCGAAGGCGTTCACGGCCGGGTCGTCGACAACACGAAAGGTCCACGGTAGGTTGGGACGTTCCGAGTTGCGCGCGATTCGCGCCCCCAGCTCCTGCACGTAGCGTTGCAGCGCCGAATCCGGGTAGAGGCCAATCGTAGCGATGACCTGCGAGTCCGCTGCCTGTCCCATCGCGATTTCTTGGGATTCCGACACCAAATTGAGGTGCCGCTCACCCGTGGCCAGGTTGCTGGCGCAACCGGGCAGTAAACCGGTGGCGCCGATTGCCAGCACGAGCAGAATCAGTACGGGCAACCCAACGCGCTTTCTTACGGCATTTACAAGTTCCATCTAATCTCCTGTGTGTACCACCGTCTGAAGCAAGAGGGTCAAACTGTGCGGCCACGGGCCGCGCCTCGCCGACCCACGAACAACAATGCGACACCGACCGCCACGGCGACCCCACCAAGAATTGGCGGCATATCGATGTGTTTCTTCTGATCGACCTGCAGCTCGACAGAGCCCAGGTCGACAACGTTCTTCTTCGTGGTGTAGTTAATGCCGCCGTAGATCAACCCCGCGGCGCCCAAGACGATCAAGACCACGCCCATGATGACAAATGACTTCATAAGAGATTCCTTTCTCACGGCCTCGCCGTTACGCCACGCGCCGCCCGGTAATTAGCCGGTACAGCACCGCCACGATGGCGACCACCAGTAACACGTGAAGGAATCCGTTCATCGTGTAGCCGCTGACCATGCCCAGCGCCCACATCACCAACAGAATGACTGCGACTGTCCACAACATATTGCCTCCTCTGCGGCCGTCCGGCCGCGACGATCACGCGTGACAATCCGGCACCCGCATCAGAATTTCTTCCTGAATGAGCGTGCGCCCACGATTTTGAATGGCTTTCACGGTATCAAGGCTGACTCCGGCCAGTCGGGCGATTTCTCCGGTTGTAAGACCGCCACGTTCTCCGAGGATCATGATCCACCGAAGCGGCGCTCGGAGGTGAGCGATCGCCACTCCCATCGCGCTTTGGCGAAATCCGGTCGCAGGGGATCGGCCCGCTCTCTTGTGCGTTTGCGTACTCATCATGGTTTGCCTTCCCTGTGTCAGTGCTTGTTCAAGACATCTTTCACCAACAGATCGGCGCGGGTCATGTGCATCCAGCGCTTCTCCGACATCAGCACCATCGCGACAATCAGCGGTGCCAAGAGATAGATTGCTCCCACCGTGCACCCCACCAGCGCTTTCGTCGACGGTTGCCAGGGCATGAACAGGCAGAGCGCCAATGGTATGAGAACGGCGCCGCCGGCCATGATGATGACGCAGAAGATCAGCGCCCCTAGAACCATCACCGATTTCCGCGCCCCCTGAACCAGCTCGATGTACCAGATGACGGCGCGGATCTTGGCTCGGCGCAGTGTGGGTTCGATCAAAGCGCGGAACGCCATCTTCAGGAGCGGACCGAAAAGCTTGTTCACGTTGTGTTTCCTTCACTCAACATGTTTGGCCGATTACTTTCGGTTGCGTCCCATGAGAAACCCAATAAGCAATCCTAAGGCCGCACTGCCGCCGATGTAGGCCCACGGGTTTGCGTGCACGTGCTCATCAACCTGAGAGGCGGTGGCACAGACCTTCGCTTTCCCGGCCTTGTAAGCGCCGCTCACCTGTCGTTGCACGTCGGTCCCAAGCGCCCCGACGAACTCCTTCAAATCGTCGTAGCGCTCGCCAATCATCTCCCGCAATTCCGACTGTTCTTCGGCTGCCGCGGCGTTAAGCAATTCCAGCGCCTCGTGCAGTTTTCCTTTGTCGTAGGTTCTTGCCATGACTGAGACTCCTTGTCTGACACTGCCACGAGAAGCCAGTGCCGTTACGTCATTGCAGGGTGCAACAACCCCAGTTGCGCGAGAGGATTAACGTCTCCCTGGACAATCTGACCGATTGTGTCGATCTCGTTAATCCGGGAAAGTCCTCCCCATCTGCTCGAATGCAGAGGGTTGTGCCTTGCCTAAACATTGATACGCGGGGGCGACCGGGGGAGCGCTCGGTCGAAGGATTGAAATGCGAGTCATCCCCTTGGTGGAGGGCCGGCTTGCGGGTAAGACTACCCGATGGAAATCCGTTTATTACCTTAACCGCGTGTACGAGTCCTGCGAGGTTAAAAGGGCGGGAAGAGCGCACCTTGCGAGCATCAGGCCTCAGCCGCGCCGCGCTACCTCCCACGGCAAAGACGGGAGATCTACATTTGGCAGACACGAGCTATCTTATTGGCAGCATGAGGAGGCGTTCTTGAGACGCGAAGGGATTGTCTCGCGCTCGGAGCGGTGCGACCATGACAAGAAGCAAGGCTGATTGGCGTCAAGAAGGCAGAGCCTGCTTGACACGGATTATGGTGTCAGGGATAATCCTGTCCTGTCTGCTGAGCGTCGCGAGTGTAGCAGCCGAGTTGCGATCCTCCGTGCTCATCCGCCTGCCGCACGTGGATGAGAGCGTCATCATCGCTCTCGAGAAGCCTCTCTACCTTCCCGGTGACACCGTTCGTCTCTCGATCATACGTGACGACACGATGGGAACGGTGGTCGTGACCCCGGAACTGACCATCGAAGGAGCAACGCTTCAGCCTGCCGGTGGCAATGCCTACGTTGCCGTTATTCCCCAAGTGGTCACTCCCGGATCGTACCCGATTCACCTCAACGTTCTCGACGCCCAAGGGCGCCGTCTTCTATACGGGACCGACTGCGTCGTCTTCGTTGAAGAATACGAGGATGTTGAGCAGATCTCGCGGTATGCACGAATCGTCCCGGAGGCTGGAGGTGCGGACCCGAATTCAGCGGTCACCCTGACCCGTAAACAGATACGGCAGCTTCAAGTGGTCTTTCAGCGTGACAGCATAAGGCAGGGAATGGGGCCGCAGTTTGTCACGATCACAACGACGGTGCGGTTGCGAAGAGGGACAGTGGTGCAGGCGTTTGATCGACGGGTCATGACATTCCGCAGTCACGGCGATCCAAACAAGGATCGTGCGATGTTCATTCAGTACCGCACAGCCTACGGACCTTACGCGGCGATACGGGCAGAAGAGTTTGGACGCGTCCAAGTGGACGTAGACTCTCTACCCAATTGGGCGATTGTCGGGGTCCGAGTCGAACCCGATTACACCATCAAGATCGGTGCCGTCGACCGCTCCAATGCTGTGACCCGTTTCTTTCGCGTCCGAGGCCCAAAGATCGAGGCCGGGTTGGTACTGGGCGTACCGAAAGTCCTGTACGACACCCGCGCCAGGGACAGTATTGATTATGGCCACACCAGCGCGATGGTGCGACTGTACTACGTTGACGGCTCTTCTGGCCATCGTTTCCCGATCAACTTCGGGATGGGTACATTTGGTGTGAATTCGCCGATCGACGTGAGCACCGGTCGAGGCGGTTTCGCGGCATCGGTGCTCTTGGACCTGGTCGAGCTTATGCGGCGGCTCAACATGGATATGGGCACAAAGGTTAATGCAGGACTTGAACTGACGCCCTTTGCCCCGATTAAGAGGAAAGTGCGACTCTTGCTTGACGCACACGTGGGCTTGGCACTCTGAGTGCTCTTCGCAAAACACCGCGTGCCATTTGGGGTCAACGCACATACCGAGGCTTCGCGACGAAGAACGGGAACGAGTGAGCACTATGCTGACAACGGATTTGCAGGATCGCGGGATTGCCCAGCAACTGCGTATAGGTGCCGCGACCGATCCGCTGCCAGCAGTTTTGGGACTTCGCGTTCATGACGCGCTTCTGACCGGAAGAATCGAACTGGCGCGACACTCGAGTCGATGAACGATGAGTGACGCAGCCCCCCCCACTCAGTCTGACAAGCGCGAGCGGTATGGTCTGCATGTCCATCAGTTGGTCTGGAAGCAGCCTTTCGGGAAACGCTTCGGCAAGTTCTGGCATCAACTCGGGCCCGGCTTGACCACTGGTGCAGCAGATGACGACCCGTCAGGTGTAGCCACGTACTCACAGACCGGCAGCCAATTCGGTTATCAGTTCCTGTGGCTTGCACCATTCACATTTCCGCTCATGGCTGTGGTGCAGGAGATGTGCGCACGGATCGGTCTTGTCACCGGAAGCGGCCTGGCTGCCAACATCCGCACCCAATACCCACGGGCCGTTCTCTATATCTGTACCGCGCTTCTCTTTGTTGCTAACGCGTTCAACATCGGCGCCGATCTTGGCGCCATGGCGAAGGCGACGCAACTCCTGGTCCCTAAAGTGGGATTTGGCGTACTGGTTGTAGGCTTCACCTTACTCTCTCTCCTGTTGCAGGTCTTCCTGTCGTATGCCCGGTATGCGAAATATCTGAAAGCAATGGCGCTTGTGTTGTTGGCCTATGTTGTAACGGCATTCACCATCTCGGGCATCGATTGGAATGGAGTGCTGCGCAACACCATCGTCCCCAATCTCCACGTATCGAAGACGCAAATCCTCCTCGTCTGCGCGATCCTCGGAACGACCATCTCACCCTACTTGTTCTTCTGGCAGACTTCGCAGGAGGTGGAGGAGGAGATCCTGCGGGGCGCCACCACCGTGGCGCAGCGCCAGGCCGCCCTCACTCCCCAGGGGGTTAGGCGGATGCGGATAGATGTGTGGCTGGGCATGTTCTTTTCGAATTTGGTAATGTTCTTCATCATCCTCACCAGTGGTGCGGTGTTACACACGGCAGGAGTGACGAACATCAAGTCCGCGGCCGACGCGGCCGAGGCGCTTCGCCCGTTGGCGGGGCAGGCCGCCTTCCTCCTGTTTGCGATCGGGATTGTCGGTGTTGGGTTGCTGGCGGTGCCCGTGCTTGCCGGTTCGGCGGCGTACGCCCTTGCGGAGAGCTTTCACTGGAAGGAAGGGCTCTACCGTAAGCTCAAGAATGCGTGGGCGTTTTATGGTGTACTCGCAGCCGCAATGCTCGTCGGGTTCGTCCTAGACTTCGTTGGCCTGGACCCAATCCACGCACTCATCTACGCCGCCATTGCGAATGGAATCGTCGCACCGATCGTACTGTACTTCGTCGTCTCCCTGAGCGGGCGGAAGTCCATTATGGGCGCATTCGTCAACAGCCGTCTGGTCAATCTGTTGGGCTGGACGACGGCGATTGCGATGGCCATCGTTGCGGTCGCATCAATAGTCGCGCTTTTCGTCTAGGGGGAATCGCGCAGTGGTGAGCCCTGTTTACTCGTAAGAGCGGCATCCGCCTTGTGTCTTCTCGCTGCACCGTCAACCGCGTTGCATGCCCGCGACGCACATTCGCGCGGACCAGCAAGGGTCCTCCTTGGGCCTGCGATACTGAACGCGTGACTATTTCTTGGCGGGAATGACTCTGGCTTTCGCGAGGTCATCGATAATCCCATCGATGACATGATCCCGGTGCGAGGCAGTCGCCCCTGTCGTCGGGTTAAGCACTTCGCTGGTCGCCGTCCAAACCAGAGCACCCTGGCCAGTCGTGCTCCACACTTCGATCTTGTGTCTGGTGACCGTCTGGGTCTCGGTGTATCCGGGCGTGTAAATCTGCCGGTAATAGTCGTAATACCGATTCGTCCAGGGATTGTATCGGGTGATCAGAGTGTCGCTAGTGTATCCCGGCACGTCCTGCGACGTGGTCACAGACGGAAGCCTGACGGTGGCGATGCATCCGTCGTAATTGTGCTCGCTTACCGCCGAGACGACGGCGTTGGTATCGGGCAGTTCATTCGGGAATAGCTGATAGGACGGCGTCGCCGCCACGCCATGCTCGCGCAGAGCATCCGCGAACGCGTCTTCCCAGAGCCGGCGCCGGGCGGGGTCAGGCTGCATGGCAACCACGAGCATGTTCTTCATTGGCGGCGCCGCGAACTGAGGGTCCGTCCAGACATTCACAAGCCCGGAAGAAGCGCAGCCGGACAGTCCCCCGGAACTCATACAGGCGAGAATGCCGATCCGGATCAGTGGCGTCCATAGCGGGTGGCTCTTCATGTCTACCTCTTCCCTTTCATGAGGACAGGAGTCGTCGGAACCCTACGACTTTCCAGAGACCATCGTTGCCTGCCAAGCCATGGCAAAGAAGACGGGGTCATGAGCTATCGGCTACATGACCCCATCCGCTGCCCGGCCGTCTATAAGGTCGGCTTGGTAATGGTATTCGCATTCAACGTAACCGATCCACTACGCGCCAGAGCCCGGCCCACGAGAGTGGTCCCGGCGCCGAGCGTGATCGATTCGTTCGCGAGGATCGTCCCCTTGACATCGGCGCCCGCGCCCAAAGTCGCGGAACCTCCGACCTGCCAGAAGACATTCGCGGCCTTCATCCCGCCGGTCAGAATGATATGGCGGGAATCCGAGACCGTGAACGTCGATGCGATCTGGAAGATGAAGACCGCATTCGCGTTACCACGGCCATCGAGCGTGAGATCGCCCGACGACACATCAAGCGTGCCGGTGGATCGGTAGAGGCCCGGTGCGAGAGTCCGGCCGCCGATGTTTCCCGAAACGCTAAAGGGTGTCGTTGACCTCGCCGCTGCGTTGCCGTAGGCACTGCTCAGGTCGTTCTTGGCATCGACGGCTTCGGCGTCGGCGGAGTGAGTCGTCCCGCTGATGGTCCCGGGCGGGAATCCGCTTACTGAATTGCCCGGACTTACGCCCACGTCACCGCTGATGCTCGTGGCGCCGGTGCTTGCGACCGTTGTCCCGGCCAGCACGACGAAACCGGTTGCATGACCAAGGAGCACGGGCGCAGTCGACGTCGTGAAGTTCCACGTGTAGTTGCTCGCCATGTGGTTGCCGGCATCATCGGTCACCGCCGTCGTGATTGTCGCGGTATAAACCGTGTTCACCAGCAGGCTGTCCGTAGGAATGAACTCGGCGTCCGCGTTCGCACCATGGGCGTCGTGGACCACAACGCCGGAGACCGAAATGGATCCGCGGCTGAGCATGAACGAAGACGTCGTAATTGTCTCCTGGTTCATCTTTTCACTGAAGTTCACGTCAACATTCTGATCGACCGGCACGTTCTCGTTGTTCCTGATTGGAACCGTCCAGAGCACGATCGGTGCGACGTTGTCAGGTCCGGTCGTGAACGTCCAGACCTTAGCCGTTGCGAGCGCGTTTCCCGCGAGATCGCGCGCGTCAGTGGTAATTGTGACCGTGTAGACCGTATTCGGCAGCAGGTCGAGGGTCGGATTAAACGTCGCCGTAATGCCGCCGTAGCTAATCACGCCCGCCAGAACCGTCGTGCCTTGTTTCAGGACGAAGCTCGTTGAGTTGATCGTTGACACCCGCATGGCTTCGCTGAACACAACGGACACATCGCCATTGGTCGCGACCCCCACGGCCGTATTCGACGGTGTGGTCGAGGCCACGGTCGGAGCCGAGACGTCAGCGCTCGCGCCGGAGGTGAAACTCCAAACATAATCGCTGCTGAGCGCGTTGCCGGCTGAATCCGTGGCAGCGGTCGTGATCCTCGCGGTGTAAAGCGTGTTGTGCGCGAGATCAGCCGTCGGATTGAACGTGGCCGTAGCCCCGACGTAGATGACCGTGCCGGAAACCGGCGACCCGCCCTGAGTGAGGATGAAGCTCGTGGTGGAAATCGTGGCGGGGTTCATCGATTCGCTGAAGATCGCGGTGATGTCGGCATCGATTGCGACATTGGTCGCGGCGTTGTCCGGCGCCGTGAAACTCACCGTCGGACGCGTCACGTCGAGGACAGCCGCGGTCGCAAAGGTCCAAACAAAGGTGCTCGCGAGCGAGTTCCCAGCGAGATCCCGCACTCCTGTCGTGACTTCTGCGGTGTAGATTGTATTCGGTTCGAGAGCAACTGATGGGATAAAGGTCGCTGTGTTGCCCAGGTACGATACCGAACCGGATTGCACCGTGGCGCCCAGTTTCAACCTAAAAGTCGCGATCGTCACGGTTGCCGGGTTCAGGGGTTCTGTAAAGACGGCCTTCACCAAATCCGTAATGGCGACATTCGTCGCTCCATCGATCGGAAGAGTAGAGCTGACCTCGGGAGGTATCATATCTGGGCCCGGTGCCGTCGTGAACGTCCACACGTGACTGCTCACCAAGGCGTTGCCCGATAGGTCAGCGACACCCGTCGTAATCGTCGCGGTGTAGACGGTATTGCCCACGAGATTGATCACTGGGAAGAAGTTCGCGGTGGCGCCCTGGACATTGACGCTGCCGGATTCGAAAATTGTTCCGTGCTGGAGAGTAAACGTCGCCGTCGTTATCGTGAGCGGATTCAACGCTTCACTAAAGGCGGCGGAGATCGTCGCGTCAATCGGCACGCTCGTGGCCCCACTGACCGGCGCGGTCGAGACGAGTGTCGGCGGGGTGATGTCAGGAGCGGCACCCGTGGAGAAGGTCCATTGGTAGATGGCCGCGATGGCATTGCCGGCAAGGTCCTTCACTCCCGTCTTGATGGTGGCCGTGTATGAGGCGTTGGGGGCGAGATTGCTGGCGGGGTTGAAGGTCGCGGCCGCACCCACGGTGACCACGGTGCCAACGACAGAGGTCGATCCCTGCTTCAGAGTAAACGTCGTGGTCGTGAGCGTCGGAGCGGACATCGCTTCGCTGAAAGTGGCTACGATATTTGCACCAATCGCCACACCGTTTGTCCCACTGGGCGGCACGGTCGAGCTTACGGTCGGCGGTGTCACGTCTGTCTGAGCGCCCGTGGTGAAGCTCCAAATGTAGTCGTTCTCCATGGCGTTTCCGGCGAGATCTTTGGCGCCGGTCGTGATGGTCGCGGTGTAGATTGTATTCGCCGCCAGGTTGCTGGCCGGGGCAAAGGTCGCCGTCGCGCCCGTGTACGTCACCGTGCCGGCGACGGACGTGGCACCCTGCTTAACTGTAAACGACGCTGTGGAAATCGTCGCAGGTGCCATCCCCTCACTGAATGTGGCGGCAATACTGGTGTTCGTCGGTCTCCCGACCGCCAAATTCACGGGGACCGTGAGTGTCACCGTTGGTGGCGTCACGTCGGTCAGTGTCCCTGTGCTGAAGCCCCACACGTAGTCGTTTTCCAGGGCGTTGCCGGAAACATCCTGGGCCGCCGTCGTGATAGTCGCCGTGTAGGCGGTGTTCGCGGAAAGGCCACTTGTTGGGACGAAAGTCGCAGCCACGCCGGTGTACGTCACCGCTCCGGCGACTGACGTAGCGCCGTGTTTGAGAGTGAATGAGGTGACGGAAATTGTCGCTGGGTCCATCGCCTCACTAAATGTGGCTACAATGGCGGCGTTGGTTGCGCAACCGACCTCCAAGTTCAGAGGAACTGTGGAACTCACTGTCGGCGCTGTCGTGTCACCGGGCCCCGTTCCGGATTTCTTACTGCAACCGGCCGAGATCACGAGCGGCAGTAACACCGCCGCCATGACAGCCAGCCTTGAAAGAAGATTCTGATTGCGCATGCCGAGCTCCTTAAGGTTTGGTCCATTCAGTTTCGCGTTTTTGAGATCATGTTGAAGCGATCTCCGATCCAACCTTGCCGTTCCCACTGTTCTTCGAGCGCCAGGGCGTCGATCTGTGCCCGCGCGTCGAAGTTCCTCGCCTTGTCGAATGCCCTTGCCGAGACGGATGCTCCTTGTCTGACACCAATACCGGTGACCGGTGCCTTCAATTCGTTGTCGGCCGCACCCCCATATCGCGTCGCGTGGCCGGGCGATCTTCTGTGCCAACGTGACCAGACATCTCGAGCACGTTGCTCACCGAACGACCCGCCTTCCGCGCCGACGCAGAGGGGTCTGCCGTACCTAGACACAAATACGTTTATGCCGTCTGGAAAATACTCGGTCGAAGGATTGAAATGAGGTTAATCCCCTCGGTGTAGAGCCAGCCTAGATACACACTCCCTTGCGGACGTCCCGCTGCCTCTCCCCTATGCGCTGTCTTTGTCCAGCCAATCCAGCATCGCGGAAATGCGTCCGGTAGCCAGTGCGATACTCGTGTCGGCGGCTCCGTAGTAGAGATGGAGGGTGTCGCCATCAGGAAGAATCGTGTAACCACAGGGGAACACGACACTCCCCACATCCCCGTGCAGCTCGTAGGGCGCTTCCGGGCCGAAGATCCACTGACCACCGCGCTTGAGGCACAACTCGGGTGTCTTCAAGTCGAAGAGCGCGAGACCGAGGCGATAAATCGCGCCCGCGGCGGTGTGCCGAACTCCGTGATACATCACCAACCAACCCTTGGGCGTCTCGATCGGTGGTGGCGAGAGTCCGATCTTGTTGGCATCCCACCATCCGCCGCGCCGGGCTTCCATCATCAACTTGTGACCACCCCAGTGTGTTAGATCGGGCGAGTACGAGATCCACATGTGCGCCCGGGGCGAACTGACCGGTCGATGAATTAATGCCCAGCGACCGTCGATTCGGCGAGGCAAGAGCGTCGCATCCTTGTCTTCCGGCGACATGATGAGCCCGTGACGCTTGAATGTGTGGAAATCATCGGTCGTGGCCATGGCCACTCCCGGACCATCACGCGTGAAGGCGATGTAGACGACCGCATACTGGCCCAATTCCGGGAGATACGTTATGCGTGGATCCTCAAGGCCCCATAGCTCCTCGGGAAAGTGCTCCGGGTCGGGCATCAAGGTCGGCTCGGGATCGATGAGCCAACCGTCCACCCCATTGGCGGAGCGCGCCGCACAGAGATGGGACTGCCCGCGGCGGTCCTCGACACGACAGAGGAGCAAGGTCGTGCCATCGGCCAGCAGAGTCGCGCCGGGATTGAACACACTGTTGACGGGATACGGCCAATTGGCCGCGGTCAGAATCGGATTGAGTTTGTGGCGTTGAAGCAGGTCGGGGTGTGCGTTGCTCATCGTGGTCGCTTCTCCGCAGGCCAAAGGGTGTTCTCCGCCAACCGCAATTCCAAGAGGGACTGCAGGAAGGCGAGAGTCGATTCTGCGCCGAGGTTTTCGTTGGGGCGGTCGGCGTGCAGTCCATCGCGACATCCGCCCGTCGTCGGATCGTAGATCGAGAGATTCAGATCGTTGCGTCCGAGAAACCACTCGAAGGCCCGCTGGGCTTCCTTGCGCCAACGGTCGTCCGAGGTGATTCGGTAGGCTTCAAGACACGCGAAGACCATAGCCTGACCCTCCACGGGCTGTTGGTCGAAGCGGGCGCGCTCCCCGCCTTTCCGATAGAAACCGTTGGATCCGATGGGGACGAAGTGCCCGCCTTTGCTGGCCCGCTGAAGGTTGGCCAGCCATTCCAGTGACTCCAACCCGGCCTCGATCATTGCGGCGCTGTCGGTGGATTGTCCGCAAATCAGCGAGGCATGCGGCAGCACAGCGTTGCAGTAAGTCAGTCCGTCTTCGTACCATCGCCAATCGTCTGAGCGGCAGCGCTGGTACAGGGAGAGAAGCCGCTGAGACAATTCCCCTTGGACCTGACTGGCGCGACGATCTCCGGCAAAGCGACGCAGGTACTCGTGAATTCCGATGAGCGCAAACGCCCATGCCCGAGGGCTGGTCGTCTCGAGAATCGCGGGCAGCGCCCGCTCGAACAGCCAACTCGCCATGCTCTGTAGCGCGGGCGAGTGTGAACGGCCCAAGACCGTACCGAGCGCCCAGAGGGCGCGTCCGTGGCTGTCATCCGAGCCAATGGCCTCCAGCCAGGTGCGCTGGTAGGTCATGAAGTTGCGAAAGCGGCCCGTGTCGGCGTTGTATGCATACCAAATGAACGCGAGGTACCGTGAGGCCAAGTCGAAGGCCCCCTGGTGACCGACTTCCTCCAGCAACGCGCTCACGGTTAGCGCGCGGGCATTGTCATCCGTGGTGTATCCCTCGTGGTAATTGGGGATCGTGAAGATGGCGTGCTGAAGTATGCCGGTCTCGTCCGTCATGTTGTGCAAGTGATCAAGCCGGAGAGGCGGCAATTCACCGGGATGTTTATCGAGAGCTTTGACCGTAAAACCCGGACTGCTGAAATGCCGGCGATCCACTCGGGCGCGTTCGAAGGTTTCCGCGTAGCGTCGCGCCACTTGCGGCCAGATCATTTCTCGTCCGAACAGATAGGCCCGTTTGCGCATCGCATGGCGCGTGGAATCGTCACTCAAGAGAGCAATGACGCTCTGCGCGAGCGCGCCCGGGTCACGAAACGGCACCAAGACTCCGCGCTCGTCAGCTAACATCTCTTCGGCGTACCAGTACGGAGTCGAGATCACGGCTTTCCCGGCGCCCAGCGTGTAAGCAAGTGTGCCAGACGTAATCTGGGCCTGATTGAGATAAGGCGTGATATATATGTCTGCGGCCCCGATGAACTCGATTAATTCTTCCAAGCTGACAAAGCGATTGTGGAAGATGACATTGCTCTCGACGCCCCGCTCGCGAGCCAGCCATTGCAATGAGAGCCGATAGGCCTCGCCATCGACAGCTTTGACGTGAGGATGCGTCTCACCCAGGATCATGTAGACCACGTTGGGATGCTCGACCAAGATCGCAGGCAGGGCTTCGATGACATTCTCAATCCCCTTGCTGGGCGAGAGCAGACCGAAGCTGAGCAGGACCATCTTCCCTTCGACGCCGAAGAGGTCCTTGTGAAAACTCGGGTCGACAAAGGCCACATCCGGTATGCCGTGAGGGATGAGATCGATTTTGTCGGCAGATACTTCATAGATGCTGGTCAGGTACTCTTTGCCGCGCTGACTCATAACCACAATTCGGTCTGAGAGGCTCGCGATCTCTTTGAGGACCCAGCGCTGATCGGCATCCGGTTCGGCTAAGACGGTGTGCAGGGTCGTGACGACCGGCATGCGCAACTCGCGCAAGAGGGCCAGGATATGGCTGCCCGCCCGGCCGCCGAAAATGCCGTATTCGTGCTGCAGGCAGACGACGTTGACGTTGTTGATGTTCAGGAAGTCGGCGGCGCGGCGGTACGATTCGATGTCTTTTTCGGTGAGCTCAAAGCGCACCCGACTCGGATACTCGTACCCCACGTCGGTGTCGTTGACCGGAAGCGCTATGCACGTCGTTGCGGCGTCGTCAGCGGCAACCGCTTCACACAGGTCGGTGGTGAAGGTCGCGATGCCGCAGCGTCGCGGCAGGTAATTGCCTACGAATGCAATTCGCTTGATGATCGCGTCGTGTGAACCGTTCTGCAAACGAGTGCTTCCCTTCTGGGGAGTGCTAATTCAATCTGTGGCGCGCCCGCAACCCACGCTCATTCGTGAAGTGCGTTTAGCTCTTGGCAAGGCGACCTCTGTCACGCGACCGGGCGCTTCATCATTCATATCGGAGAGCCTCGATCGGGTTTAAGAGTGCCGCTTTTCGTGCCGGGTAGAAGCCAAAGAACACCCCGATTCCTACCGAGAAACCGCATGAAAGGACGATGGAGAAGGCGGTAATCACCGTCGGCCATTTCACGATCTCGGAGATGGCGCGTGAGCCAACCACTCCCAGCAATATGCCCGTCGCTCCACCGAGGAGACTAAGCACCATCGCTTCAATCAGAAACTGAGTCAGGATATCCCGGGAGCGCGCACCCACGGACATGCGAATGCCGATCTCGCGCGTCCTCTCCGTTACGGAGACCAGCATGATATTCATGATGCCAATGCCCCCGACCAGCAGCGAGACGGAGGCAATGCCGGCCAACAGGTAGGTGAGAACATCCGTCGTCGCCGTGGCGGCGCTTGCCAGATCGGCCTGGTTGCGGATCGTAAAGTCATCCGGGTCATACGACGCAATTTTGTGCCTCATCCGCAGCAACTCGGCGATCTGGCTTTGTGCAACTGCGATGTCCGCTGACGAGGTGGCGGAGACCAAGATCTGTCTCAGAGAAGTCGACGGGCTGAGCCGCCTCGCCACCGTTGTGTATGGGGCGAGAATGATGTCATCCTGATCCTGCCCCAGAGCATTTTGCCCTTTCCGCTCGAGCACGCCGGCCACTTTGAATGGCACATTCCGGATGCGAATGCTCTGATCGACCGGGCTGCCGTCGGGGAACAGGTTGTCAGCAACGGTCTTTCCCAGCACGCATACCTTGGCGGCCGCTTTGATGTCCTGGTCCGTGTAGAAGTCGCCGTACGCGACATTCCATCCCCTGATTTGGAGGTAGTCCACTCCGGTGCCTTCGATGCTGGTCGCCCAGTTTAGGTTCCCTGCAATCACCTGACCACCGGCGCGGGTGCCGGGTGACACGAGTGCCACAGCCGGGCACTCATTTTGAATGGCGGCCGCATCCTCCTCGGTCAGCGTGGTCACAGATCCGGCCCCCACCCTGATTCCGCCTGTCTGCTGGGTGCCCGGAATCACGATCAGGACGTTGGTTCCAAGCGCGCTGATCTGCTGTTCAACGGAATACTTGGCCCCTTGGCCAATTGCCAGCATGGCGATGACCGCACTGACGCCAATGATCACTCCCAGCATAGTGAGAAACGACCGCATCTTGTTTCGTCTCAGCGCGCGAAACGACGAGAGGACCGTATTCATGACTTTCATGCGCTCGCCTCGTCTCCATTCACCGGCAATTCTTTGAGTACAGACGATGCCTGCCTGGGGTTGACGTTCTCCCGATCGGCATTGACTCGGCCGTCGCGGAACACGATCTGGCGCTTTGCAAACAGCGCAATATCCGGCTCATGCGTCACCAGGACGATTGTAATGCCGCTTTCGTTGAGCCGTTGAAATACCTCCATGACAGCGACGCTGGTCCGGCTGTCGAGGTTACCCGTGGGTTCATCCGCAAGCACCAGGCTCGGATTATTCACGAGTGCCCGGGCGATCGCGACGCGCTGTTGCTGCCCGCCGGACAACTGCGAGGGAAAATGGTGAGTGCGATCTTCCAGACCGACCCTGGCCAGAGCCTCGATGGCGCGCCGGCGCCGGTCCGTGCCTGACGTTGTGCCATACAGTAGCGGCAATTCCACATTCTCTATCGCGGTGGTCCTGGAGAGCAGGTTAAAGCCCTGGAACACAAATCCAATCTTCGTGTTGCGGATGCCCGCGAGTTCATCTCTGGTCAGGCTGCTGACGTCGACACCTTCCAAGGTGTATGTTCCGATTGTTGGTTTGTCCAGACACCCAATGATGTTCATAAAAGTCGACTTCCCGGAACCAGACGCACCCATGATCGCGACAAACTCTCCGCGGGAGACGGCCAGCGAGATCCCCCGAAGCGCGTGAACCTCGACCTCTCCCAACGAATAGGTCTTGGCCAGGTGATCGATCGTGATGAAACGCCCATTCGACGTTCCGTCAGGGACCATGTCCTTCTGGTTGCTCACCGCGTTCGCGCTCCCTGCGATCGCTGTTGTGCACCGCTCGTCAACGGACTCGCACTCTGTGCCACGGCAGCGATTGCCGATGAGGCGATTCCGACGACAATCTGACTCTGGGCTTTCAACTCGCTACTTGTCACCTCGGTGAATTTCCCGTCTGATACCCCGGTCAGGACATACACGGGCCTCAGTTTGTTGTTCGATTCGACGACCCAGACTCTCCCTTGCCCAGACTGATGAGAAGGGGTGTAGACGCTCTTTTCGAATTGGGGGAAGCTCTGAGTGATTCCGAATCTGGTGGGGCCGGGCGGCGACGTCTCGGGTGGGGTCACAACAGCCAAGGGCTGGAGATTCGGATTCGCGATGTCTCGCATGGCATTCTGCGGCCCACCATTTGAACTGCTTCGACGAGTTGACGACGAATCCGAAGGCACCGTGGAGTCACCGGATGCTAGGCTACGCTGTTGATTGCTCCCATCGGCTGTGTCGATCACGTCTGCGGGCGGCTGAAATCGCAATGCCAAGCTGGGAACCCGCATGACATCATGCGCCGTTGCCAGCAGGATTTTGACCGTGGCCGTCATCCCCGGCATGAGTTTCAACTGATCGTTGTTGACGCCGATAACCACGGTGTAGTTCACGACGTTTTGAACGGAGACGGGCGCCAGCCGAACCTGTGAGACGGTTCCCGTGAATGACTCATCGGGATAGGCGTCCACCATGAAGCTTGCGCCCTGTCCGGCGCTAATTCTTCCGATATCCGATTCGTCCACGGTCGTCAACAGCTGCATCTTGGTCAGGTCGTTGGCGATAGTGTACAGCGTCGGGGAAGAGAAGCTGGCCGCGACCGTTTGCCCCACACTAACCTTGCGATCGGTGACAACTCCGCTAATCGGCGCATAAATCGTTGCATACGCAAGGTTGATCTTCGCGCGTTCGAGAGCGGCTTCCGACTGTTTCACCGACGCATCATTGGATTTGTAGGTCGTCGAAGCCGCGTCAAGATTCATCTGCGCATCAAGCCCTTTGTCGACCAGGAGTTGCTCTCGATCCAGAGCCCGCTTGCTGTCCGCACGTTGCGATTCCGTCCTGCTCAGACCCCCTTCGGCGTCGCGGACCGCTTGGACCAGGAATGTCGAATCAATCTGCGCAATGACCTGCCCTTCCTTCACGACGGAGTTGAAATCCGCATACAGATGCGACACAATCCCCGAAACCTGAGTCCCCACATCCACGGAGACCATCGCGTTGACGATGCCTGTCGCCGTCACAAACATGGTGATGTCACCCGTCGAGACTCGGTCCAAACGGAAGGTGTACTCGGGGGTGCCTTTCCGCAAGAATAGGAAGTAGCTCACCACCGCCAGCACCACCACCACGGCAATCGGAACAACGAGCTTGTACTTCACAACTGGCTCCTATCAGTCATAATGCGATCGTTACGGGACTCATCCACAAAAGCCGAACCACAGACAACCCTCAGAATCTGCTGACCGGTCCGCCGACTATTCCGCATGGAGTGCCGCTCTCCGAGGAACAATACTGACCAGCATCGTTCCATACCATTTACAGTGCGCTCGCCGCACTCGCCCGTTTCCGTCGCAGCAGCGCGTCAAGACTCCAGTCACCGCTACCTTGTGCCGCGATGTACAGGAAGATGAAACAGAAGAGCACGGCAGGCTCGCCGTGATTTAGAATCGGCCAGGCGCCACTCGGCGCGTGAACCTGCCAGTATGCAACCGCCATCTCGCCAGACAAGAGGATCGCAACCGGCCTTGTCAGCAGGCCTAGAAGTATCGCGATGCCGCCAAAGAACTCGAGCACTCCGGCCAGCCCCATCTGCGACATCAAGGGCGCGGTTGACCCGGCTGAGCCCGGCATTCCACCAAACCAGCCGAGGAGCTTCATGCCGCCATGCTGGAAGAACAAGAGACCCGCCACGACGCGGAGCAAAAAGTAGGTGACCGGTATTGCCCGTTTCATGTTCATCGACGATCTCCTCTAGAGACAGCGACGCGGTTACAACTCAAGAGCTGTTTGTTTCAGAGTTTCCTGACGTTTGCGGCGCGCGGCCCTTTCGGGCTCTCGGTCACTTCGAAACTCACGCGGTCGCCGACAGTCAAAGTGCGATTGCGGTTCCCAAGGATGGCTTGCTGGTGCACGAACACTTCTTTGCTGGAACCCTTCAGTGAGATGAAGCCGTATCCCTTGCCAGTATCGAAGGACGTCACCGTCCCCTCGACCCTGCTGCCCAATTCGCTGTTGTTACCCTTTTCCACAGACACGTCCCTTTTGGGTCATGGGGCTAAGCGGCGTCCGCTGCCCATCGCAAGACGCCCCTTGAAACCAAGAGAGTCGGTCTTCCGGGAATGCCGAGGGACGCGTACGGCGCGGTCAGCGGAGCCGAGCTTGGGGCCCTCGTTAGCCCCGCCTCTTGAGCCTTCCGATGAACGGCCTCAATTTCTTGTAGCGCGCGCCGAGCATGGGCTGCAGTTCCGGATCTCCGGCGGCGACCGCCGCCTCGATCAGCACCACCGCCTCGTGTATCCTAACTAGGTCGTAGGTGCTTGCCAGTTCGAGCAGCTCCAATGCTTCGTGAACTCTGACCATATCGTATGTGGTTGCCATGATCGGAACTCCCAGTCTGACACATTTACCAGTTACCGTTGGCCATATCGCGTTGTCGGCGATAGGACCAATTGGTCGCGGGCCACCGTGCATCCACGCTGACTCACAGACTTCTATCCTCGCATAGACAATTACGGGGAGCACGCCCAAGAAATACTCGCTCCAAGGGTTGAAAGCGTGGTGGTCCCCACGGTGTAGGGGGGGATTGTGGAGGGAGGCGTCGTAAGGCTGTAGGCTCGTTCGATCACGACTCTACCCCACGTGGGGGCCGTCTGGATTGTGCGTGCTCAAGCCTGGCCTAGTGCCGCCGAGCGCGGCCCCTTGATCAGGGGATCTTGATTTTGTATGCTTTTCGCATGAATCTTCGAGGAGGAGCGCAGTCGATGGGTGAGTATCCAGGGATGTCGTTGTTTACAAACTTGGTGCGAGTCGGCTAATCACGACCCCGATCCAGCTAACAACAAGTCGAAGTCCCAGGCGGCCCCTCACTCGACTTCCGAGAAAGAGAATCCAGACTGACTCGAACTGGCGATGACGGAATCACCCAATCATCACGAAGAGCCGCGCGCCCCAACGGATCGCCTGATCTTTGGGATCTGCCCCAGTGGCGCGGTCACGGAAAAGTGGCCTTGCGCGTATGCGGTTGTGTTCAATGAGTACAATCGGGTGGCTGTCATCAGGGCACCCAACGGAAACACCCTTCCTGGAGGCGGATGCGATCTCGGCGAGTCACCGAGCAACGCCGTCGTCCGCGAGACGCTTCATGAGGCGGGGTTGCCAATCGAAGTCATTGCAGACCTCGGGGCCGCCGACCAATACGTGTGTATTTCCGAGGCATCCGGCTGGGTACTAGAGCAGAGCAGCTTCTTCCTCACTCAACGCAACGGGGCAGTTCGTCGCCCGTTCGTGCCAGATCACACCCTCATTTGGCTTGACCCTCCTGCAGCCATCGGGCGGCTTCACCGCGAGTCCCATGTATGGGCTGTCGAACGCGCCATGGCACTTAGGGCTGAGCGCCGTACCTAGGTCTTGCGATTCAGAAGTTGCCAGAATCCACCCGGGGAATCCGGCCCCGGCGATGAGACGCCGAAGCCGGACGGGTTGGGCGTGGGAATAACGTGGAAACTTAGGGTCGCAGCTTACTCAAGGCGCCGCGATGACGGCCGCCGATTTCTTGTTGCTCACGACAATCAGGACAAACCCGAGAATCAATGCCAGTCCGCCGGCGATCGGGCGCACCGGAACAGTTGTCTTGGTGCCGGCCGTGACTTGCCCCTCGGGCACGCTGACGGTGCTTTCGTTGGTGGAGAACGTGGTATAGCCCGAATACCCCAACGTTGCGAGCCCAAGCACGACGAGCAAGATTCCAAAGATGAGCGTCGTTGTTTTCAAAAACATCTCCTTTCAGAAGTCGATTACGGAAACTTCAGGGCCGCCGGCCTTCCAATCGCCGTGAGGCATTGACGGCCCTCGAGATCTAGCTGCCTCTACCTCAAGTAAAACAGAAACCCCGCGTTGATGGAGTAAGAGTCCGCATTGACCTTTCCGATGCTGGACGGGATGTTCTTAAACTCGTAATCGACGAACTGCCAGCGGATATCGCCCACGAGTTTCAACGCGGGCGCAACCGGCAGCTCCAGTCCGGCGCCGAAGTGATACCCCAGCTTCGATTGGGTCTCGTTCTTATAAGGTGAGCTGCTGGAAAAATCGATCGTGGTGTTGTACCATCCGAGGCCCGCCATCGCGTAAACCGGCGGAAGCGGGTAGATCAAAAGACTTGCGGATATCGGCCAGCTCCTGAGCTCGGTGCCGCCTCCCAATTTGTCGTTGCGATAGTCGATTGCCCCCTCGACCCCAATAATCGAGCCGCGCAACCGCAACTGTGCTCCCAACATGCCCGAGTTGTCATCGGTAGTCTGGTTGTGCACGTTGCTGTAGTGCGCACCGACTCCAAGTCCCGATCCATTGGCGTAGCCCCACCACAACAATGTGAGAAGTCCGATTACTAGAATTGACGCTTTTCGTGCCATGGTATTCCTCTTTCCAGTGATTCATGATGGAGCAACCGCGCAACATGTGGCTTGATCTAATGGACTGCGGCCTGCCCCGACGCCGAAACTGACTTCTTAGCTCCAGATGGGCTTGGAGCCATAATAACTGTAGATGTTGTTGCCCCAATCCTGATCCGCCATATTCGGCCACTCATCCTTGTCGAAACCGGGTGCCCGTTCCAGCAATTCCTTCCTCACGTTGAGGACGAACCTCTTCTCAACCGTGTCGACGGAGAGCGCACTCCAGGGAATCGCAAACAACTTGTTGCCCATTCCCATGAAGCCGCCGAATGAGAGGACGGCATACGCGATGCGCCCGCTTCCGAGATCGACCATCAACTCCTCGATTGTCCCGAGCTTCTCATTCTTCGCATCGACGACGCTGTCGCCCTTCAGAGTGCTGGCCGATAGCACTCTCCACGTCGGTGTTTCTGCCATGACCATGTGTCCTGCTTTCCATTTGATTAGATTGCCTGAGCGACCGCGGGCCGCCGCTCCGGCCTCAGCCCGCGTGCGCCCTCGTTTTTCGTTGCTACCGGCGCCAACGTGAGTAACCCCAGCCGCCACCGCCCAACAAGAACAACACCAAGAGCACGATCAGTAAGGTTGACATACAATTCTCCCTTCATCCATTTAGCTGGCGATACGCGCCTCGATACATCGTCCAATGGACGACGCGAGAGGCACTCTCCCAGCATGGCTACAACGTAGCTCATTGTGGTTGCAGCGCAATCCCTCGGAGGATTGAAAGAGGGATACACCGCTTGGTGGAGAGCTTACTTACATCGGAAGCGTCTTAGGCAGGTTGTTCCACGTCCTCAGCCTGGTGCACATGGTGAGCCAGCTCGAGACGTGTGTGCAAAGCGAGCTTGTCGAGGATGGTGTAGACGTGGCTCTGGATTATGTGGACGGCCAGGTACAATTGGACAACCGCTGTCAATCCGTTAGGAGTTCTGAGTCGGCGAAGCAGTCTTTGGCGATTTCTCGACGTCGATCATCGCCTCGCCCCCGGGATATTGAATGCTGCGCGCCTCGGTGATGCTCATCAGTTTCTGAGTGACCTTGCGGAAGTGTTCGGCGGCTTCGTGGATCTTCTTGAGTTTCGTCTTGATATCATTGTCGAGGTCTTGAGTTTTCCGCAACAGCAGCTCGACGTTCCCCAGCAAAGCCATCAGGGGGTTGTTGATTTCGTGATTCAAGGCCGCGCCCGTCTCGCGGACCGCCTGTGTCTTGATCTGTAACGGCGTCGTATGATCCCCTCTTCTTCTGTACAGAGTCATCGAGCTCTTCACTGCATCAGAGCTACGCTCGGGGCGAGAGGCGCCCCTTCATACATGGATGTAACGCACCGCGCCCTGTCTGCCAGACAATGGCCCGAAGGATTGAACAGAGGATTAATTCTACCGGTTGAAGGAGATATCGTTGTCTTGGAGGCCGCGGCCACCTGGCATGCCTCGTCTCTCCGTGAATACCAATGCGGCTCCGACCACCACGGCAAAACCCCCAAGAATCGGCGGTATCGCGGTTTGGTTCTTCTGGCCGCCCGGGAGTTCCACGGAGCCCAACTCGACGACGTTCTTTTTCGAGGTGTAGTTGATGCCTCCGTAGATCAATCCCTCGGTGCCCAACCCAATCAGGGCCAGGCCCAGCATTAGGTATGTCTTCATACGG
>Ga0326726_10000922_pt1 | contig 27076 bp, 31 predicted proteins | sample MHFenrmetagenome_2_FD_207603 | JGI IMG/M metagenome (GOLD analysis project Ga0326726, IMG submission 207603) | Lab enriched peat soil microbial communities from Michigan Hollow, Ithaca, NY, United States - MHF15MN | ecosystem: Environmental > Terrestrial > Soil > Wetlands > Peat | place: USA... | reverse complement strand
GGTTCGATGTAGAGCTCGACCACCTCGTCGCCCGTACGATCGATCGAGTGCAGCCCGACGGTGGCGCGCACGGTCTCGGTCGCAGCGACCGTGCCGCGGTCGAGGGTGATCGACCTGTAGTCCACCGTCCCGTAGGACAGCCCGAAGCCGAACGCGAACGCCGGTGCCGTGCCGTTGCGATCGAGCCAGGTGTAGCCGTGGAACAGATCGTAAGTGACGTGATCCGAGCTGTGATCGAACGTCGGCAGGTCGGCTTCCGCGACCGGGAACGACACTGGCAACCGCCCCGATGGCGACCGATCCCCGGCAACGAGCTCGGCGATCGCGGTACCGCCCTCCTGGCCCGGGTACCACGCGAACAACGCGGCCGCGACGTTGCCGATCCACGGCTCCGTCAGCACCGCGCTACCGCCTTCGATCACCACGATCGTGCGCGGGTTCGTGGCTGCGACGTCGGCGATCAGCATCTGGTGTGCGGCCGACAGCGCCAGCGTGTGGCGGTCGCCGCCGCCGGACCCGGGGATGTTCTCGCCCTCGTCGGCGAAGGTCAGCCCGACGACCACGATCGCGGCCCCGGCGGCTGCGATGGTCGCGCGCGACGAGCTGTCGAGCACATCCGTGTCAACCGAGACGATGCGGCCGGCGCCGAACCGCGCGGTCAGGCCGGCGAGTGGTGTCACCGCCGCGCTCGGGTCGACGCTGCTCGAGCCGTGGTCGCCGAGGTTCGCGACCTTCGCCAGACTTCCGACGACGGCGATCGTCGTGGCGGCGGCGGGATCGAGCGGCAGCGCATGGCCCTCGTTCCGGAGCAGCACGATCGACTCGCGCGCGGCGCGCAAGGCCAGCGCGGCGTGCTCCGAGCTCTCGATCACCGACGGATCGATCACCGGGGGAGCATCGAGACCGAACGCGAGCTTGGTGCGGAGGATCCGGCGCACCGCGTCGTCGACCGTCGCCACCGTGACGTCGCAGCTCGCGATCGCATCGCGCAGACCCTTGAACTCGAGCTCTGCCGGCATCTCCGTATCCAGCCCGGCGTTGAGCGCGGGACCCGCACTACGCGTCCCCAGCACCCAGTCCGACATCACGAAGCCGCGAAAGCCCCACTCGTGCTTCAGCACCTCGCGTAACAGGTGTGGTTGTTCGCCCGCGTAGATGCCGTTGACCCGGTTGTACGCGCTCATGATCGCGCCGACGTGCGCCGCACGCACCAGCTTCTCGAAGTGCGGCAGGTAGACCTCGCGCAGCGGTCGCTCCGCGATGTCGACGCTGACGTCGAAGCGCGAATCCTCGATGCTGTTGCACGCGAAGTGCTTGGCGGTCGCGATCACGTGCGCCTGCGCGCCACCGACGAACGCCGCGCCCAGCTCGCCGATCTGGTACGGGTCCTCGCCGTACGTCTCCTGCGCGCGGCCCCATCCCGGATGGCGGAGCACGTTGACCGTCGGCGCGAGGATCACGTTCGCGCCGTGCGCTGCGGCCTCGAGGCCGATCGCCTCGCCGATCGCGCGCTCGAGATCGCGATCGAACGCCGCGCCGCGCGCCTGCCCCACCGGGAAGCACGTCGAGTGCCCCGCCGCGACCCCGCGATTTCCATCGACCATGCGGAACGCGGGAATCCCGAGCCGGTCGTTGGCGACGGTCGGCCAGAGATCGTTGTCCTTCAACAATCCGGCCCCGTGGAGCTGCGCCAGCTTGTCGTCGAGCGTCATCTGCGCGAGCAGCGCCTCGACGCGCGTCTCGATCGCCGGATCGAGCCCCGGTGGCGGCGGCAGCGGAACGCCGAAGCAGCTGGTCGGCGCGGCGTTGTCACCACAGGCGATCGACGCGACGATTGCGATCAGCGCGATGCGAGACACGAGGCGCAGCCTATCAGGCTTCGCAACTAGCGTTTCGAGTCGGGTGGCGGCGGCGGCGGACGCGCGATGTAGTAGGCCTGATGCATGTTCGCGCCGTCCCAGTACGTGAGCACCTTCAGCCCGTGGAGGTTGAACGGCGGATTCGCGAGATCGAGCGTCCGGTATTCGCCGAGCTTGATGTCGACGTTGCGCGCCGACAGCGAGTGATTGCCGGTGCCGTTGACCAGGAGCACGTGCTTGTACTTGGGGACCTGCTTGGTCAGGAACTTGAGGACGTCGGCGTTCGGGAGATGCTGGAGCACGTCCTTCGAGATCAGGAGGTCGGCTGGCGGTAGGTCGTCTTCGACGATGTCGCCCTTGAAGAACTGGATGTTCGGCTTGCCGAACATCTTCGTGTCTCGATCGACCACCGAGCCGACGATGTCGTAGCCCTTGTAGTCGATGCCGGTCCAGTCCATCGCCTGCGAGAACTCCCAGTCGCCGCAGCCGGCATCGACGACGGACTTGATCTGGGCGTCCTTCATGAACTGCTGGAGGAACGTTCGGTACACGAGCGTCGTGCTCAGCATCGAGCCGAAGCCCGACGTCCCGGCACTGCCCGTGTTGGTGCCCCACTTCGCGTTGCGATAGATGTCGTCGAAGACCTCTTGCCGCGCTCCGGTGTTGGTCGGATCGCCGACCGTTGGCGTGTCGGGCGTCGGCTGCACCTGTGGTGCTGGCGTCGGTGTGGGCGCGGGCTTGGCGGCCGGTGTCACGAGCACGTGGAGGAACCACCCCGCCGCCAACCCCACGGTGAGCAGGCTGGCAACGGCGATCCTGCGGTCGATCATCGCCGGAGCATATCGCATCAGACACTTACGCGGTTTCGTGCGACCGCCGGCATGTCGCGGGTTCCTCCCGCTGAATGCATCGTCTCGCAACGATCGTGGTGGGGGTGTGCGTGGCCACGGAGGCACGCGGCGAGGACCGGGTCGAGCTCCAGCTCCCGGACCTCGCGTTGCTCGAGACCGTGTTTCACCTCGATCGGTACCAGGAGCGCGACAGCCGCTCGCGGTCGGAGCTTCGCGGCTCGCTCGGCGTCGGCGCCGGCAACGATGGCGCCGAGATCAGCGCGACCGAAGCGATCGGGCTGCGCAGCGAGCGCGGGCTCGGTGCGATCCGGAGCGAGTTCGCCACGTCTGGACTCGGGATTTTGCGCGGGCGCCATCGCGGTCTGCTCGAGGTGCGCGACGAACCGCTCGGCGCCGTGCTCGCGCTCCACGGCGGGCTCGACTACGGTCAGGCGCTCGGGCTGGCTCCGGCATCGCTCGGCAGCGGACGCCGCACGACCGCCGATGGCGCGCTCGACGGGGCCATTCGCCTCGGCAAGGACAAGGGCGACTTCGTGTGGGTCGGCGAGCTGCACGGCGACGCCGGCGCCACCTACTGGGCCGACGCACCGGTCGACCACGCGAGCCGGCGCGCGCTCGGGCTCGGGCTCGGGCAGCAGTCGTTCGACGGCGAGATCCCCCGCGGCACGATCGACGTGCTGCGCGGCCGCGTCTCCGACGTGACGATCCAGCGCCCGCTGCTCGCGGCAGGCGCCAGCTCCCTCGACTCGCACGTCCGGATCGTCGAGCTCGGAGTCGGCACGAACGAGCTCACGCTCCACGTCGATCGCGAGGTGCTCGCGGTGATCGCCGTCGACCTCGGCTGGTCGTGGCTCGAGAGCGATCGCGCCGGCGCGTCGAGCTCCACCAGTGCATTTCGGATGCGCCTCGGCACGGCGATCGAGACCCGCGACGAACGCGATCGCGGGCCGCGCCGCATCGGCGTCGGACTGTCGCGTACGCCCACGTACTCGCCCGACGGCCAGCTCGCGTCGGAGTGGCGGTTCGAGCTCGACCTCGGGCGCGAGACCGAGCGCTGGATCGTCGCCGGCCGCGGCGGCATCTCGTGGTTGACGCCGCTCGACGCGGCGGCGCGACCGACGAGCCTTCGCTACGCGAGCCAGCTCGAGGCGTTCCTGAAGGCGACGGCGGGGATCGAGGTCGGCGCTTACCACGCGGCCGCGTTCGAGCCACCGATCGCGGGCGATCCGTGGACCACGCCACGGCGGTGGCGGATCGAGACCGGCGTGCTCGTGCGACTGCGACGCTAGCTTTTCATGCATGATCGCGGTCGTGCAGTACCCAGGTCCGGCCGAGCTCACGACCGCACCGCTGTACCCGTACAAGCAGCGTTTACCAGCCCCGATCTACTGGATCTATCGCGCCGTCCGCACGGTCCTGGTCGCGAGTTGCTTTGCGGGATTCTGGGGCGGGAGCGTCCTGCTCGGCTGGCTGTGGTTGCCGTTCCTCGTCGTCTGGCCCGGGTCGCGCGGCGAGAAGATGCATCGCGTGTTGCGCACGCTCCGGCGCGGCTTCGACGTGTTCCATTTCGTCATGCGCGCGCTGCGGCTCTACCACCGCAGGAGCACGGTGACGTCGCTTCGACCCGGCACCTCGCCGTGCGTGATCGTCGCGAATCACCCGACGCTGTGCGACGTGACCTCGATCGTGTCGCTGTTTCCGAACGTCGTCGCCGTCGCGCGCTCGAGCCTCGCGAACAATCCGTTGCTCAGCCGGCTCGTGCGCGCGTGTGGCTTCGTCGCGCTCGGTACGCACGTCATGGTGGAGTGCGAGGAGCGGCTGCGCATGGGCTTCGACGTGCTGGTCTTCCCCGAGGGGACACGCTCACCCCTCGGCGACCTCCAGCCGTTTCATCGCGGCGCCTTCGAGCTCGCGGCACGCGCCAAGGTTCCGATCGTCCTGCTCAAGCTGACCTGCGTGCCGTCGGCGCTGTCGAAGCGCCTGCCGATCTGGAAGGTCGCCGACAAGACCGCCGTGCTGACGATCGAGCCGTTCGCGACGATCCAGCCCATCGAAGGCAAGCTCGACAGCCGCGCGATGTGTCGCGAGGTCGAGCAGCGCTATCGCGACGTACTGGGCTACAAGCCGGCCGTCACATCCACCGAGCCGCGCGCGCTCGGGTTCGAGCAATGACCGCTACTCGACGACGCGAGCCTTCGCGACCAGCTGCTCGTGCCACTTCTTCTTCGCGCGGGCGTTCGCGATCGCGAGCGTGATGCCCAGCCCGAGCGCGCCGAAGAACGCGGTCATGTACCAGACGAACTTCTCGACGTTGTGGCCCTCGTTGTTGAGGTAGTAGGGCCCCACCTGAGGCGTGTTGGCGGTCAACTGGCGGCACACCGTGTACGCGATGGCGGCACATGCAGCGCCGATGATCAGCCCGAGGACGAGCCGCTTCGCACGCCCACCCTGATCCAGCACATCCGGTTGGTCACCCATACGTACATCGTATCAGGCACCTATCGATTGCTGTAGTTGCAGCTCGAGCCACCGCTGCTAGCGTTTGGGGGGAGGTACGGCGATGTTCTTGCTCGTCGTCACGTTGGCCGATGGCTCGGTCTCGCGGTTTCCGTTCACGAAGCACGAGCTCACGATCGGGCGCGCCAAAGGCAACGACATCGTGTTGCCCGCCGACCTGGTCTCGCGGCGGCACGCGCGGCTCGTGGTCAAGGACGGCAAGTACATCATCGTCGACCTCAAGAGCACGTACGGCACGTTCGTGAACGAGCGGCGGCTGACCTCGCCCCTCGTCGTGGGCGAGCAGGACGTGATCCGGATCCAGGACTACCGGCTGACCTACATCGCGATCGATGTACCCGTGGTCGCGGCCAACTACCGCGCCGCGGATCCGATCGAGGAGGCGCTGATCCGCGCGATCGAGGACCGCGACGAGGCGAGCCGCCTCGTCTACGCCGACTGGCTCGAGGAGCGCGGCGACGCCACGCGTGCCGAGTTCCTGCGCGTCCAGGACACGCTCGCGATCGGCACCGATGTCGAACGTGCGCGTCACGACCGTCGCTTGCTCGAGCTCGCGACGACGATCGACGTGCACTGGCGGGCTCGCATCGCGCAGCCCGCGATCGAGCGCTGCAGCTTCGAGCTCGAGTGTCCGAAGCGGTGGAGCGAGCTGGCCACGACCGACCACGACGGCGTTCGGTTCTGCAACGCGTGCGAGAAGAACGTCCACTACTGCGTCAGCGTCGCCGAAGCGAAGGCGCACGCGCGCAACGGGTCGTGCGTCGCGCTCGATCTCACCTCGGCGCGATGGAGCGATGACCTCGTCCCGAGCTGGGAGGATCTGTGCGGTCGCTGCGGCGCCGACATCGGCCCGCGGATGCTGCAATGCCCGCGGTGCGGCGGCGATCCGCGGCGCTACGCGATGGTCGGCCGCCTACCGGCCCGCGGCTGATGCGGTGAATCGATCGCGACGTGTGCCCGCTCGGCACACCGACGCGGGAGCACAAATTTTCTCGCGTAGATCCGTTCGTGCGAACGCACGTCTGGACGCGCATGAGCACTTCGAAGAAACCCTCCGCGGCGGTCGTCGCGGGACGCCGCCTGCGGCGTTACCTCGGCGCGTTGCTCGCGCTCGGCTTCGGCACGGCGTGGTGGAGCTTCGTGCCGGCGACGACCGCCGCGGCATCCGTGCCCGTGGCCGAGCGTGCGCCGCGCAAGGCTCTGGTCGTCGCGCGGCTCGCGCCGGTCGCGGAACCCGCGCATCAACCGACGATCCGCTTGGCTGCCCTGCCCCGCGCGAGACACGAGCGTCGTCGCGCGATCGCGCACGTGAGGCCACCGGTGATCGTCGCGCCGCCCGTGCCGATCGCGACGCCCGTGAACGACCTGCCCGCGATCCTGCCGCCGGTGGTCGAGACGCCCGTGGCCGACGACCTGCCGGAGCTCCCCATGCCTCGGATCCACACGAGGAGCTCGTGATGATGCGCTTTCGCGCCATGAACACGGACGTCGCGGTGATCGCCAGCGCCGACGAGCCGCGCGTGGCCGGTGCGGTCGCGCAGATCTTCGCCGACGCCGAGCGCCGGTTCAGTCGGTTTCGCGACGACAGCGAGCTGACGCGCCTCAACCGCGCGCGCGAGCCGATCGTCGTATCGGCACCGTTGTTCGACGCGCTGGTCACCGCGCGTCGCTACGTCGAGCTGACCGGCGGGATCTTCGACCCGGCGATCGGCGGCGCGCTGGTCGCGCTCGGCTACGATCGCTCGTTCGCGCCGGGCGCGCTCGATCGAGACACCGACGTCGCCGCGCCGCGCGCCGCGAGCTTCCTCCAGCTCGAGCTCGATGCCACGCGCCGCGAGGTCACGCGACCCGCCGAGCTGCAGGTCGATCTGGGCGGGATGATCAAGGGCCGCACCGTCGACGAAGCGGCCGCGTGCTTGCCTCGTCACGGCGCGATCGATGCCGGCGGCGACGCGGTGATGCGAGGCGGCAACGACGGCTGGCTCGTCGACGTCGAGGACCCGCGCGATGCGACGCGCACGATCGCGACCCTGCGCGTGCGCGACGGTGCGGTGGCGACAAGCGCCGCGAATCGCCGCCGCTGGCAGGTCGCCGGCGCCACGCGGCATCACCTCGTCGACCCGCGGACCCAGCGCTCGGCTACCACCGACCTGCTGCAGGTGACGGTCGTCGCGACGACCGCGGAGCTCTCCGAGGTCCTCGCGAAGACCGCGTTCGTGCTCGGCGCCGAGCCCGGGCGCGCGTTCCTCGACGGCATCGCTGGTGTCGGCGCGATCCTCGTACCCGTTGCCGGCGCGCCGATCTCGTGCGGCGCGGTCGAGGTGGTGTCGTGACACGAACCCGCTGGATCGGACTCGTCGTGATCGCGCTCGCGGCGGAGGCGATCGCGGTGCGGCTCGGGCTCCTCGCCGATCCGATCCCGAACCTCGCGGGCACCGCCGCGTGGACGACGTCGCGTGCCGCCGGCGTGACCGCGTTCGGTGCGCTGACGCTCGACGTCGTGTTCGGCTTGTTCGCTTCGACGGGCGCGATCGATCGCTGGGTGCCGCGCGGGGCGAGTGTCGACGTGCACCGGTGGTTGTCGAGCGTATCGCTCGCGCTCGTCGCGGTGCACTCGGTCGCGTTGCTCGGCGACGCCACGGTGTACTTCGACGCCCTCGATGCGCTGATCCCCGGCGCGTCGTCGTACCGCCCCGGTGCCGTCGCGGTCGGCGTGTTCGCGATGTACGGCGCGCTCGTCGTGCACCTGAGCTTCGGCTGGCGCAAGCGGATCGGCGTGCGCGCGTGGCGGGCGCTGCACTTCACCGCGTTCGCGGTGTTCCTCGCGGCCGTCGTTCACGGCCTGCTCGCCGGAACCGATGCCGCGCACGATGGGATGCGCGCGCTCTACGGTGGCGCCGCCACACTCGTCGTCTGCCTCGTCGTGGTCCGCGTCGCCGTGTGGCGCCGGAGTCGTCGTGCCGCGGCGATCGTCGGGCTCGTGGCCGTGCGCTGACGCATCCTGCCGAAACCACGTCGGTTCGACCGACACCAGACCATCGCGCGAGCCTGGACGTCAGATCGGGATGCGCTTGGTCTGGATCATCGCCCTCGTACTCGCCAACACCACGATCGCGTCCGCGTGTCCTCCCGGCCCCTGCCTGAAGTATCGCCACATCCAGCACGTGCAGCCGGTGCGCGCGAACGCCGTGAGTTACGCGCGATCGCTCCGGGCGCGACCGCCGACCAACCCACGCGCGATCGCGGAGTTCCTTACCCGCTCCGTGTGGCTGCCACAAGATCACTTCGTGCCGCAGCCGGGCGTGTACCCGGCGCTGCCGATCCGCTTCCTCGATGCGCGGCAGGTCCAGACGTCGCCGAACAGGACCGACGAGCGCGTCGTGCTCGTGCGCCGGATCGATCGTCGCGATCGCATCACGATGGTCGAGGTCGATGGTCAGGTGTTCGAGCTGTCGACCTGCCGCGACACGAACCGACAGTGGACGTCGTGCCTGACCATGCGGACCGATCTGTCGTTCGACGTCCCCGAGCAGGATCCCGTCGACGATGGCCACTTCGCGCAGCCACCTCCGTGATCAGAACTGCGCGAAGTCGTAGCCGACGGTCGCCATCAGCCCGACCGCGTTGTTGACGTCGGGCGAGAACAGCCCGCCGCGGATGTCGAGCGCGCCGCGCTTGAATCCACCGCCGAGCGTGAGCCCGAGCTTGGCGTCCGACGCGCTCATCCTGCCGAGCCCGGTGTCGACCGTGGCGAAGATCTCCGTGATGCCGAGCTCGCCGGCCACGTAGGCTCCCGACGCGCCGATCGGCAGGCGATACCCGGCGTACAGCGGCACCAGCGTCAGCGCCGCGCTCGTCTGCGCGCCCGCGTGAAAGATCACGCCGGCGCGACCGGACACGAAGCCCGGGCCCGCCGGGACCTCGAGTCGGCCCAGCGCACCGATGCCGACCGTCGCGGCTCTCGCGTAGTCGCCGACCGGTAGCACGAACGCGCCATCGACCCCGATCGTCTTGGCCGGTGGAGCGGTCGCGATCAGCTCGTCGGCGGCGGCAGTGGTGGCAGAGGCTGCGAGGAGGGCGAACGCGAAGGTGAGTTTCTTCATGTTCCCGTTGTACGCGGCCTCGCGCCAGCCTCCGATATCAGCCCGACCTCAGCCCGCTGTGATCGGCATTACCGACGACGTCGCCTCCGCGTCTTCGCGATCGGCTAGCATCGAGCATGATCCGAAACCCGAGCCTACTTCTCGTCGTGATGATCGTCGGCTGTGGTGGCGCCGGCAAGTCCGGGGTTCAGAGCGATAAGCGCCTCGTCGATCTGAACGCCACCGAGATCTCCGACTTCTGTTCGTACGTGGTCGACGTCGAGATGGCACCTCGCACCGTCGACTGCGGCGGTGGTCTGACGATCACCCTCAAGAACCAGGCCGACTGCATCTCGAGCTTTGGCCAGTTCATGGCGTCGTGCGCGGCGACGGTGTCGCAAGGCGAGACCTGCGCCGAGGCCGTCGGTGCGAACCCGTGCGCCACTGAAAACCCCGCATGTGTGCCACTTCTCCAGTGCGCCGGCGGCTGACGCGGTTCGCGGCTTCCATCTTGCACTTGGTCCGTGCATGACCGGGCTTTGCATGACGATCCAGCTCCCCTTCGAGTCGCAGCTACCAGGAATCGAGGTCTTCTGCGAGCGCCTGAGCCTCGACGATCCGCCCGACGTGACAGTCGTGGAGGTCGACCTGTGGGAGTGCCCCGTGGAGACGATCGAGGTCGAGGACATGATCGCGACCGCGGGACCGTGGAGCTCGAGCCCGACGGTGTGACGATCGCGCAAGACCGCCACGTGGTGTTGCTGCGCGAACCCGGCGAACCGTGCCGCCGGATCGTCAGCGCGTTTGCCGCGTGAGCCTGCCCTCGTCGACCCGACGCGGAGGCGGCTCGATGACGGGATAGTCGTCGTCGCGCACGAAGCTCGTCGTCTGGTCGTAGCGCTCGTCGCCGCTCGTCAGCGACCACTGCACGCGCATCGTGTCGACCACGCGCGGTCGCACCGGCAGCCAGAAGTACGCATCCAGCGCGACCGTCGCGCCGGCGGCGATCGGCACCTGCGCCGGTCCGAGCGGCGTCACCGAGGTGAACGCGGTTGGAGGCAGCGGCGCGCCGTGCTTGTCGATCACCACCAGGCGAAGCGCGTCGCTATCGAACACGACGGGCGTGGTCGCGGAGTTGCGGATCTCGAACCCGACGTGCGTCATCGGCTCGCCACTCGAACCGATGTAGCCGCCGTTCGACGACACGTGCACGTTCGCGACCTCGCGACCGCCCATGCGCACGACGTATGCCGCGGCCGGCGGTCCCGTGCGGTCCGTGCCGTCTCCCCGGTCGGTGGTCCGGAACGAGGTGGTCTCGGGACCGCACGCGGCGACCACGAGCAACGCTGCAATTCGAAGGTTCCACATGCCTGTTCGTGGTGCAACTCGCGAGCCGGCACGCTCGGCAACTCGAGAAAACCGCTCGAACATCGCTCGACTCACTGGAGGTTCGTCGTCGGAACCGATCGGCCGGTGCGTTCGGTCGGACTCGCACGTCACTGCACTTGCTTGACGTGAGAGTGTCGATCCGGTCCGGGTCGACGCTTGCGCGTATGCGATCGACTCGGCATGCGCGCAACTCCAGCTGGTCGTTTCAGGCTCTCCTTTCGCGATGTCGAGCGGCTGTCTCGAGTTGCCGAGACGAATGCACTACCGTGCATCGACCGTTCCAGCACAAGTACCGAGAAGCGCGGCGAGAGGCTCCGCATGACCTGCGGTCCGATTCCGGAAACCCGCACCGAATGCGTGCTACGGCACGACAGCCACCCGAAGCCCGCTGCACGAGTCTGACTGCAACACGATGCACTGCCCACCGACACACGCCGCGTAGGCTTCACAGCCGCGCGGCAGGCTCTCGCACACCGGAGGCTCGCATGGTGCCAGCTTCTCGGCGCAGCGCGTCTCGAGCTCGATCAACACCGCGTCGACGGCGGTATGGGGTACCGCCTCGAACGGCGGCACCGGGTCGCACTCGCCACAGCACGTGATCGCCGCCGGCATCAAGGTGCAGTCGTCATCGACCCGACACTCGATCGTGGAATCTCGCAACGCCTGCCGATCCGGCTCGGGCGAGCTCGAGCTCGTGACCCGGTCGCAGGCGTAGACGAACGCGAGCACCGACCAGCAAACGAGGAGATGACGCACACCTACGTGGATTGCATCGTGCGTGCCGCGGCCAGCCCTTCGTCCGCCAGCTTGTCGATCCGCACCGCGGTCACCTTGTACTCCGGCGTGTGCGTGATCGCATCGCGCCCGTCGCCGGTGACGCGGTTGAGCAGCACGTCGGTGGCGTGAAACGTGGCGAACAGCTCGCCCGGTTGCACGCCGTGGTCGATCTCGACGGCGATCGTCGACGACCCGTGCCGGCTGCGCACGACCACGCGGTCGCCGGAGGTGAGGTCGTACCGGCGGGCGTCGTCGGGAGACACGCCGAGCACGTCGGCAGGCTGCAGCACGGCGTTCAACGTCCGACCGGTCATCGTGCCGGCGTTGAACTGGTAAAGCTTGCGACCGGTGACGAGGCGCAGCGGAAACTCGTCGCTGCACAGCTCGCGCGTGGGCTGGTAGTCGATCGTCCGCAGCGCGGCCTTGCCGCCGTTCGCGAACCGGCCGGCATGCAGCACCGTCGTGCCGGGATGATCTTCCGTCGGGCACGGCCACTGTAGACCGCCGTGCTCGAGCCGCGCGTAACTCAAGCCCGCGCCCGCCGGCCACACCGCACGTACCTCGTCCCAGATCGCCTCCGCCGAGGCGAACGCGAAGCCCGTGCGAACGCCCATCGCCGCGGCGAGCTCGCACAGGATCTCGGCATCGGAGCGCGCGTGCGTGGGGGGATCGATCGCGCGCCTCACGCGCTGGACCCGGCGCTCGGCATTCATGAACGTCCCGTCCTTCTCGAACGAGGCCGCCGCCGGCAACACGACGTGCGCGAGCTCGCGGGCGGTCTCCGTCATGAACAGATCTTGGACGACGATCAACTCGAGCTTGCCGAGCGCGGCACGGGTCCGTGCGTGATCCGGGTTCGTGAGCAGCACGTCGTAACCGATCGCGTACAGCGCCTTCAAGCGACCGTCACCGGCGGCATCGAGCATCTCCATCCAGTCGAGCCCGCGCGACGTCGGGATCGGTGCCGCCCACACGCGCTCGACCAGGCCGCGCCCGGCTTCGACCGTCGCGTAGCCGGTGAGGTGGTGGGGCTCGCAACCCATGTGTGCCGAGCCCTGCACGTTGTTCTGCCCGCGCAGCGGGTTCACGCCAGCGCCCGGACACCCGAGGTTGCCGGTGAGTAGCGCGAGGTTGACCACCGCCATCACGCCGTCGGTGCCCTGCACGTGCTCGGTGAGCCCCAGACCGTGGAACGCCATTGCCGGCCGTGCGGTCGCGTACATGCGCGCCGCGCGCCGGATCAGCTCGGCGTCGAGCCCACACACGGCTGCCGCGCGCTCGGGCGTCCAGGCACGGACGTGATCGCGAAACGCGTCGAGCCCGTCGACCCGGTCGGAGATGAACGCGGTGTCGACCAGTCCCTCGCCGACGATCACGTGGGCGAGCGCGTTCAGGAGCGGCACGTTCGTACCGGCGCGCAGCTGGAGGTGAACGTCGGCGATCGCGGCGAGCTCGGTGGTCCTCGGATCGATGACGATCAGCTTCGCGCCGTGACGCGCCGCCTGGCGAATGCGCGCGCCGACGATCGGATGCGCCTCGGTCGCGTTGGCTCCGACGACGAGCAAGCAGCGCGCGCGTTCGATGTCGTCGAACGAGTTCGTCGCGGCTCCGGTGCCGAGCATCGCGAACAGCCCGGCCGCGCTCGGCGCGTGGCAGACGCGCGCGCAACAGTCGACGTTGTTCGTGCCGACGACGATGCGCGCGAACTTCTGCGTCAGGTAGTTGTCCTCGTTGGTGGCCCGCGCCGAGCCGAGGACGCCGATCGCATCCGGGCCGTGCGCGGTCCGGATCGCCCTTAGCCGCGCGGCCACGAACGCGAGCGCCTCGTCCCACGACACCGCGCGCCAGCCTTCCGCCTCGCGGATCATCGGCGCCGCGAGCCGGTCGGGCGCGTCGACGAAGCCGAACGCGTAGCGCCCCTTCACGCACAGATGCCCCTTGTTGACGGGCGCGTCGTGCACGGGCCGGATCTGCACGATCTTGCCGTCGCGCGTGCCGACGTTCATCTCGCAGCCGACGCCGCAGTACGGACAGGTCGTGCGCGTCCATCCCGTCGGCGCGCCCGCGAGGATCGACCGGTCGATGATCGCGCCGGTGGGACAGGTATCGGCGCACGCGCCACAGCTCACGCACGAGCTCGCGCGCAGCGTGCCGCCGGCATCGGGAATGATGCGGAGCTGCCCGCCGCGGTCCGCGATCCGCCAGGTCGATTGCCCCTGAAGCTCGTCGCAGATCCGCACGCAGCGATAGCAATCGATGCAGCGGGCCATGTCGACGTGCAGGTACGGATGCGAGTCGTCGACGAGCGCGGGATCCGACGCGCCGGAGAGCTCGCCATCGAGGCCGCGTGCGACGAGCTCCGCGATGAATGGATTCGCGCTGCCCTGCGCCTCGGGCGGATGATGCCAGGCCATCAGCTCGAGGATCTCGCGCCGCGCCACTTCGAGCCGCGGCGTATGCGACTCGATCACCATGCCGCTCGTGACGACCGTCGTGCATGCGGGGACGGGGCGCGGCAGCCCGCGCACCTCGACGAGACACAGCCGGCACGCGCCCGCCGGGGTGACGCGCGAGTCGTGACACAGCTGCGGGACATGAACCGCGGCCTTTCCCAGGGCGTCGAGGATCGAGCTGCCATCCGCGACCTGGCGTCGCTCACCGTTGATCACGATCTCGGTCATCGAAACCAGTACGGTACGCTCGATCGGAACGTGACGTGCGAGTACGGCTGGGTCGGTTCCTCCTCGACCCTCTGAAAGTGCGTGCGTGCGGAGACCAGTCGACCCGGGGTCGCGACCTGCCATACGAGGTCGAACGTGGCGAGATCCTTCTCCTCGCGAACCGAGGCCGGCAGGTGATAGTAGAGGTCGATCACGCGGTGCTCGTGCTGCGCGACCGCGAGGACCGGAATCGTCTCGACATCGGTCTTCACGAGGACCGGCCGATTGCGTACCGAGCCCAGCTCGAGCACCTGATCGGCGGTCGTCACCGTCCACGGGGTCGCGTCGCCGTCGTTCGTGACCGTCAGCCTGACGTGCAACGCGGTGCCTTCGGGCACGAGCTCGCTGATGCCGAACGAGGTCACCTCGATCTTGCCCTGCGAGACCTCGGTCGCCTCGATCGGATATCCCTCTCGCCAGTAGGATGCTCCGCGCGGCACGTAGACGTAGTTCGCCGTGGTCGCACACCCGACCAGCACGGTGGCGGCGAACACGAACGAACGAGACGGCGGGAGGTGCATGGGGTCCTTTCACGCGCGGCGGCGGCGAACGGGGTGAACGATCCGCGAGAGCACTTGCGCGCGCAGCACCGTCGGCAGGTGATGTTGCGCCCACGGATAGAGCGTCCGCTCCTCGCGGTACGCGTGTGCACGGAGCATCGCGACCAGATCTTTGAGTCGCTCGATGCGGATCGCGTGAAGCTCGACGTCGAGCGCCACGTGCTCGAGCATGTCGCGCAACAGGATGTGATCGGCGCGAAGCTCCTGCGCTTGCTCCGGATCGACCGACTGGTACGACGGGATGAGCAGCTGTTCCTCGGCCGCCATGTGATCGAGCACCTCGTGCTCGAACGCGCTCCATCGCCTGGTCAGGGTCGGCGGATCGTCGACGAACGCCGCCCCCATGAGCTCGAGGCAAGCCGACTCGATCTCCAGGTGGTGATCGCGCAACAGCGAACGCAACCCCGCATGCTTGGGGGCCGCGACGTCAGAATGCGCATCGCTTGCGTGCTCGGAGCCAATGGGAGCGTTCATACCCCCATCTGGTGCATCTCCCGAACCAGCTAGGGAGCGATGTGGAGGTTGTCGATCACGGTCTCGACGCCCCGCGTCCCTCTCGCCGCACCGATCACCGCCTGACGTTCGGTCCACGAGTGCACCGTTCCCGTCAGGGTCACATTCCCCGCGTCGACCTCGAGCCTGATCCGGTCCGCATCCCGCTCGGCTCGGCGCTCGAGCGCGTCATGGATCGCGGTCTGGAGCGCGGGCTTCGAGACGTCCGCGCGCTTGATCGCGATGCGGTTGTGGATCGCGACCACACCGGCGAGGTTCTGGATCGCCCGCTCGGCATCGTACCGCTGCGCCGCGTGCTCGACGATGCCGCGCAGCGTGACGATCCCGTTCGTCACCGTCGACTGGATCTTGTCTTCGGGGACGAACACGTCCCAGACGAGTGCCTGTCGGATCGCGGTGGCGATCTCGGTGTCGGTCCGCTGCGCGTCGTTCGGAGGTTTGACCACGAGATCGTTCGCCACATCCAGCACGCCGAGCACGTGATGCGCGGCCTCTGCGGCAGCAAGCCGCTTGGCCCAGCTCGAGACGGTCCCGGTCAGTGTCACGACCTGGTTGTCGACCTCGACACCGACCTCGGTCGGCGCCACGCGGGAGTCCCACTTCAGCTCGTTCAGGACATCCTGCTGGATCTCATCATCAGTCTTCGTGGTTCTCATGGTGTCCTCGCTTACGACTTCGAGGCGCCGCTCGAGATCGCGATCTTCTTGGCCTGCGCGCCGGCCTTCTTCGGAACGACGAGGTTCAGGACGCCATCCTTGAGCTCGCTCTTGGCGTGCTCGATGTCAGCGCCCTCGGGCAGCGTGAAGCTGCGCGTGAAGCTGCCGTACTGGCGCTCGTACGCGTAGACCGTCTCGTTCTTCGTCTCGTGCTCGGATTCGCGCTTCCCGGAGATCTGCAGGCGGTTGCCCGTCGACGTGATCTCGATGTCCTCCTTCTTCATGCCCGGAAGGTCCGCCTTGAACACGAACGCATCGCTGTTCTCGACGACGTCGAAGCTCGGGTTGAAGGGTACGAGGTCGAACGCCGGGAAGGCTGGTGCCATCTCGCGGAACGGATCCCACCGCAGCATCTCGCGCATCGCACGCATCGGATCCCACTGCGCCAGCTGGCCGCCATTCTTCTTCACGATGTCCGCCATATCGAGCTCCTTGAAAGTGTGTGTGACGCGATGCGAGAGCAAGGCACGCGCCAGCGACAACGGCCGATGCGGCGAGGTCTCGCGAAAGAACAGCGTTCCGCGCCGAGCCGCGCGCGAATCATGCGCGTTCGCGACCGGGCGATCGGCTCGCTGCGTGTGGCGCAGCACCTGCAACGCGCGGTGTCGAAAGGTAAATGGTCATGACCACTCCAATCTGGGATGAGCTCCGCAGGACCGCCGACGAGGTCGAGGTCCAGATCCACCTCGCCGGCATGGAGGCGCGCGACCGCTGGCGCGCACTCCAGCCGCGGCTCGTGGACCTCGGGAAGGCGATCGCGCGCGAGGGAGATCGCGTCAGCGACGCGGTCGCGCGCCAGCTCGCCGACGTCGATGCGGCCGTGCGCCGGCTGCGCGACGACATCGTGAAGCAGCCGAAACACTAACTCGTCGCATCCGGATGCGGCGCCATCGCGTGATCTGAATGGCCGCCCGCGTGGTCGCGGCGGATCGCGCGTAGCTCCTGGACGAGCAGCACCACCGCGACGATCATCACGACTGTCGTCTCGATCGCGCCGAGTGCGCCGCGCGCGCCGGCCGATCCGCTGAACAAGTTGAACGTGCCATGCCAGATGGCGACGAGCAGGATGCTGCTCCCGCCGCGATTGTAGAGCCACGCCAGGAACACCGAGCCGCTCAAGATGCCGACGAAGAACATCGGGATCATCTCGGGCGGCAGCTGGCGATACGTCTCGCTCACGAAGAACGCCGGGATGTGCCAGCCCGCCCAGACGACGCCGACGATCAGGCTCGACATCAGCGGCGACCAGCGGCGCTGGAGCTCCGGCAGCAGATAGCCGCGCCAGCCGGTCTCCTCGCCAAATCCATTGACGATGACGAGCATCACCCACAGCACCACGGGCGTCGTCGCCGGAAAGCCGTTGAACGCGCCGAAGTCGCCCTTCACGTGCCCGATCCCGAACGTGGCCGCGAACAGCCCAGCGGCGTAGAGCAGGAACGCGGCCCCGAGCGGCAAGCCGAGCGCGATCACCCACCACCGCATGCCGACTCGAACCCGGACCATCCGTTCGAACAGCGAGCGCAGACCGTGCGTCCCGACGATCGCCGTGGTCGCGATCGCGCCGATCAGCGGTCCGAGAAGCCCGAGCAGATACAAGGGCTCGAAGCCGACGGTCACGCCGTGACCGGTCGCGGCGAGCGGCACCCAGGCGCCCCAGGTCACGCCGTAAGTGATGACCAGGTACAGCACGACGGGATGGTGCCTGAGCCAGCGCATGCCCTACCCGGATGCATCGCGCGTACCGGATGGCGCGAGCGATGCAGGAGCCTCGTCCATGCTGCTCAAACAGATCATGAAGCGCAACCCGATCACGGTGACCGACACCGATTCCCTCGGAGACGCCTATCGCAAGATGATCGCTGCGCGTTCGCGACACTTGCCCGTCATCCGCGACGGCAAGCTGATCGGCATCCTGACCGAGCGCGACATCCTCGAGTTCCGCGCCAAGCGCGACATCGACGAGGACTGGTGGCGTGCGACGACGAGCGCCGCGATGCACGCTCCCGCGCAGACCGCCGGGCCCGACGACTCGCTCACCGAGGCCGCCGGGCGGATGGCGGCGGCGAAGCTTGGCGCGCTGCCGATCGTCGATCTCGGTAAGCTGGTCGGCATCGTCACGGTCACCGACGTCCTCGCTGCCGAGGTCGAAGCGGCGATGCACTGACTACCGCGGGTACGCGACGTGACGGAGCGGACCGCCGCGTTCGAGGAGGAAGAACGCGGGCGTCGGCAAGCGCTGGCCGGCGACATCGATGAGGCTGACCCCGAGCAGGCGATCGGCCGATCCCGGTTCGAGTGCGACCAGCGGATCGCGCAGCGCGGCCGTCGGATCGGCCCAGCCGTTACCGCCCGCGCCGTAGTCGAGCATCGTCGTCGGACCGTCGAGGCGCGCCGCGAAGTGACCGAACGTGATCGGGAGCCCGCGCCGCAGCCGCGGTGACCACGGCGTGCGCTGATCGACCCGGACGTTCCAGCCGCGGACGTCGCCGCGGTCGTCCGCGACGAACGCCTTGATGAACGTCTTCCAGGTCAGGCGCTCGATCCAGCGCGGCAGGCCGAGGCTGGTGCCGTGGTACTCGGCGCCGGCGAGCGCCTCGGGCGCCACCGGATGGCCGGCCGCGAAGCGCGCCGCGAGCTCGCCGCGCGAGGCCGCGAGCAAGGCGTCGCGGGTCGGCGGCGTCGGCGCCGGGCGTGCATCGATCCAGAATCGCCCGTCGCGCCAGGCCGCGATGGTGGCCGCGGGCGTCGCGGGTTGGCGCGCGCACCACGCGACGAGCCCGCGCAGCGTCATGTCGGGATCGATCGCGTCGCGCGCGGTCATGCCCGGCCCCGACGCACGCGCGGTCGCGACCGCGGCGGCCAACGACTCGTGATAGCCGACGAACACCGCGAGGTCGCGCAGCCACGCGGCGCGCGGATCGGTGCCGTCGACGATCGCGGTGACGCGCTCGTCGAGCTCGTCGAGCGCACCGTGGCCGGTGAGCAGCTCGAGATCGAAGACGAACTGGTTACCGTCGTGATGGGCGCCGAGCAGGTGATCGATCAACCGCGCCGGCGGGCTGCGCAGGCCGGTGAAGTCGAACGGGATCACCGCGCCGGCGGCGAGCAAGGCGGGCAAGCGCGCCGCGCGGTTCTGAAGCAGCCGCGCTCGCCACGACGATCGGAGCGGTGCCGAGGACGTGCCGACCGTCTCCGATCGCCAGACCACGCGATGCCACATCCGCAGCACGCCGAGCGACATCTGCCACGCGTTCGGCGACGCATCGACCACGCCGGCGGCGCGCATGCGCGCGAGGTGCGTCATCACGCGATCGGGATCCACGAGCAGCAACCGTTCGTACCAGGGATAGGTCATCGAGCTCTCCGTCGAGGTGTCAGGCGCGCGAGCGTGGCAGCATCGCGAGCGGCCAGCAGGGTCGCGATCGAATCGATGTTCGCGGTCGGGCGGCGCAACCACGCGCCGAGGACGCGCCAGCCGGCGACGTTGGAGGCCGGGTCGGCGTACAGCGTGGCGCGCAGCTGCGGACTGCCCGAGACCACGGCGACGACGGGGTTCAGGCACAGGCGCAACACCGGGCTCGACGTGGCATCGAGGAGCGCCGCGACCACGGCGAGATCGGCGGCCGCCGCCAGCTCGACGTCCGGCGCTTGCGCGGCGACCGCGGCCATCGCATCGACCGCAGCATCGAATCCACGGAGCGCGGCGGTCTTCGGCGGATGCTCGACGAGATGCTCGAGCACCGCCCGCGCCAGGTGGCGCCGCACGCGCAACAGCTCGGCCGCGAGCGGCGCCAGCTCGCCGCGCTCGACCGCGAGATCGGTGACGACCGGCAGCAGCTCGGCGCCGCCGTCGCGCGCGAAGTCGCGAACCAGATACCCACTACCGTGCCGCACCGCGATCAGCCCCTGCGCGGTGAGCGCCGCGAGCGCCGCGCGCAGCGTCAGCCGGCTGACGCCGAGCGTGATCGCCAGCTCGCGCTCCGGCGGCAACCGCGCGCCGGCCGCCAGCTCGCCGCTGATCACGGCGCGACGCAGCTCGTGCTCGCAGGCCTGGTGGGCGGTCTCGCGCGCCTTGATCGTTCGCATTTGGTAGAGTGGTTAAACCACTTTACCAGGCGGGATGCAAGGCCGAAGGTGGGCTCACCCTCGGTCGCTCGGGAGTGCGGCCGTCGTAGAGCGCCTCGAGCGCCGCCCCGAACCGCGCGAGCACCTCGCGGCGCTTGAGCTTCAACGTCGGGGTGAGGAGACCGTTCGCGATGGTGAATTCGGTGGTGGTGAGCACGCAGTCGCGCGGCCGCTCGAACGACCGGAAGTCCCGGCCGTTGCGCTCGAGCTCGTCGCGGATCAGCGCCCGCACGCGCTCGTCCTGCGTGAGGTCGTCCGCGACCGCCAGGCCATGCTCCGCCGCCCAGCCGCGCACGCGGTCGGCGTCGATCACGACCAGCGCGACGTTGTACGGATGCGCGGACCCGTGGAGCATCACGTTGCGAATGAACGGCGACAGCGCGAGCTTCTCTTCGAGCGGGCTCGGCATCACGTACTTGCCGTTCTCGAGCTTGTACTGCTCCTTGATCCGGCCGGTGATGAACAGGTAGCCATCGGCGTCGATGCGGCCGAGATCGCCGGTCCGCAGGCCGCCGTCGGTGGTGAACGCCCGCGCGTCTTCCTCGGGGCGGGCGTGATAGCCCTTCATGACGCACGGGCCGTGGACGATGATCTCGCCTTCGCCTGGGCCGTCGCCGCGCGTGGTGTCGATCTCGATACGAACGTCCGCGATCGGCAGGCCCACGCTCCCGAGCTTGCGCTGCCCGGGGCGGTTCATCGCGACGACCGGCGACGTCTCGGTGAGGCCGTACCCTTCGTAAACATCGATGCCAAGCCCGTCGATGAACTCGCCGACCTCGCGCGACAGCGTCGCGCTCGCGCTGATCGCGTAGCGGAGATGACCGCCGAGCTTCCGGCGCACGGCTCCGAACAGGATCCCCGCGACCGCGCACACGATGCGGTCCCACAGCCCGATCGACTCGCCGCGCCGTTTGCGGATCGACGCGTCGAGCCCGCGGTTGAACAGCCTCCGGATGATCCGCGGCCGCCGTTCGATCTGCGCGGTGACCGCCGCGTGAAGCCGATTGAAGATCCGGGGTACGGCGACGAGGATCGTCGGCTTGACCTCGCGCAGATCGTCGAGCAGGTGCTCGGTGTCGTTGTTGAACGCGGTCGAGGCTCCCGTGGCGATCAGCATGTGGAGCTCGCAGACCTGGCCGTAGACGTGGGCCCACGGCAGGAACGACAGGGTGCGATCGGTCGCGACGAACGGAAACGCGGACAGTGTCGCGGCGATGTTCGACGTCAGGTTGGCGTGCGTCAGCATCACGCCCTTCGGCTTCCCGGTCGTGCCCGACGTGTAGACGAGCCCGGCGACGTCCTCGGGGGCGGAGTCGTGCGATGCGACCGGCGCGTTGCGGCCGATCCGCTGGAGCGCCGCGACCGACCGCGGATCGTGATCGTTGCCTTCCAGCACGAGCACGTGGCGGAGTGCCGGCAAGCGCGGCCGCATCGCCTCGAGCGCGGCGGCGATCTCGAACGTGCGGCCGAACACGATCGTCGCGCCGCAGTCGCGCAGGATGAATTCCCAGTCGTCGGGCCGCTGGACCTCGTACATCGGCACGAAGGCCGCGCCGAGGCCGTAGCTCGCGTACGCCGCGGTGGCCCACGCCGCACAGTTGCGCGACACGACGCCGATCCGATCGCCCGGGTGCACGCCGAGACTCGCGAGGCCGCCACGCAGCGCGTCGACGTCGGCTTGCCAGTCGGCGTAGTTCGTCCATTCCCACATGCCATCGTGGGCTTCGCCGAACAACGGGCGCGTGGCGAACCGCGTCACGCTCGAACGCGCGAGCTCGATCAGGTTTCGGAACGGTGGTTTGTCGGCCGTCATGCGCGCAGTCGCTGCATTCGAGATGCCGGCGCAAGGCTTGCGCGGGTGCACGGGCACACCGCGGCGCGTGGCGTGCATTCGCTAGGTGCGCATGGCTTTCCACGATCTCACCGACTGGCTCGCGCGCTTCGATCGAATGATCCCCGCCGAGGACCGCAAGATCCTGCTGTGTCCACCTCGTTTGGTCGCACGGTTTGCGAGGTTTGCGATCGACCGCTCGATCGGAGGCGGCGCGCACGCGACGGCCGATGACATCAGCGCCCGCGATCCCGCGCTCATCTCGTTCTTGCTCGACTTCTGGCGCGTGCTCGGGCGCTACTACTTCCGGGCGCGCATCGAAGGGGTCGAGCACGTGCCGGCGACCGGGCCGGTGCTGTTCGTCGGCAATCACTCCGGCGGGTTCGTGCCGAGCGAAGGCTTCTTCACCGCGCTCGCGATCCACGACCGCTTCGGACCGGACCGGGCGATCTACACGCTCACCCACGACTTCCTGTTCGAAGATCCCACGCTGCGACGCTATGCGTCGCGACTGGGGATGCTGCGCGCGGGACACGAGAGCGCGCATCACGCGTTCCAGGCCGGGCAATGCGTGCTCGTCTACCCGGGCTCCGACATGGACACGTTCCGGCCGTTCGGCGATCGCAACAAGATCGTCCTCGGCGGGCGCAAGGGCTTCATCAAGCTCGCGCTGCGCGAGCGCGTACCGATCGTCCCGATCGTCGATGCCGGAACCCACGAACAGCTGATCGTGCTCGCGCGCGGCGATCGACTCGCGAAGCTCCTGCGCGCGCACGTGTGGGCGCGGAGCGAGGTGATTCCGATCGTGCTGTCGTTTCCGTGGGGCCTGACCTCGGGGTTCGTCCCCTACCTGCCCCTGCCGGCCCAGACGACCGTCTCGTTCCTGCCGCCGATGACGTGGCCCGAGCTCGGCCCGGAGGATGCCGACGATCCGGCGATCCTGGAACGCTGCTATCGCGACGTCGAGCGCGCGATGCAGCACGAGCTCGATCGGATCGCCACCGGGCGGCGATTCCTCGTCGGGCAGCGAGCTATGCCGCCACCGCGCGCAGCCACACCTGATCGAGGAACTGTGCCAGCTCGCGATCGAGGCGGTCGGGATACCGCCGCCATTCGAGGATCGAGCTTGCCGTGACAAGCCGCGCGTTCGGGAGCTCGCGCGCGATCCCGTCCGCGTCGGTGAACGGATGGATCGGGTCCGAGCGGTGACCGATCACCAGCGCGGAGTGCTTGAGCGCACGGCGGTCCTCGACGGGCGGCGCGACGCGGCCGAAGATGAGGCCGTCGAGCACGGCGAGCGACGCGGCGGGATCGCGACGCACGAAGTCGATCATGAGATCGACCAGGAAGTAGCTGCGCGGGATGCGCCGCGCGATCGCGGCGACCCCGCGCATCGCGCGCTGGCTGATGCGCAACGCCAGCGCGAGCGGGACGAACGCCGCAGCGGCTGCCGGGAGCGCGTTCTCGAGGACGGGCATCTCGAGCACGAGCGCACGGACACGCGCCGGAGCCGCCACCGCGACCTCGAGCGCGACGTTTGCGCCGAGCGACGTGCCGCCGACTACGGCCTGCGGAAGGCCGAGATGATCGAGCAGCGCGATCACGTCCTTGGCGTACTGCTGCATCGAGTACGCCGTCATGTCGTGCGGCTGATCGGACTCGCCGTGGCCCGGCAGATCGACGGTGATGACGCGATGCCCGTGCGCGGCGAGCGCCGGCGCGAGCTTGGAGTACATCCGGCTGTCCATGAGCAAGCCGTGGGCGAGCACGACGACGCGGGGGCCGCTGCCGTACTCGCGATAACTGATCCGACGTCCGCGATGGGTGAAGCTCGACACCTGACTCGACAACTGCTTCGACATCTAGCGACAGCGTAGCAACGAAACGCGCGCAAGCCGTGCGCGAATCGCCACCGACGTGGTGAGGCGTGGTTCTTGCTGTGGGGTAAGCCACCACCCTGGAGGATTCCATGCGGACCACGATGTTTCTGATCGTCATGCTCGCCTACGTCGCGACGGCGAGTGCCGGGAAGAAGGCCGGCGTCACGATGCCCGATACCGCAACCGTCGCAGACAAGACCCTCGTGCTCAACGGCATGGGGCTGCGCGAGGCCACGTGGCTCAAGATCGACGTCTACGTCGCGGGGCTCTACGTCGAGAAGGTGTCGTCGGACGCCGCGGCGATCATCGCGGCGGACAGTCCCAAGCTGCTCGTGCTGCGCTTCGTGCGCGACGTCGATCGGGACGACATCGTCAAGGCGTGGACCGAAGGCTTCAAGGGCAACGCGACCGTGCCGATCTCGCAGATCAAGCCGCTGATCGATCGCCTGAACGCGTGGATGCCGGGGTTCGATGACGGCGACACGCTGAGCTTCAGCTACGTCCCGACCAAGGGCGTCGAGGTGACCGTGAACGGCAAGCGCAAGGGGATCCTCCAGGGCGAGGATTTCGCACGGTCGCTGTTCTCGATCTGGCTCGGTCCCAACCCGCCGACCGCGGCGCTCAAGCGCGGCCTGCTCGGCGACCACGGGAGGGCGCGATGATCGAGGTCCGCGCCGCCCAGGAGATCGACGCGCCGGCCGAGGCGGTGTGGTCGGTGCTCACGGAGCTCGACAGCTTCGGGAGCTGGAACCCGTTCATTCGCCGTGCGCACGGGTCGACCGAGGTCGGTGGCAAGGTGCACGTCAACGTGCGCCCGTCGCTCGGGATCCCACTCGCGTTCGACGCCGTGGTCGTCAGCGCGACCCCGAACCGCGAGCTGCGCTGGCGCGGTCACGTGCTGTCGAAGTGGTTGGCGGCGGGCGATCACACGTTCGCGATCGAGCCGCTCGATGGCGGTCGCGTGCGGTTCGTCCAGCGCGAGACGTTCACGGGCATCCTGCCGTGGCTCGCGTCGCGTTTGCTCGCGCGCGAAGCCAAGCGCGGCTTCGACGCGATGAACAACGCGCTCGCCTCGCGCGTCGAACGGGAGCACGTGTCGTGACGTGGATGCTCGCCGAATCGACGCGGCGCGGCGACGGACATGACGTGGCGCGGTTCGAGTCGGTCGGCGCCTGCCTCCCCGAGCACCGCGTGACCTCGCGCGAGCTGCTGGCCGGGACGCGCCACCACACGAAGATCGATCTCGAGCGGCTGACGGGGATCCGCGAGCACCGCGCGTGCGGGCCCGGGGAGACGTCGCTGTCGCTCGCGACCGCGGCCGCCCGCGACTGTCTCGCGCGCTCGCGCTACACCGGCGCCGATCTCGACATGGTGATCAGCGCGAGCATCACGCGCTACGTCGACGACGTCACGCATCGCTTCGAGCCGCCGCTCAGCCTCGCGATCAAGGAGGCGATCGGCGCGTCGGCCGCGACGAGCTTCGATCTGTCGAACGCCTGCGCCGGGATGCTGACCGGCGTGTTCCTGCTGAACGACATGATCCGGCGCGGCACGATCCGCCGCGGCATGGTCGTGAGCGGTGAGCGGATCACGGGCCTGGGCACGAACGCCGCCGAGCACATCCGCAGCATCATCAGTCCGCAGCTCGCGTCGCTCACGCTCGGCGACGCCGGTGCCGCGGTGATCGTCGATCGCGCGCCCGAGGGCACCCACGGGATCATGCTCGCCGGCTTCACGACGCTCGCGGAGCACAGCCGGCTGTGCCTCGGCCTGCCGGGCTGGCACCAGCCCGGCGCGGTGATGTTCACGCGCGCGCGCAAGATCCACGACGTCGCGATGGCCGATGGCCCGCCGCTGATCGAGGAGGTGCTCGCGCAGGCCGGCACGCGACTCGGCGAGGTCGACTGGCTGATCCCCCACCAGACCTCGGTCCGCGCGATCCGCGCCGGCGAGCGCGTCCTCGCCGAACGCCTGGGCGAACGTCCGAAGCACGTCGTCGTCACCGTCGACGACTATGGCAACACGGCGTCGACGACGTTGTTCCTCGCACTGCACCGCTACCTGAACGAAGGCAAGATCCACACCGGCGACAAGATCCTGATGCTGTCGGTGGCGTCGGGACTCGAGGTCGGGGTCGTGTTGTTCGAGCTCGACGAGCTGGAGGTGACCCATGGGCGCACTCATTGAAGCAGCCGTGACCACGACGCACCGCGGGCGCCTGCTCCACCGAGGTGCGGTGCACCTCAGCGACGACGCCGCGACGAAGTGTCTGTGGCGCGCGCACCATCACGCCGAGGAGCTGGACCTCCTGATCAACGCCGGCATCTACAAGGACCGTAACGCCGCCGAGCCGGCCCTCGCGTCGATCATCCAGGAGGACATCGGCGCGAACCCGGGGAGCCCGCCCCGCATCGGCCACCACGGCACGTTCTCGTTCGACGTCCTCAACAGCGGCTGCGGCGTCGTCACCGCGGCGAAGCTCGTCGATGGCTTCGTCGGCTATGGCACCGCGCGGCTCGGCATGATCGTCGCGGCCGACGCAGATCCGTCGCCACGCACGTCGCGCGGCTTTCCGTTCGGTCCGGTGGGCGGTGCGATGTTGCTCGGCCCCGGAGAGCGCGACGCGGGCTTCCAGCGCTTCGCGATCCGGACCTTCGCGGAGTACGCCGGCCTGTTCGACTCCCAGCTGCGCTGGGATCCGCACGCCGGGTTTGCCGGGCTGCGCGGGCGCAACGTCGTCGAGATCAAGGAGGCTCCAGAGCTCGCGATGCGGTGTCTCGAGTGCGCCGAGCTGGTGGCGCGCGAGCTGTTCGACGGCCCGATCGGCGACGTCGATCTCCTGATCACGAGTCAGTACCCGCGGAACTTCGGCGTCCAGCTCGCGCGGCGGCTCGGGCTTCCCACCGAGCGCGTGCCTCGCGTGCGTCCCGAGCTCGCGGCCGCGCACACCGCCGGTCCGGTCGCGGCGCTCGAGACCGCGATCGAAGACGGGAGCTTCGCGCACGCACGCCACGTGTTGTTCGTCACCGTCGGCGCCGGCATCACGGTCGCCGCGGCCACGTACGAGGTTCCGGATCTGGAATCCATGCCACACGTGTCGTCATCCACGTGACCGTGTACGCGTACGAGCGTCATCGGGGCTAGTAGCAATGCCGCTCAGATAAGAACGTTGACGTGGACGTCGACATGAACCTGAACGTGAACGCCACCTTGGACGTTGACGTCGACATGATCAGGTCATCTTCGTGAGCATCGC
>Ga0326726_10000921_pt1 | contig 27076 bp, 22 predicted proteins | sample MHFenrmetagenome_2_FD_207603 | JGI IMG/M metagenome (GOLD analysis project Ga0326726, IMG submission 207603) | Lab enriched peat soil microbial communities from Michigan Hollow, Ithaca, NY, United States - MHF15MN | ecosystem: Environmental > Terrestrial > Soil > Wetlands > Peat | place: USA... | reverse complement strand
TATCCGGTGCGCCGGTGACGCTTGCGTCGGTGCGCTTCCCCGTCGCCGCGCTCGCGAGCGTCGCGTGCACCGTGATCTGCTTCCCGCCGCCGACGATGTCGCCGACGAGGATCTGCCCCGCGCCGACCTTCAACGCGATCGTTCGCGACGCTTCCTCTGTCACGTCGTTGCGATCGTCGCCGCCGGCCTTGTGCCATGCCGCGAGCACAGTGCGCGAATCCACGGACCTCACACCGCTGCTTGACGCCAGCCGCGCCGACAAGAGATCCAACATGCCTTCGCGCAGATAGTGCAGACTCGGGTCCGCGCCGGCGACGCGGAACGGCAGCACTGCGATGATCTGCTCGTCGACTGGTTGCGACGAGCGGTGCGTCCACATCAGTCCGGCCGCCATGGCGCCGACGACCGCGACGAATCCGATCCCGACTGCCACCGCGGTGACGAGCCGTCCCGTCGATCGATTCGACACCGCCGCGCCAAATCCGCCCGTCGTGCGTCCGGTCGTCGCCACGTCCAGCTCAGCGAGCAACTCGCTCGCCTGCTGCGGACGCGCGCTCGGCGTCTTCTCCAGACACCGCATCACCAAGTTCGCGAGCGGGCGCGGCGTGTCCGGCCGGCGCTGCTCCACCGGCACCGGCGTTTCGCTGAAGTGCGCAACGATGAGCTGATGCGGCGGCTTGTCGCCGAACGGCGGCGCGCCGGTGAGCAGCTCGTACGCCATGCAACCGAACGCGTAGATGTCGGCGCGCGCGTCCGTGTCCGGGTCGCCCGCCGCTTGCTCGGGCGCCATGTACGCCGGCGTGCCGAGACTCGTCCCCAGTTGCGTGAGCGTCCCGCTCGGCGCCGCGGTCGACTTCGACGCGGACAGCGCCTTCGCGATTCCAAAGTCCGTCACCGCCGCCGAGCTGCCGGCGAAGAGCACGTTGTCCGGCTTGATGTCTCGATGCACGACGCCGCGCGCATGCGCGAATTCCAGCGCCTTCGCGACGTCGCGCAGCACGCTGATCACGCGCGGAATCGGCAGCGGGCCTTCGCGCGCGAGCTGCGCGCGCAGCGACTCGCCCTCGACGAGCGGCATCGTGTAATACGGCACGCCGCCCGCGTCGCCCGCCGTGAGCACCGGAACGATCTGCGGATGCTGCAGTTGCGCGGCGAGGCGCACCTCACGCTCGAAGCGCTCTGCACTCAGCTCCGCGGCCAGCTCCGGCGGCAGTACCTTGATGACCACCTTTCGCCCGAGCGACGTCTCTTCGGCCACGAACACGCGCGACATGCCGCCGCCGCCCAACTCACGCGAGATCGTGTACGCGGAGCCGAGCGCGTCTTGCAGTCGTTCGCCGAGATCGGTGCGAGAATCCGTCATGGATTGCACAAAGCTAGGCCGCGGCGCACACCGCGACCAGACGACATCGGCGTGAATCAGCTGTCAGTCGGCGCGGAGGGCCTGCACCGGATCGATCCGCGTAGCGCGCCGCGCCGGTACGTACGCCGCCAGACCGCCCACGGCGAGCAACAGCACGCACGCGCCGCCGAGCGCGATCGGATCGGCGGGACCGACGCCGAACAAAAGTGCCGTCAAGAGACGCGACGTCGCGAGCGCGCCGGCCACGCCCGCCACGAGCCCCACGCCGGTGATGACTGCCGCCCGCGCGAGCACGTCAGTGCGCACGCGACTCGGCGTCGCCCCGAGCGCTATGCGAATGCCGATCTCACGAATTTGATCGCGCACGAGTGCGGCCATCACGCCGTAGAGCCCAATCGCCGCAAGCAAGAGTGCAACGAGTCCAAAGCCCGTCATCAGCATCGCGCTCAAACGTGGCTGCGCGAGCGGTTCATCGAGCAGTTGACCCATCGTCCGCACGCGCCACAACACCGTGCCTGGATCCGCGTCAACTCCAGCTGCGCGAAGAGCGGGCGTGAGCGCGTTGACGTCGACCGACGTCCGAATCGCGAAGCTCCCCTGCCAGTACGACTGCATCCACGGCAAGTAGATCGACGACGCCGACTGGCGAATCGTGCGCAGGTGCGTGTCCTTCGCCACACCAACCACGGTACGCCACTGGCTACCGCCAGGCATGTAGTCGGCCGGAACCGAATCACGAAGACGCTTGCCGATCGGATCCTGTCCGGGCCACAAGCGTCGCGCGACCGATTCGCTCACGACCACTTCGTAGGGGCCGGTCGGCTGATCGTCCTGGCTGAACGATCGTCCGCGCAGGAGGGGAATGCCGAACGTCTGAAAGAAGTCCGGGCCGCCGGTCTCGATCGGCGTCATCGGGTTCGCCTTCGTCTGGTCGGGCGTCTGGCCTTCGGCGTCGTACCGGCCCTGCCACACGTTGAGGCCGAGTAGCGGCGGAATCACGATCGGCGTCGCCGCCGTCACACCGTGGATCTTCCGAAGGTTCGCCAGCACGCGATCGCTGAGCCGGAGGATCTTCGTCGTCGAATCGAAGACCTTCGCGTTCCACGAGAACGACAGAATCGCTAGATGGTCGCTCGTGTAGCCCAAGTCCTGCCGGGTGAGACGCTCGAGGCTGCGTGCGAGAAGGGCCGCGCCCGCGAGCATGATCATCGCGAGGGCGATCTGCGAGGCGACGAGCGTCTGCCGAAGCGTGCGGCGTCGTCGCGTTTCGCTCCCCGAGCGCGAGTCGAGGCGGAGCGGAGACGCCAGGTTCGCGCGCGCGGCGAAGAGCGCCGGTAGCATGCCGAACAACAACACCGCCGCCGAGGAAACGCCGATCGCGGCAAGCACGGGCGCGCCGCTCAATCGCACGTCGTCGATACGCGGCAGGTTCTGCGGCGCGAACGCGACGAGCGCGTCCAACAATCCCATCGCGACGAGGAAGCCGAGCGCACCGCCGACGATCGCGAGCGTCGCCGCCTCCACGAAAAGCTGGCGAACGATGGCGCCGTATGCTGCCCCAAGTGCACGACGCACCGAGATCTCTCGCGCGCGCCCGGATGCGCGGAGCAGCAGCAGGTTGCCGACGTTGAGACAGGCGATCAGCAACAACAACGCGACGGCCGCGGTGAGCGTGGCGAGCACAGGCTGCACGTTGCCAAGCACCGTTTCGGTGAACGACGCAACGTGGGCGCCGCGGAGCGTGAAGCCCTGCACGACGCGACGCTCGATCGCGAGATACTCGTCTCGCGCGGTGGTGAGGGTTGCCCCGGGCGCGAGGCGCGCCACCGCGATCGACGACACGCCGCTGTACCACCCCTGCCACATCGGGATCCAGTACTCCACGCCCGACGGATAGCTGAAGCCAGGCGGGGCGACGCCGATGACCTGATATCGCCAGCCCAGCAGCGGCTCGACGAGGTACCGACCGATCACTGACGAGTCGCCGCCGAAATGCGTCTGCCAGGCGGAGTAGCTGAGAACCAGCACGAAGCGTACACCTTTGGCGCTCGGGTCGAACGTCGGACTGTTGTCATCGTCCTCGGGCCGGAACAATCGTCCGAGCGCGGGACGCACCCCGAGCACATCGAAGAAGTTGCCGGTCGCCATGCCGCGATTCATCGCGAGCGATCGCTCGCCGTCGAGCATCGCGGCTTGCGTCGCCGGCCAATGCGCGACGCCGGCGACGTCTTTGATCGTGCGGCCGTCGCGCTTGAACGCACTGAGCTCTTTCATCCCGGGCGCGGTTTCGACGTTCGGGTCGTCGCGATACGGCCACATCACCGCGATTCGGTCCTGATCGACCACGGGCAACTGACGAATCAGCACGGTGCGGAAGACCGTGAACATCGCCACCGACATCCCGATGCCGAGCGCGAGGATGGCGACCGCCGTGACGAAGAATCCCGGCGTTCGGCGAAAGCCGCGAAGCGCAAAGCGGATGTCCTGCCTCAGTTGGTCCATCGAAGCTCAGGTGTCGAGTTCGGCGCTCAGCTTCGGCTCCGGCGGAGCCCGGTTGCCGAGCAACCTGGCGACGATCTTGTCGCCGTGATAGCGCCCATTCTCTATGAACACCTTATTGGCGTCGAACCCTGCCACCACGACGCCGGCAATGAACAATCCGGGCACGGCCGTCTCGAGTGTCTCCGGATCGTGCGCCGGAATCCCCGTGATCGCATCGATCGGCACGCCAACCTCGCGAAGCAGATCGGTGTTCGGCGCGAAGCCGGTCATGACGTACACGAGGTCCGCCGGCAGTCGCTCCTCGCCGCGGGACGATGTTATCACCACGCCGCCCGGCTCGATCGCCTTGACCCGGCTGTCCCACCGCGCCGCGAGGCTGCCTTCCTTCTCACGATTGACGAAATCGGGAAGGACCCATGGCTTTATCTTCTTGTCGAACGTCGGCCCAAAATGCACGAGCGTGACGCGCGCGCCCGACCGCCACAGATCCAGCGCCGCTTCGGCCGCCGAATTCCCGCCGCCCACGACGACCACGTTCTGATCGAACGCTTCGTGTCCTTCACGGTAAACGTGCGTGACGTGCGGCAGATCCTCGCCGGGCACGTGGAGATAGTTCGGCGAGCCGAAGTACCCCGTCGCGACGACGACCGCGCGCGCCTCGGTGCGCAGGTCGCCGCGCGAGCGTGACTGCGAGTGCACGACGAACGTCGACCCGCGCCGCTCGATCTGCGTCACCCGCTCGTACTGCCTGAGCGGAATGCCGAAGTGGCGGACGACCGCGCGATAGTATGCGAGCCCGTCGCGCCGCGTCGGCTTCTCCGTCGCGACGACGAACGGCATCCCGCCCAACGACAGCTTCTCCGCCGTCGAGAAGAACGTGACGTACGTCGGATAGTGCGCGATGGTGCTCACGACCGACGCGCCCTCGAGCACGAGCGTGCTCAGGCCGGCGCGCTGCGCCGAGATCGCCGCGGCGAGCCCGCACGGCCCGCCGCCGACGACGAGCAGATCAATCATCGAGCCCGATGATCTGGTCGCGCCGCGTCCCGACGCTCACGTACGTGATGCGCGTCTCGATCAGCTCCTGCAACCGGTCGAGGTACGCGCGGGCCGCCGCGGGCAGATCCTCGAGCCGTCGCGCGTCACCCGTCGAGCGCTGCCATCCCTCCATCCACTCGTACCGCGGCTCCACACGGTCGAGCATCGTGATGTCGCTCGGGAATTCAGTGTGGACGTCGCCGTCGTACTCGTAGCCGGTGCAGATCGCGATGCGATCGAGGGTGTCCAGGACGTCGAGCTTCGTCACCGCGACATCCGTCAGCCCGTTGATGCGCGTCGCGTAACGCACGACGATCGCGTCGAACCAGCCGCAGCGGCGCGGCCGGCCGGTGGTCGCACCGAACTCGTTGCCGAGCGACCGCAAGCGCTGCCCCATGGGCTCGTCCATCTCGGTCGGCAGCGGGCCGGTCCCGACGCGCGTCGTGTACGCCTTCACCACGCCGAGCACCGCGTCGATCGCCGTGGGCGCAATGCCTGTCCCCGTCGCCGCGCCGCCCGACGTCGTGCTACTCGACGTGACGAACGGGTACGTCCCGTGATCGACGTCGAGGAGCGAGCCTTGCGCGCCCTCGAGCAGTACCGCCGCGCCGCTCTTGATAGCGCGGTGCACCATCAGTCCCACGTCGTCCGCGAGCGGGAGCAGCCGAGGGGCGAGCTGCTCGAGCAGCGCCACCGTGGTAGCCGCGTCGGCGCGCTTCGCCGTGCCGATCGCCGCAAGTTGGACGTTGGCGCGCTCGGTACTGTGGGCCACGAGCTGGCGCAGACGATCGCCGTTCCGCAGATCGAGCACCCGCACGCCGCGGCGCGCGATCTTGTCCTCGTACGCCGGCCCGATGCCTCGTCCCGTCGTGCCTAGCGACTGCGAGTGAAAGCTCTCGCTGTCGATCAGCTTGTGATACGGTAGCACGAGATGCGCGCGGTCGCTCACGTAGAGGCGTCCCTCGACGTCGATGCCGTCCCGGACGAGCTCGTCGATCTCCGTGAACAGCGTTTCCGGGTCGAGGACCACGCCATTTCCGATCGCGCAGCGGACGCCCTCGTGGAGGATTCCGCTCGGGATCTGATGGAGGACGAATCCCACGTCGCCGAGATCGACCGTGTGGCCCGCGTTCGCTCCGCCCTGGTACCGCACGACCCAGTCGGCGCGCTCGGCGAGGACGTCGACGAGCTTCCCCTTCCCCTCGTCGCCCCACTGCGCTCCAACGACGACGACCGTGCGATTGGTGTTCGTGAACATGGGGCGGATTCGACCGGTCGGGGGACGGGACAAAAAAAGACGCCCCGGCGAGTCGCTCGGGGCGTTGTTTCAATTTAGGGGTGTTGGCTGGCGAGTCAACAACACGCCGCGGCGCCCGCTCCGCTATCCCGCCCACAGCATCGCGACGACCCACACCGCCATCACCAGCGCGATCGCCACCTTCACGAACGCCGCGACCACCCGTCCCAGAAACGCGCCCCACGCCACTTTCGTCGCCGCGCCGGTCTTCGCGCCGCCCGTCAACTCGAAGACGAACGCGCCGACGAACGCCCCCACGAACGCGCCGATGATCGACCCGATGATCGGAATCGGTACGCCGAGGAAGGCGCCGATCATTCCGCCCACGATCGCGCCCCATCCCGCGCGGTTGGACCCGCCATACTTCCGTGCGAACCGGCCGGCCAGCACCCAGTCCAACGCCTCCGCGAACACCATCAACGCGCCAATCGCGATGACCGTCGTCAATCCGATCGCGCCGCCCGGCACGAGCAGATAGTAGCAGAGCACGCCGCCGAAGATGACGAGCGTGCCGGGCAGCCCGAACGGAATCATCAGCAGCCCGAGCGCGATCGCCGCGACGAGCAGCACTACCGCCATGTCGACTCCGCCATTCAGCCCAGCTCCGTTGCCGTGTCCGCGAGTACCCGTGCCGCGACGTCCAGTCCCGCGCCGCGCAGCGTCTCGAGCGTGTCGCGCGACGTGTGGATCCTCTGTAGCGTACGCAAGTCGCCCCGGCTCAGTGTCAATGTCTCCCATCCGGCGTCGGCGAGCGCGACGCTGTCCGTGAGCACCCCGGGGATGAGTCGCATGACGCGAACCGTCTCGCCGTGGTCCGAGGCGGCGCGAGTGAGCCGCGACACCAGCGACTCCGGCCGGTGCCGCGAGTACATCACGGTGAGCTGCCCATGGTCGTCGATCGAATCGCAGTTGAGTGCTACGCCCGCCGTCCGCGAACGCGCCCAGGCACGTGCGCCGGCGAGGGCGAGCTCCTCGGCATCGGTGATCAGCACGCCGGCGCGCGCCGCCGGCGGTAGGAGCTCGGCCGCCGCGAGCACGGCGCTCACGCCGCTCGCGTTGTCGAGCGCTCCCGTGTTGCGCGCATCGACGATGGACAGGATGAGCGGCGTCGAAAAGAGCCACGTGAGCAGCAGCGCCGCGGCGGCCGCCGCATCCGCCCGCGCGGGCGCGAGGCTCAGCGCGAACAGGGCGATCACGCCGAGGGTCGTGCCGACGACGCCCGCCACGCGTGCGATCATCGACACCGGCTGCCATTTCGAGTCGATGTGCGCGACGAGCCACACGGTGGGTTCGGCGGCTCCACGCACCGCCTGCAGATTGACGCCGCGGCGGCGCATCAGCGGGAACGCGAGCACGCCGTCCGCGCCCAGCCACACGAGCGCGCCGATGGTGAGCGCGAGCGTCGTCACGGCGACCGGGATCAGCCACGGCATCTGCCGTCCGAGGTAGAGCAGGATGCCGCTGAACGACGCGGCCACGCCCGCGATCGGCATCGCCCAGGCGCCGCTGAACGCGGAATACTCGAACGCCTGCTCGGCGGTTTGGAATCCGGCCGCGTGCAGCACGTCCGCGCAGTACGCTCGCGCGCCCGACGCGGCCTCACTCCCCGCTGGCCGAGGTTGCACGGCCAGCTTCGCCAAGTGCGCCGACGCATTCGACATGAGACGCTAGTGGTGCGGTCAGGACCCGTCGACTCATCGACATGCGTTCTCGCGGGTCGGTACCTAAGAGACTGATGTTGCGATCAAAGCAGATGAGGGGGATTTTCTTAGTGGCCCGCGCCAAGACGACAAATCGAACCTGGTCCGCGGAGTCGTCATCGCGCCGGGTTCGATTCACGTTCGAGCATTCGTGTCTTGTTGTTCCTAGACTGCCGTCGCAAGCTCCGCGCTTCGCAGAAGTTCCTCGATCGCCGCCCGCTGCGCCGGCGACACAGGGAGCAGCGGCGACCGCACCGGACCACCGTGCAACCCGACGGCGTCCATCGCGGCCTTCACTCCCGGCACGCCCAACTCGCCGACGATTTTGGCGCCGAGCGGCGAGAAGCGCGCATGGGCCGCGTTCCCCGTCGAGTCGTCGCCGGCCAAGACCGCGCGATAGATGTCGATCGCCAGGCCGCCCGCGAATAGCGCTCCGGCCAAGATGCCGCCCCGCGCGCCGGACTGCATGGCGTGCTGAAAGAGCTGCGCGTTGCCCGTGACCACCGAGAACGACGGCGACTGCGCCGCGAGATACGCGGTGAGCAGGTCGCGCTGGCCCGAGCTGTCCTTGATGCCGATCACGTTCGGGTGCATCGCGAGCTCGGCCACGAGCTCCGCCGGAATCGCGAAGTGCATGTACTTGGGAATGCTGTAGAGCACGACCGGCACCGGACTTTCGTCGGCGACGCGGCGGTAGTGCTGCCGCAGCGCGTCGATCGTCATCGCCGCGCTGTAGTAGTGCGGCGCTACCACGAGCACCGCGTCCGCGCCGCGACGGGCGGCGTCGCGCGTCTGCGCCAGGCAGGTCCGCGTCGACTCGGCGCCGGTCCCCACGAACAGCAGCTTGTCGCTCGGCACCACAGCCCGCGCCGCGTCGATCAGCGCGCTGCGTTCGGCTTGGTCGAGCAGTGCCGCTTCGCCCGTCGATCCGGTGACGACCAGGCCGTCCATGCCCGCGGCGAGATGCGCCGCGCCATTGGCCGAAAACGCCGCGACGTCGAGCTCGCCCGTCGTCGGATGAAAGGTGGTGACGACGGGGGCGAAGACGCCGCGGAGCTGTCGGATCATTGCGATAGAAATTCCAGGCCGCCGCCGAGTTGCATGCCGTCCATCGCGGCGCCAGCCGGCTCGGGTTGAGGCGGTTCGACCGCCGGCATGCCCGGCGACGTATCCGCCATCTGTGAGAACATACGCATCTTGAGCTCGAAGTCCGATGGGTTGCTCGCCGCCGCCTTCGCCACTTCGAACGTCACCTCGCCGCGGCCGACGAGCTCGGCCAGACACTGGTCGAACGACTGCATGCCATACTGATCGCGCCCCTCCTCGATGAAATCGCGAACTTCGCTGATCCGCGTCCCCTCGAGAATCAGATCCTTGATGGCGGGCGTGTTGATCATGACCTCCGCCGCGACCGCGCGTCCCTTGCCCGTCCGCTTGGGCAGCAGCCGCTGCGAGATCACCGCGTACAGCGACTCGGCGAGCCGAATGCGGATGACCTCCTGCTCCTCAGGCGGAAACATGGCCATGATACGAAGAATGGTGCTCTGTGCGTCGGGCGTATGCAACGTCGACATCAACAGGTGGCCGGTCTCGGCCGCCTTGATCGCCGTGTCCACCGTCTCGGCGTCGCGCATCTCGCCGATCATGATCACGTCCGGATCCTGACGGAGCGCCGCGCGCAGGCCCATCTTGAAGTCGGTCGTGTCCGAGCCGATCTCGCGCTGCGTGATCGACGACTGGTGGTCCCGATGCAGAAACTCGATCGGGTTCTCCAGCGTGAGGATGTGCCGGTTCTCGCGTTGGTTGATGTAGTTGATGAGCGCCGCCATGGTGCTCGACTTGCCCGATCCCGTGACGCCGGTGACGAGGATCATCCCCCGCTCCGATGCGGCGATGTTCGCCAGGACCGGCGGCAGCCCGAGCTTCTCGAACGTCGGAATCTCCCACGGAATCACGCGCATGATGATCGAGAACGACCCGCGCTGCTTCATGATGTTGACGCGGAACCGCCCGATCCCCGCCGCCGCCCAGGAGCAGTCGTAGTCGAGGATCTTGTCGAGCCGCGCCTTGTCGTCCTCGTTGCTCATGAGGTGGAGCGCGATCGCCCGCGTCTGCTCCGGGCTCAGCGCCTGCTTGGTCAGGGCGACCAACTCGCCGTGAATGCGCGCGCGAAACACGTCGCCGGCCTTGATGTGCAGGTCCGACGCGCCGCGATCCACTGCCGCTTTGATGATCTTTTCCATGAGTTCAGTATCCGGCTCGCTTATTCACGACATTCCGCAGGGGTTGGCCTTTGGAGTATCGGCGCCAGTTGTCCAAAAATAGAGTGAGCTGGCGTGGCCAAAACCGTCCGGGCGAGACGGGCGAGATATGAGGACTGACAAGGACCTGACGAAGCTGCCAAAGCGGGCTTCCGGCGGCGAGCGGCTCCTCCCGGAAGACGTCGAGCACCGCGCCACGGATCCGGCCGGCCGAGATCCGCTCGGCCAGGGCCCCTTCATCGAGGAGCGCGCCGCGGGCGACGTTGACCACAATCGCCTCGGGCGGAAGCAGGTCGAGGCGCGCGGCCGTCAGAAGTCCCGCCGTCTCCGGCGTTTGCGGGGCAGCCAGGACGACGACATCGTGCGACGGGAGCTCGGCGTCGAGGTCGTCGAGGCTGACGACGCGCTCGAATCCGGCAGGCGGCCCGAGCCCGACACGACGGCGGACCCCCGTGCACCGCGCCCCCAGCGCCGACAGTCGCTCCGCCGCGGCTCCGCCCAGACCTCCCACACCGATGATGAGCGCGCGCACCGTGTCCATCTCGCGAAGCACGGAGTCCATCTTCACGAACGGCGTCTTGTTCCACTCGACGCGCCGTTGCTGATCGATGGCCATGTCGAAGCCGCGCAGGAAATGGAGCACACCGGCCACGACATACTCCGCGATCGGCACGGCGTGGATCCCGGCCGAGTTCGTGAGGACGACGTCGCTCTCGATCATCTCGGGGTACATCGCGGTGCCTACGCCAGCCGCCGCCGAGTGCACCCAGCGAAGCTGGCGCGCTTCGAGGAAGAGCAGGCGCGGAATGCCGAATCCATAGTAGACCTCGGCGTCGCGCACGGCGGCCATGACCTCGTCGCTCGGCCGCGGTGGCCCGTCGCCGTCAGAGCTGGTCGGTGCGCGAACGACATGGATGCGCCAGCCCTCGGGCGCCTCGCCACGCAGCCGTTGCTCGCCGTCCGTTGTGAGTGCCCAGTTCTTCGACGTCGCCGCGAGATCGACGACCAGTAGTCGCTGCTCCGCCATCAGTCCGTGGCGATGCTCACGACGTCCGGCCGGGCGCGGAGGCGCTCGCAGAGTATGTCGAACTGCTTCGACGGACCCACGAGCTCCAGCTCGAATGTCCGATCCGTGTCGTGTTCGAATGTCCGTTGGCCGAACACGTGAATGCCCAGCTCCTTGATCAACGGCTCGAAATCCTCGAACGGCGCGCCCACGCGAACGCGAAGCGTGGCGCGCACGCGCCGGCGCTTGCGGAGCAACGCCCCCTCCACCGGGCGCAGCCCAACGAGCACCACCATGATGAGGGCCGTTGCGCCCAGCGCGTCGACATATGCGCCGAAGCCGACCGCCATGCCGATCGCTGCGACGGCCCAGATCGTCGCCGCGGTCGTCAGGCCGACGATCGCGCCGCCTCCGCCGTGCAGGATCGCGCCGGCGCCAAGAAAGCCGACGCCGGAGATGATCTGCGCCGCGATGCGACCGGTGTCGCCATACGGATGGCCGTCCTTCGCAAAGCCGGTTAGCGCGACGTCGATCGAGAGCTGGGTGAAAAGCGCGGCACCCACGCAGATCAGAATGTTCGTGCGCAGCCCGGCCGATTTCCCGGCGATTTCGCGCTCGATGCCGACGGCTCCACCGAGAAGCGTCGCGAGCAGCAGTTTGCCGAGGACGCTGAGCCGGAACGCCTCCGCGAGGGCGCTCGCCGATTGGCTCAGATCAGGGACGGGCGCGTGGACGAGAATCGGTGTCTCCCGCCCGTCGACGCGTCGCGCGATCGTCAGCGCATGTCGAGGTCGCGCACGTCCCCGGTCCCGGTGTCCGGCGACGAGTCGCCGTAACTGATGCTCCGGGCCTGCTCCTCGAGGGTCGCGATCGTTGCGTCGTCGGGCTCGGTGGGGGTTGCGAACGTTCGGAACACCGTTCCGCCGCACTTCTCACACGTCACGGCGTTCGGCACCGCTTGATCGAAGGACAGTTCGTTGCCACACGTCAGGCACACCAGCGTCACCAGACCTCGCGTGCCTTTGTCGTTCGCCATGAGTTGCTCGTGTTGGATTCGCGAGCGAACCCTGCAAGACCCATGCGGAACGAGCGGACCGGTCAGCAGGCGAACGCTGATGAGTCTACTGCGACGGATGGAGCGAGGGTAGCGGGTTGCGACCGGGTGACCCACGGCGCCGCCGGCTCATCACTCCTTCATCAGTTGGCCAGCATCTGCCGCAGCGGGTCCTTCACCGCCGGGTTCTGAATCAGCGCGAACCCGATCTGCAGCGCGACGAGCCCGCCCGGGATGAGCCACCCAACGCGCTTCTCCCTGGCCTCAGGCTCGAGCGACCGGCGATACGCGGCCCAGCACAGCATCACGACCAGCGACTCGACCAGCACGTCGAGCACCGGATGTTGGTAGAGGTTGAGCCCGAACTCCCTGCTGTTCGGCCAGATCGCCTTGGCCGCCGTAATGAAGTCCGCCGCCCAGTGTGAGAGATACATGAGCCACAGGATTGCGGCGTCCGCTCTCGAGCGGCTGACGCCCCAGTAGACGCCCGCGACCACGGTCGCCCCGATGAGCACGGAGAGCAGCGAGTGTGAGATCGATGGATTGCGCGGCCCGCCGAGCGCCGCGAGCGTCCACTGGATCCAGTCGGGCGCGAACGCGACCGGGACGAGCAGCGCCACGGAAAGACTCGGGCGGCGCGAATTGGCGTAGAGCGCGAGGCCGGCGTGTCCGGCGTACACGTCAGCGCGTCCGCCGCAGGACGTGGTCGATCGTGGTGAGGAGCACCCACGGGAGCACCAGCGCGACGACAATGGCGAGTTGCTTCACGCGCCGCCCCGCGACGGTCGGGCGGCGCGCCACCGGACGACGCTCAGAATGGACGGGCCGGTGGCTTGCTCCGCTTCTGGGCGCACTCCTCGCACAGCGTCGCGCTCGCGTGCAGCGTCGTGCCGCAGCTCCCACAGAGGCTGAACACCCGTACCCCGTTGGGCGTGATCTCGCGGCGAATCGACGCCATCGAGATCGCGAAATCGTACGGCGCGCTTGGCACCACGCCTCGGGGAGAGAACCTGCTCATCTTCCAGGCGCGGAATCGCGCGAAGAGACCACGGAGGAACCGCATAAATCGCCGGGAACGAGCCGCGCACGTGCATCCACCTCGCCGGCAGCGCGCGGCGGCAGAACCGGCGGCGAGATCGACCACCCAAAACGCACGGGGCATGCCGCCGGGATCGCGGCACGCGGGCGCCGCTCAAAAACCCGTCCTCAAAACCCCATCCTCTCGCGAACCGCGTCCATGGTCTCCCGCGCCAGCGCGCGACAGCGCGCCGCGCCGGTGGCCAGGGCGTCCTCCACGAGACTCGAGTCGTTCGCGAGCTCGACGGCGCGCCGCCTGATCGGCACGAGCTCGCGCTCCATCGACTCCGCCAGAACCTTCTTGCAGTCGACGCACCCCCAGCCGGCCGTGGTGCACTGAATGGCGACGTGCTCGACCGTCTCCGGCGGGCTGAAGCCCTTGTGCAGGTGGTAGATGTTGCAGACTTCGGGCGTTCCCGGATCCGTCTTCCGGATCCGCTTGGGATCGGTGGCGGCCGGACGCAGCTTCGCCCAGATCGCTTCCGGCGTCTCCATCAGCCCGATCGTGTTGCCCATCGACTTCGACATCTTGGTCTGGCCGTCGAGACCCATGATGCGGCGCGTGGGCGTGAGCAGCGGCTCGGGTTCCGGGAAAAAAGTCTCTCGCTCCTCGGCCCCATCCTCCGTTCGCCGCCCCGTCCGCCGGCCGAATGCGGCGTTCCATCGGCGTGCGATGACACGCGACAATTCGAGGTGCTGCACCTGGTCTTCACCCACCGGCACCTTGTCGGCGCGGTAGAGCAGGATGTCCGCCGCCTGCAGCACCGGATAGTTCAATATGCCGGCATTGACGCTCTCTTGGCGCGCCGCTTTTTCCTTGAACTGCGTTTGGCGCTCGAGCTCACCCAGTGGCGTGATGGTGTTGAAGATCCACGCCAGCTCGGTATGTTCCGGAACCTGTGACTGCACGAAGAGGGACGCGACGTTCGGATCGATGCCCGCCGACAACAAGGACACCGCCATCTCGCGCCGCCGCGTGCGCAGCTGCTCGGGCTCGTAGCGCGCCGTGATCGCGTGATAGTCGACGACGCAGATGATCGTGTCGAACTCGTGCTGCAACCGCACCCAGTTCTTCACCGCCCCGAGATAGTTGCCGATGTGCAGCTCTCCGGACGGCTGTATTCCACTGAATATCCGTGACATCTGGTCAAGTTAATACGTCCCGGGCGCTGCTGGCGACGTGCGTCGCCGCCGCGGCGCGCGCCGCGGAGATCGTGCGCGAGGGCGCCGCGCGCCGCGACACGCTCGTCTGGGAAACCAAATCGGCGTTCGACTTCGTGAGCGAGGTGGATCGCCGCGCCGAGCATGCGCTCACCGAGGTGATCGCCGCGCGTCACGCCGACGCGCGCGTCCTCGGCGAAGAGTTCTCGCCGACGATGGCCGACCACGCGGGACTCGTCTTCGTCGCCGACCCGCTCGACGGCACGACCAACTTCCTGCACGGCATCCCCTGCTATGCCGTATCGATTGCCGCGATGGTCGACGGCGAGCTCACCGCCGGCGTCGTCCTCAACGCGGCCAACGGCGAGCTGTTCACCGCGACGGCGGGCGGCGGCGCGCGCCTCAACGGACTGCCGGCGACCGTCTCGTCGATCGCCGATCCGGCGCGCGCGATCGTCGGCACCGGCTTTCCGTTCAAGGGCGACGAGCACGTCGATGAGTACTTACGAATGCTGCCTCGCGTCATGCGCGAGACGAGCGGCATCCGCCGCCCCGGCGCCGCCTCGCTCGACCTCGCGAGCGTCGCGTGCGGCCGCTTCGACGCCTTCTGGGAGATCACGCTGGCTCCTTGGGACATCGCCGCGGGACTACTATTGATTCGCGAGGCCGGCGGTGTCGTGACCACGCTCACCGGCGACCCCGCCCCCGTCGATCACACGAGTCTCGTCGTCGGCAATCCAGCAATGCACGCATGGCTTCTCTCAGCGGTGGGTGAGACGGGCTGACACCGGACGTGGAGTCGCGGCGTCTCGATGTTTGCCGTTACCCCGTACGCCTCACGCCTCTCCTCCCCATCCCCCAACCCCCATCCCCCAACCCCCACAATGCGCCTCGTCGAGTGCGTTCCGAACTTCTCCGAAGGCCGCCGCCCTGAGATCGTCTCTGCCATCCGCGACGCGATCGCCAGCGTCGAGGGCGTCGCCATCCTGGACGTGTCCTCCGACCAGTCGCACAACCGAACGGTCATCACGTTCGTCGCACCGGTCGAGCGTGCGGTCGACGCCGCATTTGCCGGCATGCGCGTGGCGCGCGAGAAGATCGACCTGAACCACCACACCGGCGAGCACCCGCGCATGGGCGCCACCGACGTCGTGCCGTTCATTCCGCTCGAGGGCGCGACGATGGAGGACTGCATCGTCCTCGCCCGAACGCTCGGCGAGCGCGTGGGTCGTGAGCTCGAGATCCCCGTCTTCCTGTACGAGCGCGCGGCGAGCATACCCGCTCGCGAAAATCTCGCCGACATTCGGCGTGGCGAGTTCGAGGGCATTCGCGAGGAGATGAAAGCCGGAGTAGCAACACGAAAGCCGGACTTTGGCCCAGCGCACATCCACGCGACCGCCGGCGCGACCGCGATCGGCGCGCGCCCCTTCCTCGTCGCGTACAACGTCTACCTCGGCCCGGCGGCCAACCTCCCCGTCGCCAAGGCCGTGGCGAAGGCCGTGCGCGGCTCCTCGGGCGGACTGCGCTACGTCAAAGGCCTCGGCCTCGAGGTCGACGGCCAGGCGCAGGTGTCGATGAACCTCGTCGACACCGAGAAGACGCCGCTCTACCGCGCCTTCGACATGGTGAAGATGGAAGCCGAAGCGCAGGGCGTCTCGCCCACGTGGAGCGAGATCGTCGGGCTCGTGCCGGAGCGCGCGCTGTTCGAGACGGCGGCGCGACACATCCAGCTCCGCGACTTCAAGCCGGAGATCGTCCTCGAGCAGAAGGTCCGCGCCGCTGTGCAAGGCGGCGAATCGCTCACCGGGTTCGTGTCGTCCGTCGCGTCACCGTCGCCCACACCGGGCGGCGGCAGCGTCGCGGCGCACGCCGGCGCGCTCGGCGCCGCGCTCGCGCAGATGGTCGCCGGTCTCACCGTGGGAAAGAAGAAGTACGCCGCCGTCGACGCCGAGATGCGCGAGCTCGCGCTCGCCGCGGCCGGTCTCGTCACCACGCTGTCGACGCTCGTCGCGCGTGACGCCGAGGCGTATGGTGCCGTATCGGCGGCGTACAAGCTGCCGTCGGAGGGCGCCGACGCCGCGAACGCGAGACAAGCAGCGATCACCGACGCCCTCCTCGGCGCCGCCGAAGTCCCGCTCGAAACGGCACGCGCCTGCGCGCAGGTCGCGGAGCTCGCCGCGACCTGCGCGACCAAGGGGAATACGAACGCGGTATCCGACGCCGGTGTGGCCGCATTGCTCGCCGACGCGGCCTGTCGCGGCGCCGTCTACAACGTGCGCATCAACGTCGCCTCGTTGGAGGACAAGTCACGCGGCGCCGGGCTCGTCGCCGAGGCGAACCAGCTCCTCGCGCAGACGCGCCGGCACGTGGACCACGCGACGGCCGCCGTCGAGAAGGCGATCGGCTAGCGCAGGATCTCGTCCGCGCTCGCCCACATCGGCTACGGATGGACGTCGCGCGGCGACGGACATGGTCGTCGCTCGCCCTCGACGCCCCACCCGTGGCCCGACTCCTCCTCTTCCATCATTCCGGAGACGCCGGCGCCGCCGTAGCCCAAGTCGCCGCGCACGTTCTTCCCAGCCAGTGTCACCGCGAGTTGGAGGCCGTTCGGATAGGGTTTGCGCGCGGCGTCGTTGGCGTTGGGCGGTGTGTGTTCCGTGCGTCGCCACCCCGCGACCCGCACGATGCTGTCGTCGAACACCGCGGCATACTCCCACGTCCCGACCGGCGGCATCGAGTCTCCGCTGAGAACGAGCCACGTGTCCGTCCCGGCGCCGCTCGTCGGCTGATGCGTCAGCGGATAGAGGAGGTGATAGCAGACCTTTGCGTCCGCCAGAATCGTGAGCGCCTTGATGCCGTCGCACTGGCCGGCGCACTCGGTCACGCACGCCAACGGGCAGAAGGGAGCCGGCGGCGGTGGCACCGTCGTCGAGATCTGGGCAAACTCCGTCCCGTCTCCTTCGGCTTCGAGACAGACGATTCGACCTGACTTCACGACGCGGCAACTATACGGGTGCGCTTCGTCCGATCCGAGGTCAGGGGTGAACGTGAAGCCCGCCGCGGAACCGAGCGTCACGTTCTCGGGATCGTGTGGCTGTCCACCCATCCGCTCCTTCAGGAGGTAGTGGCCCGCGGAGATCTTGGTGAAGGTCAGCGTCCATTCAAACGGCCGGTCCGCCCCGTCCTCCACACGCAGCCCGGTCGAGTCGAAGCGGACCCGGTCCGGGCCATCGTGCCCTTCGAGGAACTGCATGGTTTGAACGGTTCGGATCTCCGCCCACACACCGGTCAGGTCCGGATCACTCGGCGGGTTTGCCTTGCGAAAGGCGTCCGTCAACTTCGCCATCTCGGAGGCATTGGCATTCGTCGAGTGCGCTTGCGCCGTGTCGCTCGCCGTCGATTGCCGTTCGCCGCGCCCGCATGCGACGGCGAAGACTCCAATGAGACAACTCCGAACTGCTCGCATCAGCCGCCGATTGGGATTGGGGTTTTCTCGGTTATCCGAGATAGTAGGTGGCGACGCATCGCGTGGGGAGTGATCCGCGTCATTGTTCCGAGATCGGCGTGCCCTCGGTGGCCCCAGAGAAGGAGTGATGCGAGGCCGGAACGGCGGGGTCATCGCGATGGACGCGCACTAGCGATTTGGCTGCCTCGCCTGGCCGGCGAATAAGAGGACTTTGGTTGAGGATCACCTGGATTGACTCGGATTGCGATGATGCGGGTCTTGGGTGTTCGGGGCTGAAGTTCATCCGTCAAAATCCGACGCATCCCTTTGATCGCACCACCAATCGCTTAGGTGCCGAACGACCAGAACGCATCTATCGGTCCTCGCTGCTTCTTCCGCTCCATGGGCTTACTGGCGGCTCGGGCGATGCAATACGGGAGGTGACGTCACCGATGGCGGTACCTCATCGCGTGGATGCGTTCCAGCGATTCGGCGCCTGAGAGGCCTGACAGGACTGGCCGCTCACCCGTCGCGCCGTTCTCTTCTCCACATGGACCGCCTGTACCAACGGCCCCCGCCGCCACACGACGGATGAGCTCAGCCACGGATTTCGAGCGAGACGGTTGGATCGTGGCGCGTGGCGTCGTCGCACCGGATGAGCTGGTGACGATGCGGAACGTGTTCGAGACGCTCATCCCTTCAAACGCGGTGCTTCCCCGCGGCCCCGACGGGATTCTCGGCGAGGTCACCGGCGCGTCGCGCGCCTATGAGCCGCTGGCGCGTTTCGCCGCCGATCCGCGATTCGGGACACTCGTCGCCGAGGCGCTCGGCGCGGCGCGCGTCCAGTTGCTGCAGGACTCGCTGCTCTACAAGCCGGCACGCGACGGCGGCACCGTCCACTGGCACCAGGACTACACGTACGTCGGATTTCTCACGCCGCCCCGCATCGTATCGCTCCGCATCGCGCTCGAGCCGGAGCACGAAGACGGCGGCTGCATGCACGTCGTGAGCGGAAGTCACCGGTGGGGTCAGGTCGGCGACGTGCGCGCCCTGACCGAATCGCGCGTCGACTCGCTCGTTCCGTCGCTGTCGCAAGAGCAGCGCGACGCGGTCGACAGCGCCACCCCGCTCGTGCTCGATGCCGGCGACGTCTCCATCCACCATTGCCTCACGCTCCACGGCAGCGGCATCAATCGCAGCGGCCAGCCGCGGCGCACGATCATTCTCCGCATGTTCGACGGCGACTGCCGGCTCGATCCGGCACGCCTCCCCGCGGGCGCGGCCAGCTACTTCCCGACCGACGCCGACGGCCGCCTCGCAGCGTCGGCATTCCCGGTCGTCTTCGGGTGACGCGTGGACCCGATTACGCTCGCGGCCGGGCCAACGCCGCCCGTCCGCGGCGACCATTCCACCACATCATCGCTCCCGTCAGCGCCTGGCTCGCGAGAATGATCGCGGCCGCGAGCCAGATCGCCTCGGTCGGTTTGCCGAAGAGATCGCCGGTGTGAATCGAGCGCAGCGCGTTGCCGATTCGGGAGCCGATCTGCGCCTGCCGGGTGCTCGTGGCGAGGAGCGCACTGCCGGTGAAGCGGTCGACGAACACACGGCTTCGTCCGCCGGGCGTGTGATCCTCCGGGAATCGCATCGCGACGACGAACGGCTGATCCGGCTTCAGCGGCAGCACCAGAAACGTCGCGCGCGCGCCAGGTAGGGTCCTCATCGCCACCTGATACGCGGAATCCGACGAGATCGACACCGCACCGGCGACACCCGCCGGCTGCGTCGGCGCCGCGGGCGGCGGCGACGCGTCGAGCGAGAAGATCCACTTGCTGAGCGATTCGTAATGCATGATCACGCCGCTCGCGGCGATGATCAACATGACGAGCGCGGCGATCACGCCAAGTGAATGATGCAGATCGAAGATCACGCGCTTCCAGCTTGCCGACCAGCGGACGCGCCAGAGCTTGTCGCGCCACCAGAGGATCACGCCGCTGAGCACGAGGAACAGCGCGATCGCCGTGATCGCGCCCACGATCTTCCCGCCCGCCCTGCCCGACATCAACGACACGTGCAGCGCGTGGATGCGTCGGGGAAGCGTCGCGTTCCACTCCGTCCCGCTTCGGCGGGCCTGCACGGCGCCCGTCAACGGATTCACGAAGATCTGATTGGGACCGGCCTGCACAAGGGCGGCGCGATCGTCGAGCGGCGGCAGCGTGATGACGGTAACGACGGCGCCGGACGCCGCCGCCTTCGCGCTGGTGATCATCGAATCGATCGACACGCGCCGCTCGGCCGGCGTGACGCGCCAGAGGCGCGGATGCAGGCCACGATCCATCGCGCCCTCGAAGACGAGCGCGCTGCCGGTCACCGCGACCACGAGAATCAGCACGCTCGCCACGAGCGCGACCCACCGGTGGACGACGAGGAGCAGCTCGTGGAGGCGTCCGCTCACCGCTTGCCCGCGACGTCGACCAGCATGCGATAGATCATCTCCGTCCCTTGCCGCAGCGATTCGATGCTCACCTTCTCGTCGTTGCCGTGCATCCGCGTGAGCTCGTCGGCGTCGATCGGGTAGGGATAGATCCCGTACACCGGCACGCCGTGCGACCGCCACGCGCCGGCGTCTGTTCCCGCCTGGAAGAGATACGGCGTCACTTCGGCGCGCGGCCACTGCGCCTTCGCCGACCGCACCAGGGCGCGATAGAGGTCGGTGTTCTCCGATGACTCCTTCGCCGGTTCGTAGACCCGCGAGCCGATGCTCAGCTCCACGGTGCTGTCGGCGACGACGCGACGCAGCTCGGCGACGAGCGCCTGCGGATCGCTGCCCGGGATCATCCGGAGGTTGATGTTCGCCTGCGCCGAGCCGGGGATCACGTTCGCGCGAAATCCGCCGGTGATGATCACGGGCGCGATCGTGTTGCGAATCAGCGAATGGAGCAGCGGGTCGCGGCTGACGACGGAATCGGCGCGCCGCGCGCGAACCGGGTCGTCGCCGACCACGTCGCGGAAGTACTCCGACATCGGCGGCGCGCTCGTCCGCGACAGCGCCGTGAAGAACTGCTTGGTCGACGGCGTGATGGTGAGCGGCGTCTCGTACATCGAGAGCTTGGCCATCGCTCGCGACAAGCTGAAGATCGCGTTGTCCGGTCGCGGCATCGACGAGTGCGTCGACGTCCCGTGCGCGGTGACCGTGAGCGGGATCGACAGCTTGTCGGCCGTCGAGATGCTCACGTAGCGCACGCCGCCGTCGTCGCCCTTCATGATCCAGCCGCCCTCGTTGAGCGCGAACTCGGCGTCGATGTCGCTCCAGTTCTGGCGCGCGAGCCAATTGGCGTTGTACGGCAGCGCGCCCTCTTCGTCCGCCTCGGCGACGAAGATGACGTCGCGCGCGAGCGGCACCTTGCGCTCGGCGAGCATCATCACGGCGCGCGCGAACACGGCCATGCCACCCTTGAAGTCGATGGCCCCTCGGCCGAGGACGTGACCGTCGGCAATCACGCCGGCGAAGGGCTCGACCGTCCACTTCTCGCGCTCCACGCCAACGACGTCCGCGTGCGCGGCGAGGAGCACCGGCCGCTTGGAGCCGTCGCCCTTGAGTCGGGCGATGAGCTGCACTTTGCCGGTGTCGGGTGTCTGAACGATCTTGACCTCGAGGCCGCGCGCGCGAAAGCGCGGCGCCAACGCCGCCGCCACCTGCTTGGTCGCGCCGGGCGGATTGCTGCTGTTCGCCCGGATCAGATCGACGAGCAGCGCGGCGGTGGAGTCGGCCGCTTGAGCACGGGCGGCGGCGGGCAACGTCATCAGGGCGCTCGCGATCGCCGGCGCGATGAGACGCAAGACGGATCTCGGCATGCGGAGGAGGGAGGAGGAGGCGCCAACATAGCGCGCGGCACCGCCGGCGTCACGCGGTCCAGCTCGCCGATGTCCGCCCGGCCGGCCGGTCGTCGTTATTCCCTCGACACTTGATTCAATCAAATGTTGAGTGTATCCTGGCCCGTCATGACCCAACGTGAGCTCGACCTGTTGCAGGGCACGCTCGACGTGCTCGTGCTGCGCGCGCTGTCCTGGCAGCCGATGCACGGCTACGCCGTCGCCCGGTTCATTCGACAGGGATCCGCCCAGGCCTTCAAGGTCCTCGACGGCGCGCTCTACACGTCGCTCCACCGCATGGAGGAACGCGGCTGGGTCGAGTCCGAGTGGGGCGCATCCGACAAGAAGAAGCGCGCCAAGTTCTATCGGCTCACCGCGGCGGGCCGCCGAGCACTTCGCAGCGAAACGCAATCGTGGAACGACTATGTGGACGCCGTCGGCCGCGTCATGACAGCCATGCCGGAGTCCGCATGAGCGTTCAACGCGACGTCGACGCCGAGCTGCGCTTTCACTTCGGTGAGCGAATCGAGGAGCTCGTGGCCCAAGGCCTGACCCGCGATGCCGCCCACGCCCGGGCGATCGCCGAGTTCGGCGACGTCGAGCGAACCCGCGAGAGCCTTCGCGAGATCGGCACGCGGCTGGCCCGCCGGCGAAATCGCGCCGACCTCTTCGACGCGCTGCGCCAGGACATCTCGTACGCGGCGCGCTCGCTGCGGCGGACGCCCGCCGTTTCGCTCACCATCATCGTCACGCTCGCGCTCGGGCTCGGGGCCAATGCCGCGATGTTCTCGCTGCTCGACGCGATCTACCTTCGTCCGCCGGCCGGCGTCGCTGCGCCGGGAGCGATTCGCCGCGTGTGGGTCGAACACCAGTTCAGGAATGGAACGCAGTACTGGCCCGGCTTCGACTACACCAGCTACGATGCCATCACGCGGTCGCTCGAGGGTCGGGCCGCCGCCACACTGTACGCATACCCGTCGCCGCGGAAGCTCGGCCTTGGCGAGAACGCCCCCATCGTTCGGGCGTCGGGTGCGGCCGCGAACTACTTCTCAGTACTCGGCGTGCGGCCGGCGCTCGGACGGTTCTACACGTTGCAGGAAGACGGCTTGAATGACGGAGCGCCGGTCGCGGTCATCTCCGATGCATTCTGGAAGCGTCAGTTCTCCGGCGACGCGGGCATCCTTGGCCGCCAGCTCTCGCTCGGAGTGCGGAAGTTCACCATCATCGGCATCGCGCCTCCCGGATTTCGCGGCATCGATCTCGACGCGACCGACGTCTGGATACCGATGGGCCCATACCTCGGCCCGGAGGCAAACACTCGGATGCCATGGTGGCAAGATTTCCGAGTCAACGGCTTCCAGATCGCTCTCCGTCCTGCGGCCGGCGTGCCGGAGGGCGAGTTGGCGCAGCGCGTGACCCAAGTCATGCGCTCGTCCGCCGTCGGGGCGCGACGCGATACGCTCGCCGTCGCGGAGCTCGGCGCGATCAACAGAGATCGCGGACCGGGCAAGGTCAGCACGGAGATGCAGGTCGCCATGCGCCTCGCGGGTGTCGCGATCATCGTATTGCTCATTGCCTGCGCCAACGTCATCAACCTCCTGCTGGCACGCGCGGTAAGCCGGCGCCGCGAGATCGCGGTGCGACTCGCGCTCGGCGTCTCACGGTCACGCCTCGTTCGGCTGCTCGTCACGGAGAGCATCCTCCTCTCGCTCGTCGCCGCCACGGCAGCTGTCGGGGCGGCGCAATGGGGTGGCGCGCTGCTGCGCGGCCTGTTGATGCCCAAGGTCGAATGGGCCGACTCGCCGGTGGATTGGCGCGTCCTCGCCTTCGCGCTCGTCGCGGCCATCGCCGCCGGGACCGTGGCCGGCCTTGTGCCCGCGCTCCAGTCCGCGTCGCCCGATCTCACCAATTCACTCAAGGCGGGCTCGCGCGACGGCCGCTCGCACCGCTCGCGCCTGCGGAACTTTCTGGTGACGTCGCAGGCGGCGCTCTCGGTCGTCCTGCTCGTCGGCGCGGTGCTGTTCGTGCGAAGTCTGCGCAATGTCAAAGCGCACGACTTCGGCTATGCCGTTCCGCAGCTCGCGTTCGCCACCGTCTCGTACGATACGCCGGACTCCGCGCGAGACGCGGCGTTCGCGGGGCGCATTCGCACACTCGACGACCGCGTCGCCGCCATTCCTGGCGTGCAACACGTGGCGCTCGTGCAGTTCCGCCCGAACAGCGGTTTCTCGTTCACCTCTTACTTTCCGGACGCCGACACGGTAGCGCACCACAAGCCGGACGGGTTCGTGTCGGGAGTGACTCCATCGTACTTCGAGACCACGGGCACCAAGCTGCTTCGCGGCCGCACGTTTGGGATCGAGCACCCGGGTGGGCCGTTCACGACCGTCGTCAACAAGGCGATGGCGGACGCGCTGTGGCCGAATCAGGATCCGATCGGGCGTTGCGTGCGGTTCGACGTGCCGACCGCTCCGTGCGCCACCGTCATCGGCGTCGTGCAGACGGCGATGATGTTGTCGATCGACGAGAAGCCGACGCCCCGGTTCTACGTCTCGCTCGATAACCTATCGTTCAGGCTTTACCCCTGGCGAGACCTCGTCGTGCGCGCCGACCCGCGGCAACTCCCCGGCGTGATGACCGCGGTCCGCGAGCTGCTGCGCACCGAGTTCCCGGGATCGATTCCACAGATCACGACGATGTCGCAGGCCATGGAACCCGAGTATCGACCATGGGATCTCGGGGCGAAGTTGTTCACGCTGTTCGGCGTCCTCGCGCTCCTCGTGGCGTCGATCGGCGTCTACAGCACTGTCTCGTATGCAGTGAGCCAGCGGACGCACGAATTCGGAATCCGGATCGCGCTGGGCGCAGGAGCCGCCGACGTCCTGGCCCACGTACTCGGCGAGGGGCTCCGCACGGTGGTCGCCGGCGTCATCGCGGGGATCGTGCTCGCGCTCGCGGCCGGCAAGCTCGTGTCGTCGTTGCTGTATGGCATCACGCCGAGCGACCCGGCGGCGATGGCAACCGTGGCGATCGTGTTGGTGACGGTCGCGCTGATCGCGGCGTTCGTGCCGGCACGACGTGCCGCCGGAGCGGATCCGGTCTCGGCGCTGCGCGCCGACTGACTAGGCCGAGCGGCGCACCTCGAAGCAGCACCGCACCGGTCCGGCGGGGTCGGCGGAACGCTCGCAGCATTCCTTCACCGCCACGCCAGCCGTCTCGCTGACGAGCTGCGTCACGGCGTGGCAGACTCGCGGCTGCGCGCGTACGGCGTCGGACAGCGGGCACGCGTGGCCGCGCAGAATGAACGCGTCGCTCGTCCGCTCGACGTCGATCTCCGACCCGAGGGCGGTGAGCACGCGCGCCGCGTCGTTCACGCGAGCCTCGAGCGGCTTGTTCGGCCGGCGCTTGCCCGCCGCGGCGCCCTCCGCCGCCGCGAGCTTGCGTCCGACGTCGCGGAACAGCGCGTCGAGCTCGGCGTTCGACATCCGGCGCTCGAGCGCGGCGAGCAGTGCGCGTAGCACCGGCGCGTATGCCGTGGAGAAGAGCGGCTCCGCGGCCGGTGCGATGGCGTAGAGCGCGGCAGGCTTCCCGACGCCGCCGGTGTGGCGAAGGCGGGCTTGGTGCACCACGCCGTCGCGCTCGAGCGTGGCAAGGTGCGCGCGCACCGCATTGTCGGTCAGCTCGAGCGACCGCGCGAGCTCCTCGACCGTCCGCTCGCCGCGCCTGAGCAGGGCGATGATGCGGCCGCGCACGCGCCCGCCCACCGATCGTTCCCACCATCGCATTGGCACCTCCGGGGACTCTACAATCTAACGCCGGCACCAATAAAGCAAGAAATTTCTTGACAAATTAGCCAGCTACGAATAGCCTCCCATGGTGCCGCCGCGGCCAGCCGGCGCGGCGCCTGACCTCACCCACTCACGGAGTCCGACATGTCAGCACGTCACACCGCATCCCTTCGCGCCGCCGTCGCCGGCGCGCTCGTCGCTCTGGTCGCCGGCGCCACGCCGGCACGCGCGCAGGCCGCCGCCAAGCTCGACGACCCCACCATCGTCGCCATCTTCGACGCCGCGAATTCATGGGACATCCAGACCGGCGAGCTCGCCGCCAAGAAGGGAACGACCAAGGCGGTCAAGGATTTTGGTGCGATGCTCGTGCGTGACCACACGAACGTGCGCCAACAGGGACGCGACCTCGCCGCAAAGCTCAAGGTGACGCCGACGCCGCCCAAAGACTTCGTGCTCGCCAAGACCCACGCCGACGCGATGAAGAAGCTGCAGGGCTTGAGCGGCAAGGAATTCGACAAGGCTTTCCTGCAGAACGAGGTCGACTACCACCAGGCGGTGATCGACGCGATCACCACGACACTTCTCCCCGCCCTGCAGAACGCCGAGGTGAAGGACCTCGTGACCAAGGTGGCGCCGGCGTTCGCCGCGCACCGCGACGCCGCGAAGAACTTGCTCGCCAAAGGGGAGTGAGTCGCCGGCGCTCTCCTTCCCACCGCGCCCGTCATCGATAACTTGGGTCTCGCCGCCGCCGAGGGGCGGCGGGACCCGTCTATGACCATTCGCAATCCCATCCTCCGCGGCTTCAATCCCGATCCGTCGATCGTCCGCGTCGGGAACGACTACTACATCGCGACGTCGACCTTCGAGTGGTTTCCAGGCGTGCAGATCCACCACTCGCGCGACCTGGTGCATTGGAGGCTGCTCACGCGGCCGCTCATGTACCCGAGCCAGCTCGACATGCGCGGCGATCCCGACTCGTGCGGCGTCTGGGCGTCCTGCCTTACGCACGCCGACGGCCGGTTCTGGCTCGTCTACACCGACGTCAAGCGCTACGGTCGTGCGTCGCAACCCGGCTCTGGCGGCGCGACGCCGCGCGACATGCACAACTACCTCGTCACCTGCGACACGATCGACGGGCAATGGTCCGATCCCGTCCAGCTCAACAGCAGCGGCTTCGACCCGTCGCTCTTTCATGACGACGACGGCCGAAAATACCTCGTGAACATGCTGTGGGATCATCGGCCGGGCGTGAACCGCTTCGCCGGGATCGTCCTGCAGGAGTATTCCGTCGCCGAAAGGCGGCTCCTCGGCGCGCGGCGACTGATCTTCAAGGGCACGGCGCTCGGATTCACGGAGGCGCCGCATCTCTACAAGCGGAACGGCTACTACTATTTGCTCACGGCCGAAGGCGGCACGGGCTGGGGACACGCCGTGACGATGGCGCGATCGCGGTCGATCGCCGGACCGTACGAGCTGCATCCCGACACGTACATCTTGAGCTCGCGCCATCGCCC
>Ga0326726_10000920_pt1 | contig 27080 bp, 28 predicted proteins | sample MHFenrmetagenome_2_FD_207603 | JGI IMG/M metagenome (GOLD analysis project Ga0326726, IMG submission 207603) | Lab enriched peat soil microbial communities from Michigan Hollow, Ithaca, NY, United States - MHF15MN | ecosystem: Environmental > Terrestrial > Soil > Wetlands > Peat | place: USA... | reverse complement strand
TGACGAACCAGGTTTTGAGACACCAGGAGACGCTGCCATGGCCATCGATATCAATGATAAAGCCCCTGACTTTACTTTGCCCGACCAGAATGGAGAAGAAATTTCACTCAAGGATTTTCGCGGAAAGTACGTGGTGCTCTATTTCTATCCTCGAGCCGATACTCCCGGCTGCACCATCGAGGCCTGCGAGTTCCGCGACTCCTATAGAAAGATGCAGAATACCGGCGCCGTGCTGCTGGGCATTTCTCCCGATACCCCGTCCGCGCAGAAGAAATTCGAGGAAAAGTACAAGCTGCCTTTCACCCTGCTGGGCGATGCCGACAAGAAAGTGTGCAACGCCTATGACGTGATCAAGGAAAAGAACATGTACGGAAAAAAGGTAATGGGTGTCGTGCGCACCACTTTCATCATCGGCCCGGACGGCAAGATCAAGCACATCTTCCACAAAGTAAAGCCCGAAGGTCACTCGGCAGAGGTGCTGTCTTACCTGAAGAGCGAGGCTAAAGGCGCAGCCTAAACCAGCACGACTCACGTCGGAGAGGGCGCCCTCGCCCGCCCCCCGGGCGAAGCCCGGCAATTTTTGATCCTGCGCCAACTTCAAACCAAGGCGAGTCTTGCTCGTCCGCCTGGGTCCTCAGCGCAGTGGAAGGACGTTCGGGCCTACGTATGTCGAAGCGTGTCATCTTGTCGTGAAGGTCAAAGCCGCCTCCGCAGGCACGACAGCCTCTTCTTTCCCGGTCGCAGCCGCCACACCGGTTCCCGCGCCGCCACCCGCCAGCGCACCGATGCCGGCCCCTTTCCCGCCACCCACAAGTCCTCCGATCAACGCCCCGGCCGCTGCACCACCGCCAATTTTCGTTGCGTTACTCTTGGTATGGCTTTTGCCTTTGACGGAATGGGACGTGGTAGCGATGGGGACCATCCGCCCATTAACCCTTACTGAAGTAAGCCGCAACGTGAGTTCTCCCGGAGCGTGCAGTCGTCCGCTGGATTTCGCGGAGGTCACCTTGCCTTTCACCGGTGCCCCGACTTTGGCCAGGGTCTTGCCGTTGACTACAAGAGCGTGGGCCAGGGTCGCATCAAATCTGTCGCCGGCTTTGGCGGTGCCAGAACTGATCTCCGATCCCATGCGCACCGTCAGCCGGGTGCCGGCGGGAATGGTCTGCGCCGCGGCGGCCAGCGCCAGCGACATGAGTACAGCAGCGATTTTAGATATTTTCCCCAGCATGGATCCTCCTTCAGGATTGTGACCCGTGGCGCTATTATGCCGTGAGGCGATGACGATAGCCAAGAACAGAACTCCGTCCGCACTGGTGCCGATTCCCCGCGATTTCTACGCGCGCGACCCTCGGGCCGTCAGCCGCGACCTGTTAGGCAAGGTCCTGGTACGGCGCCAGCCACGAAAACTCCTAAGCGCACGGATCGTGGAAGTAGAAGCCTATCTGGGACAGGACGATCCTGCCGCCCATTCCGCCAGCGGCCGCACAGCCCGCAATTTCGTCCTCTTCGGCCCGCCCGGCCTGACTTACGTTTACTTCATCTACGGCAATCACTATTGCTTCAACGTCTCCTGCCTGCCTGACGGAGAAGCGGGAGGAGTCCTGTTCCGTGCCCTCGAGCCAATGTCCGGGATCGAACTGATGGCGCAAGCGCGAGACATTTCGCTCGACGGAGCCGCCGCAGATCGCGACCTGCGAAAACTGACCAGTGGGCCTGGACGGCTCGCCGAGGCCTTTGGCATCACGCGCGAACGCGACAACGAAAAAGACCTGACCAGCCGAAAGTCCGATCTCTTTATCGTGGACGACGGTTTTCGCCCGCAGCACATCGAGGTGACACCGCGCATTGGCATCACCAAAGCCGCAGAGCACCCGCTGCGCTACTTCATTGCCGGCAACAAGTTCGTTTCAAGGTGAACCCGCAGGCCCGGACGCGCTCGTCCGGGCAGGCGTGCGCAGCTCGCCTGGTTTTCGATTGCCGCGAACGAAAGATTGCCGGGCTTTGCCCGGCCGGGCGGGTGGGGGCACCCGCCCCTACGTGTTTCCTGGCAGCACGAGGTTATCGATCAGCCGGGCCTTTCCCACGAACGCCGCCACCGCTACCAGTGCACCACGCAAAAGATCGTCAACCGGATCGAGCGTTTCGGGATCGACGATCTCAAGGTAGTCCAGCTGCACCGAGGGATCCCGCCCGAATGCCTGTTTGCCCGCCTCGATCAGCGTCTGCACCCGGCGTTCCCCTTGATCGAAGAGTGCTTGTACGGTCTGGAGTGAACGATGCAACACCAGCGCCGATTTTCGCTGGGGCACGTCGAGATAGGCATTGCGCGAACTCATTGCCAAACCGTCCGGTTCGCGCACGATAGCACCGATCACGACCTGCACCGGAATATTCAGATCGCGCACCATGCGACGGATGATTGTGGACTGGGCCGCGTCCTTCTGCCCGAAGAAGGCCCGGTCGGGCTGGACGATATTAAAGAGCTTCGAGACCACCGTGGTCACGCCGCGAAAGTGTCCCGGACGTGAACGCCCGCAGAGCTTGTCGCTCAGACTCTCGACCGTCACGTAGGTGACCGCGCCCGCCGGATACATCTCTTCCACGCTGGGAGCCAAAATGAAGTCCACACCTTCTCGCTCAAGCAGGTCGCAATCGCGATCGAAATTTCGTGGATACTTGGCCAGGTCCTCGTTCGGGCCGAACTGGAGGGGGTTCACGAAGATCGAAACCACGACCAGATCGCACTGGGCCTTCGCCATGCGCACCAGCGAGAGGTGGCCTTCGTGAAGCGCTCCCATGGTGGGCACCAGGCCCATAGTCTTGCCGACGCCCCGCGCGGCAACGCGAACGGCGCGCATTTCATCGATGGTGTGGCAGATTTTCATGGCGCGACGGTGAGTCCGTACTCAGGCCGAGGGAATCCAGTTGATGAGCACATGCATGCTCTCCAGAGTTCCGGCCACCAGGGCGCGGTTGGTGCGAATCTTCACATTGTCGTCCGCGGCGCCGCTGCGCACGCCGCTTTCGGACAGAGCGACCACGCGCCCGTAGGGCCACGCGGATGGCGGCAGATTGCCCAGCGCCTGGGTCAATTCTCCCGGTTTCAATATGCGCTCCAGGTGATTATCGGGATCAAGCAGCCCCACTCCGTCGGCGCGAACAATCAGATAAGGGTTGCGCCAGCCCTTCATATCAGTCATGCCGCGGTACTTCTCAGGAGTGGCCGGAGGGATGGCGAGAATGCGGGCAGTAGCACTGGCCTCGAGCGCGGCGGGATCGGGAGTTTTGGGGGCGGAGCAGGAAGCCAACACGACGACGGCTGCCGCGATCAGGGCCAGACGCGACTGTCTCATTCGGCCTCTAGCGCCTCATTGCCCGCTTGCGTTCCAGCACCGTGTCCAGCGCCGCGCGCGTCTCTCTCGGCAGGTGGTAGGACTCTTCGTCCGAAGGATAGTGGCGCGCGGTGACGTCGGCACGGAAGGCCTGCACCGCGCCGGTAATGGCCGCGCCCACATCTGCGTACCGGCGCACGAACTTGGCGGGATGGCCAAACGTGAGATTCAGCAGATCGTGGAAGACCAGCACCTGTCCATCGCAATCCGGGCCCGCGCCGATCCCGATGGTTGGAGTCTTGACTTCAGCCGTAATCATGGCCGCGACTTCACGCGGAATGCCTTCGAGGTAAATACATGCCACCCCAGCGCGGTCCAGCGCCACCGCATCGCGCATCAGTTGCTCCACTCCGCTCAGGTCCTTGCCCTGCACCTTGTAGCCGCCCATCACATTCACTGATTGCGGGGTCAGGCCTATGTGTCCGGCCACGGGAATTTCAGCGTCGATGATGCGGCGGATCAGGTCGGCACGCTTCTCGCCGCCTTCGACCTTCACCATCTCCGCTCCAGCTTCTTTCACGAAACGGGCGGCATTCCGCACCGCGTCGCTGGGATCCGACTGGTACGACCCGAAAGGCATGTCCCCCACCAGCAGCGCATGGGTTACACCACGATGCGCGGCCCGGGTGTGGTGCAGCATTTCGTCGAGGGTGACCGAAAGCGTGTTTTCGTAACCCAGCATGGTCTGGGCCAGGGAATCGCCGACCAGAACAATATCGATCCCGGCCTCATCGACTAGGCGCGCGGACGAATAGTCGTACGCAGTCAGACAAGTGATGGGTTCGTGGTGGAGTTTCTTTTCGCGGAGAGAAGCAACGGTAATCTTGCGGCGAGGTTCGCCGATCGGAACCAGACTCACGATGACCTCCAGTGCCCCTCCGCAACTCGGCGGATAGAGCCTGTCCACATCTTGGATGCTACAAAAGCCATTGTAGCCGCAAACCATCCTCAGGTCGAGCAGAATGGGGGTGCCACAAGCGCCCACGTAGGGGCGGGTGCCCCAACCGCCCGGCCGAGCAAAGCTCGGCATTTCTGCAAGATACCGACAGGTTAAGGGCGAGATGGTAAGACATATTTGATGATGTCGTGAAGCGCATTTGCAGCCAGCCCGCGTTCATGGTGGTGCGCGCCGGATTTTTCGAAACTGAAGTCTCTCAGGATGACGACTGCATAAGAGGTCACTTTCAAGCTGACCCCTGACATTTGCTCTATGCTGCCATTTGTCGCTACAATAGACGACAAATGGCAAACGAACTTCAAGCCGTGCTGCGCCAGTTGGGAGGAAAGCGCGTTCTGGGGCGGGCGCTGGCCAATGATCGCGATCTACGGGAGGCGATTCGCGAAGGCTTTCCCCACGCTGTCCTCGGTGAGCTGATGCAGGCCTCGGGCCTGACCCTGAAAGAGCTGGCCGGCGCTCTCGATCTCTCCCCACGCAGCCTGCAGCGCCGCCGCCGCGGACGCCTTGCTCGCTTCGAATCAGACCGGCTCTACCGCATGGCGCGCCTGCTGGCGTTGGCTCGCGAAACCCTGGGCGACGGCGCCCGCGCCAGCCGCTGGCTCAAGCGCAGCAACCGCGCACTCGGAGGCGTGGCGCCTATCGCCGCCATTGACACCGAACTCGGAGCCCGTCAGGTAGAAAACATCCTGGGCCGCATCGCTTATGGTGGCATGAGTTGACCCGTGTTTTCCGCGTGCTGCGCGCCGCCTACGCGCGCAACCCGTTCGACGGAGAAGGCGCCTACCGCTACGGAGGGCGCTGGTCGAGTCCGGGCACGCGCCTGGTTTATACCTCAGAGCACCAGTCTCTCGCCATGCTGGAGTATTTTGTCCACCTCGATCCGGAAGACGCTCCCGACGACCTGGTCCTGGCCACCGCGGATGTTCCTGACAACCTATCGCGGGAACAACTTCACTCCCGCGAGTTGCCAGCCCACTGGCGGGAAACCCCTGCGCCTCCCGCGCTTGCTCAGATTGGCGATGAGTTTGTGAAGAAAGACGAGGCCTGTTTGTTGCTGGTACCTTCAGCTCTGGCGGTGAATGAGAACAACTGGCTGATCAATCCGCAGCATCTGGAGTTCAGGAAGATCGCGGTGCATGCGCCCGAGCCGCTGCGCTACGATCCGCGGATGTTTCGCCGAGGGCGAGTGCGAAAACATTGATCGAGGACTTTGGACCCCTGACCCTTCTATTTATCGGCTTCTCCCACGTTTACTGTTAGCGCGTAGCCAGGCCGTGTATGCCGCTTCATCGAGCGTGCCGCCCGCAAGACCTAAGACGGCCTGAGTGGCATCCTCCTCACTTGCCATGAAGCTGAACCCGTTGAGCTCAAGGAACAGAACGCCGGTGACAAAACCAGTCCGTTTGTTACCGTCAACAAACGGATGGTTGCGGAGGATGCCCGCCGTATAGAGCGCCGCCATCTCAATCACGTTAGACTGGTCAGCATAGGCACGGTACTGGAGGGGGCGAGCCAGAGCGGACTGCAGAAGGCCTTCATCGCGTAATCCCGGGCGGCCACCGTGGGCGGCTAACAGTCGGTCGTGGATCGCGAGGACATCGCGCTCCTCAATCCAGATCGGTCTCCTTCTCTTCACTTCTCTCTTTACTTTGCCAGGGCGCGCAAGGTGTTGCGATAGCGGCCCATGATCCCTTCGGCCTTCTTCATTTTCTTCTCGAATGCCGGATCGTAGGGGGTGAGCCGGTAACCGTCCTCCGCGTCCTCAATCAGGAAGAGTCTCTCACCGTCCTCGGTGCGCAATCGATGGATGACCTCCCTGGGCAACACCACGCCCAGCGAGTTGCCGAACTTGCGGACCTTGAGTTCCACCATGGCGCTGCTCCTGTGTTATTACAATTGTAATAACACTGAACGAATTACGCAAGTAGCGCAGCAGGGCCTCACATTCTGAGCCCATTACGCTGGTTTCGCTTCCTCCCCAGTAACAAGTCTTCAGGCGCTACTCAGGTTCATGGAACAAGGGCGGCGTTTCCTTCAACAGTTCCCCCAGAAACCGTTCTCGCTCATTCACAAAATGCCGCACAATTTGTGCCGAAGAGGTCTCCTCGTAGTCGACTTCATGAATGCTGCCGCCGTCGAACGACAGAATCTGAGCCTTGGGATATCCGAGCAGAATGGGAGAATGGCTCGAGATAATGAACTGCGCATCCTTGTGCTTCAGCAGCACGTCGTGGATCAGGACTAAAAAAGCGAGCTGGCGCTGAGGCGAAAGCGCTGCCTCAGGTTCATCAAGCAGGAACAACCCGTTGCGCCGAAACTTGAGATCGAGCAGAGTAAAGAAGGTCTCACCGTGCGAGCAAGCGTGAAGGCCCCGGCCACCATAAAAGGCGCTGATGGGTGGAGATCCGGAGGCTTCCTGATCGAGATTGTCTATGTACGAGACGGTATTGAAGAAACTCTCGGCCCGAAGAAAATAACCAGCGCCAGTCCTCTTATCGAAAGACAGCCGCAACGCCCGTACCAGTAGATCTACTGAGTGGTTGCTGGCAGTCGTGTCGTTAGAGAAATTCCGGTTACCACCCTCCGGGCCGAACCCATAATGGGCAGCGATCGCTTCGAGGAGAGTAGATTTCCCAGTACCGTTTTCCCCAGCGAAGAAGCAAATGCGCGACCGCAAAACAAGTTCGTGGAGACTGTTGATCGTCGCGACGGTGAACGGATAACTTTCCCATTTGTCCACCCGATCACGTAGAAGTGTGATGTTCTTCAGCACAGAGTGACTGCTACGCGCTGGCCGCTTCCTGGCTCCCCAGCGGCAAGAAATATTGCGTGCCCTTGATAGGCGCCGAGACCTTCCGCAGCAACTCCTGCAAGTCCTGATTGCGCTCGACAAAGTCGATTTCGGACGTATTCACGATCAGCAGGTCTGACGATGTGTAGTGGAAGAAAAAGTGCTCGTAGGCCTTGATCACTTCTTCCAGATAGTCCTCGTTGATGGCTTTTTCTCCCGGCGCGTTTTTCTTTTTCAGGCGCTTCTTCAGCACTTCCGGCGTGGCTTGCAGGTAGATGACGAGGTCGGGCGTGGGCAGTTGCTCGCGAAAATAGTTGTAGTAGCGGTTATAGGTTTCCAGTTCCTGGTCGTTCAGGTTGAGGCAGGCGAAAACCTTGTCCTTTTCGAAGACGAAATCGGTGACTACGGTTTTCTGCGAGCGCGGGCCCAGGTCGAGGGCGCGAAGCTGCTCGAAGCGACGAATCATGAAGGCGAATTGCGCCTGGAAGCCGGCCCCGGGCTCGCCTTTGTAGAAGGCGCCGAGAAAGGGATTGTCCTCCGATTCCATGACCTGCTGCGCGTTGAGCCGCTCGGCCAGGATTCGCGCCAGCGTGCTTTTGCCGACTCGTATAGGACCTTCAACTGCAATATAGCGGGGCAGCTCAAAAAGATTAGCCATGGGTTAGAGAGAATCGGGATTCGTTTGCAGCATATCTTGCTTCTGGTCACGAGGCAATTGTGGAAAGAGTTAACAGGAAGAAATTTAAGATTGATGATTGCACCAGCGGCCGTTAACAAACCTGCAATCTTAAATCTCCAATCTGCAGTCTCTTCCCATTTACAATCGCGGGCAGAGTGTACCGCTATCTTGTCACCGCCGCTGCGGCCGCCGCTGCTTCGGCCGTGGGCTACCAGTCCATGGCGCCGACTGGGCAATGGTTCGGCCGTACTTTCACCGGGCTGGGCCGCGGGTCGAAACAACTGGCCTTAACCTACGATGACGGCCCTAACGATCCGCATACTTTGCGCCTCCTGGAAGTCCTCGCCCGGCACAATGTTCATGCCACATTTTTCCTCATTGGTCGCTACGTCGATCAGCGCCCGGACATCGTTCGTGAACTGGTGAAAGCCGGGCATGTTATCGGGAACCATACTTTCACCCATCCTCTGCTTACCTTCAAGAGCGCGCGTGAACTTCGCGAACAGTTCACCAGGTGTGAGCGTGCCTTGACTGAGGCAGTTGGAGAGCACTCCAACCTGTTCCGTCCGCCGTTTGGAGGCCGTCGTCCCGCGGTCTTGCGCATGGCGCGGCAAATGGGACTGGAACCCATCATGTGGAACGTGACTGGCTACGACTGGAACGCTCAGTCGGTTGAGCACATCGAGGGTAAAGTGACGCGCCAGGTCCGCGGCGGGGACGTGATCTTACTTCATGATGGTGGACATCGCGACTTCGGGGCCGATCGTTCATACACCGTCATTGCGACAGACCGATTGATTTCTCGCTACCTGGCGGAAGGTTATGAGTTTGTGACGGTTCCGGAGATGATGCGAAAGGCAGCTGTCAGATCTCATTTCTCAGCTGTCAGCTAGCCACATGCGACGTCGCGAATGTTTGTTTCGCGGCGGCGATGGTGTGGTGGACATCTTTTTCGGTGTGCGCCGCACTCAAGAATGCGGCCTCGAACTGCGATGGCGGCAAGTACACGCCTCTGTCCAGCATGGCGCGGAAGAAGCGGGCGAAGGCTTCGGTGTCGCATTTGGCAGCTGAGGTCCAATTGGTAACCGGCCCGTCAGTAAAGTACCAGGTGAACATCGACCCCACGCGGTTGCAGCACAGCGGCACGCCCGCGTCCTTAGCGGCCGCGGTAACTCCTTCGGTCAATTGTGCACTCAGCATTTCCAGGCCGGTGTAGATAGTGCTCTTGTGGCTCCGCAGGTAGCGCAGAGTGGCGAGGCCTGCCGCCATAGCCAGAGGATTTCCCGAAAGCGTCCCGGCCTGATATACCGGCCCGAGGGGCGCCACCATGTCCATGATGTGAGCCGGCCCGCCATAGGCCCCAACCGGCAGCCCGCCGCCGATGATCTTTCCAAACGTGGTCAGGTCGGGAAGAATTCCATAGCGCTCCTGGGCTCCGCCGAAAGCCAGGCGGAAGCCGGTCATCACTTCGTCAAAAATGAGCAGGGAATTGTTGCGCAGGGTGATCTCACGCAATGCGTCGAGATACAAGGGGGCAGGTGGGACGCATCCCATATTCCCTACGACCGGTTCCACGATCACGCAGGCAATCTGGTTGCTGAATTTTTTGAAAGCCAGTTCCAGCGCGCCGGCGTCGTTGAATGGAAGAGCGAGCGTCAATTGGGTGAATTCTTCCGGCACGCCCGCCGAACCGGGGATGCCCAACGTGGCCACGCCCGAACCTGCTTTCACCAGTAACGCATCCGCATGGCCGTGATAGCAGCCCTCGAACTTCACAATGTATTTGCGTTGAGTGTAGGCGCGAGCGAGGCGGATGGCCGACATGGTGGCTTCCGTGCCCGAGTTGACGAAGCGAATTTTCTCCACGTGGGGGAAGGCTGAAATCACAATCTCAGCCAGGTCAGCCTCGGCGGCGGTCGAGGCCCCGAAGCTGGTCCCATTTTTCGCCGCGGCGCCAATCGCTTCCGGCACGCCGGGAGGGGCGTGACCCAGGATCAGCGGCCCCCAGGAACCCACATAGTCGATGTACCTGTTTTCGTCGGCATCCCAAAGGTGCGAGCCCTGCCCGCGAACGATGAATAGTGGGTCGCCTCCGACCGAACGGAAGGCGCGGACGGGAGAATTGACCCCGCCGGGAATCATCTGCTCGGCGCGCTTCTGCAACTTGCGTGACGCTTCAACGTGGCGGGCCATGGTGGTCGCTGTAAGACCCATAAATATAGCAGTGAAATCGCTGGCGTGGCGCGGACCTCCTGAGCGAAGTCGAAGGAGCCCCGCCCGTCCATGCAGCGGTACAGACTGCAGCCTTGCCGAGGCCCAAACAGCGCCAGATCTAAATTTACCGGATATTCATTTGTCCGCAACGTTCCTGCAACATGCTTGCACTACATTTGCGGCAGTGACATCCCTTCTAACCGGGAGGGCTCAGGACAGTCTCGGGGGGCTCCGGACTGTCCCTTTTTATTGCTTTCCAGGGTATTTTAGAAGTCCATCGCCTTTCCCAGCCCCCAATAATTACCTAATGGTTAATGATCTTTGTATGCTGGGCCGGCTACGTAATCTCGCGCGAAACGAACCGAAATCACGGTGAGCAAATTACACCGAGGGCAGAATAGAAGTAACCGACAGAAATGCAGAGACTCCTCCGAAACCTCATTGGCTGGGCCAGATTTTGGTCGTTGGTGGCGCTCGGGCTGACCACGATCGCGCCTGGGCAAGCCCAGATCGCGCCCCCGGCTGGCGATCCCGCCGTAACTCTATTCCCACACTCCCAAACTTCGCGGTTCTGGGTCTCGGGCCAGGACAATATTATCTTCCAGTGGCATCCCTCATTCGAGGCTCTCTACAGCGCGCGAAACAGTCTCCGTGCGCAGGCCGAACACGCTACCTCGAACGTCGCCACAATTTTTCTGGGCTACCAACTCAGCCACACCACGGAAGTTTTTGCGGACGTGGAGAGCGCCGCTGGTGGCGGCCTGAGCGACGCGCTCGGCCTGGCTGGATTTGTGAACATCGATGTCGTACGCAACCCCGAACTCGGCCCCAGCCCTTACCTGGCGCGGGCCATGATTCGTCAGATCATACCTCTCAGTTCGGAAACGATGGAGGCTGAGCGCGGGCCCTTTGCTCTGGCTACCAGCCTCCCGGTGCGCCGTCTGGAACTGCGCGCCGGCAAGTTCGGGACGGCCGACTTCTTTGACCTCAACGACAGTGGCAGCGACAGTCATTCCCAGTTCATGAACTGGACAGTCGACAACAACGGCGCCTACGACTATGCCGCCGACACCCGGGGTTACACCGCCGGCGTCATTGTCGAGTACCACGATCGCAACTGGGCATTTCGGTTCGGTGAGGCCTTGATGCCGAAGGTCGCGAACGGCCCCGATTTGGATTGGAATCTTCGCCGCGCCCGGGCGGAGAACTACGAACTGGAAATTCATCCTCGCCTGGTTAAGGATCGCGTGACTACGCTGCGTTTGCTGTCCTTTGTGAATCACGCCAACATGGGCATGTACCGGCAGTCCATCGACGACTTTCTGGCGGGCAAGACGCCTCGGCCTGAAATCCGCGCTCATCCCCTGCAGACCACCGTAAAGTACGGCTTCGGAGTCAACCTGGAGCAGGAGTTTCGCCATCATGTGCGCGGCTTTGCGCGTTGGGGATGGAACGAAGGACAGCACGAATCCTACGCTTACACGGAGGTCGATCAGACCATCCAGATCGGCGCCGACCTGGCGGGAAATTCGTGGCATCGCCGACAGGACAAGCTGGGCGGCGTATTCGTGTCAAACGGTATTTCCGCAGATCACCAGAGATATCTGGCCCTGGGAGGCCTGGGCTTTTTACTCGGCGACGGCGCGCTGAATTACGGCCGGGAAAATATTGTCGAGAGTTATTACAACGCACATTTGTGGCGCGGTATCTTCGCCGGCGTGGACCTGCAACACCTCAACAATCCCGGCTACAATCGCGACCGCGGCCCGGTACTGGCGCCGGGCTTCCGCTTTCACTTGGATTTCTGATGAGTGAGAAGAAGAGCCAGCCGCTTCGGGCTGTCCGGTCGAGCCAAGCTCAAGCAGACCTACTTCTCGACCCTCACGCATTTCCAGAACGCCACGTAACCTTATGATCTGCTTCGCCGCCGGTTTGGGTTCGGGATAGAACCAGGCAGCATCATGGTTACGTTTACCAGCGACCTCAACATCGTAATAACTCGCCGTGCCCTTCCACGGACAAACCGTGTGGCTCGCACTAGGTTTGAAACGATCGGTCTTGATGGCGTCGGGCGGGAAGTACTGCTTGCCTTCCGCCTCCACGCACTGATTCGATTCCGCGAGCAATGCGCCTTCCCAGATTGCTTTTGCCATGAGACCTGTTTTAGATTGCAGGGCGAGAAGGCGGTCGCAATCATTTTGAACCCATCGGGCGAATTGCAGAGTGTCGCGATCAACGGCAGGGCGTTCAACGGTCATTCCATGGTGGGACGCTTACAGCGAGTACTGGTGTGCTCACCGCGTGCTTCGGGATGGAACCAGCCGGCCGTCGCAGAACGCTGGCAGGAGCTGGGCTTCTTCCACACGCCGGATTTCGCAACCTCGCAAGCCCAGCATGACGAACTTTGCCGCCAGCTCGAATCCGCCGGGGCGGAGGTGTTTCAACTCCCTCCTGCCTCGGATCTTTCGCTCGATGCCGTCTACACTCACGATCCCTCTCTGGCCTGCGACCACGGCCTGATCGGCCTGCATCCTGGCAAGCCCAACCGCATTCCGGAGGCACAGCGTCACCTTGAGTTCTGCCGCAGCCTGGGCATTCCGGCGCTGGGTCAAATTCAACCGCCGGGGAAAGCTGAAGCCGGAGACATGGTCTGGCTCGATTCAACTACTCTGCTGGTCGGCCAGGGCTATCGCACCAACCGTGCGGGAATCGCGCAGATGCGGGCGCTGCTTCAGCCCCACGGTGTGGAAGTGATCTCGGCGCCGCTGCCCTACGGTCCGGGGCCGTCGGCCTGCCTGCATCTCATGTCCCTGATGAGCCAGCTCGACGAACGCACGGCGCTGGTGGATTTGCCCTGGCTGGCGGTAGAGACGGTCGATCTGCTGCAATCCCGCAGCTACCGGCTGGTTGAGATCGAATACGCCGAGCGCGAGACGCTCGCCTGCAACGTGCTTTCACTGGGCGACAAACATCTGATCGCCCTGGAAGAGAATCAGAGAACCAATCAGAAACTCCGTCAGGCAGGATTTGACGTCCGAACCTTCCCCGGCTCGGAACTATGCATCAACGGCGGCGGCGGCCCCACCTGCCTGACCCGTCCCCTACTACGAACGTAGGGGCAGGTGTCCTCACCCGCCCGGCGGAGCGCAGCTCCGCTATTTTTGATGTAGGCGCGAGCGTCCGCGCTCGTGCTGGGCTCTGCACGAGCGGGAGGCTCGCGCCTACATTGCTCTAACGCCTTCCTTCCCGCCCTGTTAAAATCGAGATGCATGGTTCTCCCCTTCGTCCGCGATCTTTTCACGGACGTGGAAAAGTTGCCGGCCTTTTCGCGTGTGGCCTCCCATCTGAAAGAGGGCACGGGGCGGATTCGTGTCTCTGGACTGATTCCTACCGCAAAAGCTTTGCTTTTAGTCCTGCTGCAGAAGGCAGCAGGGCGCCCTCTGATCGTCGTGGTCCCGGACAATCGGGCGGCTGAAGACCTGGTTCCGGTGCTGCAAGCTTTTTGCGAGCTGACGGGTGCCGCCGATCCTGAGTCCGTAGTCTCGCTGCCCAACCGCGACGTGCTCCCCTTCCAGAATCTTTCCCCCCACCCGGAGATCCAAGAGGAGCGGGCGGTGGCGCTGTGGAAGATGGCCACGGGCGCGGCGTCCCTTGTGGTTTCGCCGATTGCCGCGACTGCTCTTCGCCTGCGCTCGGCGGAGTATTATGCCGACCTGGCGCGGACGGTGCGCCGTGGCGAGATGCTTAATGTTGACGCGCTGCTCCCGCACCTCAACACAGTTGGCTACCACTCCACCGACGTCGTGGAAATGCCCGGAGAATACGCCCTGCGGGGCGGCATTCTTGACGTATATTCGCCCGAAGCCGAGCGCCCAGTGCGCATCGAATTTTTCGGCGACGAGGTCGAATCCATAAGGAAGTTCGATCCCGCCACCCAGCGCTCCTCGAGCCCCGTGGATGAAGCGCTGCTCCTTCCGCTCACAGAAACTCCCGTTAGCGAGGAACTTCTGGGCGCAGTGCACGCCCGCCTTTCCGGAAAGCGCATTACCGGTAACGAGGAAATTATTGAGCAGGCCGTGCGCTCCGGCGGCGTTACCGTCTTTCCCGGATGGGAGTTTTATGCACCCGTGGCCGGTGCCACGCACACCGTTTTCGACTTGCTGCCGCGCGCCCTGGTTCTTACCGACGAACTGGAAGTACTGAGGACCGAGTTCGATCACGTATGGTCGCGCATCGAGCAGGCACACGAGAGCAGCGGCGTGGGCAACCTGGTGCGGCCGACAGACTTGTATCTCGCGCCGGAAGACTGGTGGCGGCAGCTTTCCAGCCTGCCTGGGGCCGAGGTCGAGCATCTTGACATCGAGCGCAGCGACGATTCCGCGGCGGCGATTTCATTTCATACCCAACCCGCACCCCGCTTCCACGGCTCGGTTCCTGCCATGCTCGAGGAAGTGAAGAAGCAGATTGCGGAGAGCAAGCGCGTCCTGATTGCCGTTCCCAACACTGGCGAAGTCGAACGACTGGCCGACGTTTTCAGCGAGTACGCCGTGTCCTTCCGTCTGGGCAGCCGCACGCGCAGCGGGGAAAGTTACGCTGACGAGACTTCCTATTTCTCCGGCGAAGTGCTCACTGCCACGCTGGCCAAGGCCTACGTTCCTGATGGCGTAACCTTCCCCGACGCAAACCTCTCCATTCTGGGCGCGCGTGATTTGTTCGATGAATCCGATGCGGTCGTGTCTCGTCCCCAGCGTCAGAAGTCGAAGACCTCCGCGTTTCTCTCCGATTTCCGCGACTTGCAGGTGGGCGACTATGTGGTCCACGTCGAGCACGGCATTGGACAGTACCAGGGCCTGAAAGAGATCAACCAGGGCAACGGCAATGCGGAGTTCATGTTGCTCGAATACGCCGAGGGCGCGCGCCTGTATGTGCCGCTCACCCGTCTCGACCTGGTGCAGAAATACCGGTCTTCTGAAGGGGCCAAGCCCGTACTGAACCATCTGGGGACGGCGGCGTGGGCGAAGACCAAAGCTCGTGTACGCAAGGCCATGAAGGACATGACCGACGAGCTGCTTAAGCTCTACGCCGAGCGCAAGACCGCCCAGGGCCATGCCTTCTCAGCCGACAACGAATGGATGCGGGAGTTCGAAGACACGTTCGAATTCAGCGAAACCGAAGACCAGGAAACCGCGATCAACGACGTCAAGGGTGACATGGAATCGAGCCAGCCCATGGACCGCCTGCTCTGCGGCGACGTAGGCTACGGCAAGACGGAAATCGCCATGCGCGCCGCTTTCAAGGCGATCAGCGACAACAAACAAGTTGCCGTGCTCGCGCCCACCACCGTCCTCGCCTTCCAGCACTACGAAACTTTCAAGCAGCGCTTTGCGGCCTTCCCTGTCACCATCGAGATGATCAGTCGTTTCCGCTCGCCCAAGCAGCAGAAAGAAATTCTGCAGAAGGTGGATGCGGGCAAAGTCGATATCCTGATCGGCACCCATCGCTTGATTTCGAAAGATGTGAAGTTCGCCGACCTTGGCTTGCTGGTGGTGGATGAAGAACAGCGTTTCGGAGTCCGTCACAAAGAGCGGCTCAAGCAGATGCGCAAGCAAGTGGACGTACTGACCATGTCAGCCACGCCGATTCCCCGCACCTTGCACATGTCGCTGGTGGGATTGCGGGACATGAGCGTGATCGAGACGCCACCCAAGGACCGCATCGCAATACAAACCGTGGTCGCCAGCTGGGACGAGAAGCTGATCCAGTCCGCCATCGAGCAGGAACTCGAACGCGGCGGCCAGGTCTTCTTCGTGCACAACCGCGTGGACAGCATCTGGGAGATCGCCGCCAAACTTCAGGCCCTGGTGCCGCCGGCGCGGGTCATCGTGGGACACGGGCAGATGTCGGAGGGCGAGTTGGAGAAAGTGATGCTCAAATTCATGCATCACGAAGCCGACATATTGGTTTCCACCACCATCATTGAAAACGGGCTCGATATCCCGCGGTGCAACACCATCCTCATCAACCGCTCGGACCGACTGGGACTCTCCGAGCTTTACCAGTTGCGCGGCCGCGTTGGCCGTTCGAATCGCAGGGCATACGCGTATCTCCTGCTGCCGGCCGAGATCGAGCTGACTCCCATCGCGCGCCGGCGACTGGCGGCCCTAAAAGAATTTTCCGACCTGGGCGCGGGTTTCAAGATTGCCGCCCTCGATCTCGAGCTGCGGGGCGCGGGCAACCTGCTGGGAGGCCAGCAGAGCGGACACATCGAAGCCGTCGGCTTCGAGCTATACACCCAGATGCTCGATCGCGCCGTCCGTGAGATGAAGGGCGAAGCAGCCGCGGACGAACCCGAAACCCAGCTAAACCTGGGCCTCAATATCCGCATTCCAGTGGAATATATTCCGGAAGAGAACCAGCGCCTGCGCATGTATAAGCGGGTGGCCGGGGTGGAAAATGAATCTCGCCTGAATGATGTCCGCGCCGAACTGGAAGACCGCTATGGCGAGCCTCCGGCTGCGGTGCGGAACCTTATGGAATACGCCGCGCTCAAGCTGCTGGCCATGCGGGTAGGTGCGACTACCATCGAGCGCAAGCGTGATCTGGTGACCATCAAGTTCAAGCAAAATGCGGAAATCGATCCGGGAAAACTGGCAAAGTTCGTTTCGTCCCAGCGCGGCGCCCAGTTTACCCCGGATGGCACTCTGAAGTACGTGTCAAAGGCGGTTTCTCCGGCAGAGGTCCTGACACAACTGCGCGTGCTGCTGGAAGAATTGTCGCCAGCTGCGCAAGCCTTGCCGTCGGTACCGTCGTGAGATAGAAATCGAGGCCTGTCACTTTCCAATTCCAATGATCAAACGAATCTTCTTATCCACAATTTGTCTTTTGATTCAGCTCTGTCTCCTTTCTTCTATCGTATTTGCCCAGGAGAAGCCGGCCTCGTCCACACCGCCACAGGCTGCCTTCGACAAGCTGGTGGATGAATATTTTGATTTCTATTTTCAATTTCATCCCACCGCCGGCACGCAGGCTGGCTTCCACCAGTACGACGGAAAGTTGGAAGACTTCTCGCATTCGGGAATGGACGCAGAAATCGCCGGACTGTTGAAATTCCAGAAACAGTTCGATTCGATTCTTAGCAGCCAACTGTCCCAGGAATCAGCCGGCGACCTGGAAGTCCTGAGCTCTTCCATTCAGGGGCGACTGCTGGAGTTGCAGAACATCAAGACGTGGAGAACAGATCCTGACGTCTATATTTCGGACCTGAGTTACGGAATCTTCCTGATTATGAGGCGGAATTTCGCGCCACCTGCCGATCGTCTCCGCTCCGTAATCTCTCGCGAGCGCGAGATTCCACGGGTCCTGGAAGCGGCGCGGCAAAACATCAGCAATCCTCCAAAGGTGTACACGCAAGTCGCCCTGCAGCAGATGCCGGACAACATCAAGTTCTTCCAAAATGATGTTCCGGAGGCCTTCCGGCAAGTACAGGACCCCAGGTTGCTGGCCGAGTTCAAAGCCAGCAACGATGCGGCAATCGAAGCCTTGAGCAAATATCAGGACTTCATGCAGAAAGACTTGCTGCCGGCATCCAACGGCGATTTCCGCCTGGGAGCCGAGAATTTCCGCAAGAAGCTGCTCTATGACGAGATGGTGGATATCCCCCTGGATCGCCTGCTCGAGATCGGCTATGCCGACCTAAGGCGCAACCAGCAGCAGTTCAAGAAGGTTGCCGCCCAGATTGATCCCCACCGCAGCCCGGAGGCAGTGCTGGCCGATCTGCGCCAGGACCACCCGCCCGCCGATCATCTGCTGCAAAGCATCCGCGATACCCTCGGCGGATTGCGGCAGTTCATAGAGCAACACAAAATCATCACCATCCCATCAGAGGTCCCGCCCATCGTCGAGGAGACGCCGCCTTTCGCGCGCGCCCTGACCACTGCTTCCATGGACACGCCCGGCGCTTATGAAACCAAGGCCACCGAAGCCATGTTCAACGTCACCTTGCCCGCTCCGGACTGGAAGCCGGAGAAAGTCGAGCAGTGGATGCAGGGCTTCAACCGGGGGACGATCATCAGCACCGCCATTCACGAGGTCTATCCGGGACACTACACTCAGTTTCTCTGGCTCCAGTCGGCCCCGTCCAAGACCCGCAAGCTGCTTTACAACACCAGCAATGCTGAAGGCTGGGCGCATTACACGGAACAGATGATGCTCGACGAAGGTTATGGCGACCACGACCCCAGGCTAAGACTGGGACAATTACTGGACGCGTTGCTGCGCAACGCGCGCTTCATTGTCGGCATCGAAATGCACACCGGCAGGATGACGCTGGAACAAGGGCAGGAATTCTTTGTGAAGGAAGGCTTCCAGGTCCCGCCCGTTGCCGAGGTCGAAGCCAGGCGCGGTACGTCCGACCCGACGTATCTCTACTACAATCTGGGCAAACTCCAGATCCTGAAGCTGCGCGAAGACTACCGGAAACAGCAGGGCAGCAAATTCACGCTGCAGGAATTCCACGATCGCTTCATGCGGCAGGGTTCGGTGCCCATGAAGATCATCCGCAAGAACATGCTGGGGAGTGACAGCCCGACTCTGTAGTCTTGCTCTGACCACGTACCGGCATACGTGGGGTTAGAATCATCAAGCTCATGTTGGATGCGGCAAAGAGGAAGTAGCATGACAAAAAAAGTTCGCAAAGCCGTTTTTCCCGCTGCCGGTCTGGGCACCAGGTTCCTGCCGGCCACCAAGGCGCAACCCAAAGAGATGTTGCCTCTGGTGGACAAACCCATCATTCAATATGGCGTCGAGGAGGCGGTCGCGTCCGGCTGCGATCAGATCATCATCGTCACCGGACGAGGCAAATCCGCCATCGAAGACCACTTCGACGTCAGCTACGAGCTGGAGAAGATGCTGGAGGAGCGCGGCAAGACTGACTTGCTCAAGATCGTCCGCCAGATTTCTGACTTGATTCATATCGCGTATGTACGCCAGAAGGAGGCGCTGGGTCTGGGCCACGCCGTCCTCACCGCGCGCGAACTGGTCGGCGAGGAGCCCTTCGCGGTCCTCCTGGCCGACGACGTAATCGATGCCAAGGTGCCCTGCCTGAAACAAATGATGGATGTCTTCAACCAGATGCAGTGTTCCGTGCTCGCCACCCAGGTGGTCGAGGGGCCCGGCATTTCCGCCTATGGAGTGCTCGAAGGCAAGCCGGTGCCGGGGTCTAACGGCAAGTTGTACGAAGTGATCAGCCTGGTAGAAAAGCCGCGGCCGGAGGAAGCGCCATCCAATCTCGCCGTCATCGGCCGCTACATTCTCACTCCGACCGTTTTTGAAACCCTGGCAGACATCAAAGCCGGCGCCGGCGGCGAACTGCAGCTTACCGATGGGCTGCGTCAGCTGCTGAAAAAAGAAAAGATCTACGGTTACGTGTTCGAAGGCAAACGTCACGACACCGGCGACAAACTGGGCTTTCTGAAAGCCACGGTAGAGTTCGCACTGAAGCGTGCCGACCTGGGTGGACCACTCAGGGAATATTTGAAGAGCCTGAAGTTATAAGTGTGGGTCGGACACTCCTGTCAGACGCTTGTGACGTTGATTTTGACTTTGGGAAATCTTTCGGCCGGCGATCCAGTTTGCGTACGTGGATGTTCAAGTCAAAATCAAAGTCAAAGGCGTCGGACAGGAGTGTCCGACCCATACTAGTGTCCCTCCCACACTGTTCTCATCTTAAGACGCTCCCACTGTGATCTTCAGCTTTCGCGATTTTTCTTCCACGCTGTTCGCCAGCTTTTCTTTGTGGCCGGCCAGCTTTTTGGCCAGCGGATCGCTGGAGAGCGCCAGAATCTGGGCTGCCAGGATACCCGCATTGGTGGCCCCGGGCTTGCCGATGGCGACTGTCGCCACTGGAATGCCGGCGGGCATCTGCACCGTCGCCAGCAATGAATCCATGCCTTGCAGTGAAGTGGACGGAATGGGCACTCCAATAACGGGCAGGGAAGTGTGGGCGGCGATCACCCCCGCCAGGTGGGCCGCACCGCCGGCGCCGGCGATGATAACGCGGACCCCCCGCCCGGCCGCTTTGCGCGCAAATTCCGCGGTGCGTTCAGGAGAGCGATGCGCGGAAGTCACGTCGATCTCATATTCAATCCCAAACTCTTCCAGGGCTTTCGCCGACTCGCGCATGATATCGAGGTCAGAGTCGCTTCCCATCACAATCGAAACCCGCGGCTTTGTGCTCATGAAAGTCCTTTTACTTGATTGAAATCAGAAAACCGAAGTTATCTCTAAACCGTCCCCGACACATCCTGGGCCGACGTGGAAGAGCGGCCCTTCCAGGGCCGCGTCTCATAGCCCCTGATCTGGGCCTTCAGGCCAGGTAGCGCCACCAGGGCTGAAGCCCGAATCTCGTTGATCCGCAACGTAGCGCTGGAAGCGCCGCTCTTCCACGTGGCTGTTAAAGTGATTTTCGACGAGCGTTCTTAGAATCCACGCCGCGGAACTATTTCTTCACCGCCCTGGAAGCAATGTCCTTGCGGTAGTGCGCTCCCTCAAAACCGATCTTCGACGCGGCCGCGTACACGCGATCTACCGCAGTTTCTAGATCCGGAGCCCGCGATGTCACTCCCAGCACCCGTCCCCCGGCAGTGAAAAATGCCCCGTCGCGCCGGGTCGTGCCCGCATGAAAAACCTTCACGCCCTCGATCTTGCCTGCGTCCTGGAGCCCCATGATCTTCTTGCCTAGCTCGTAAGTGCCGGGATACCCACCGGAAGACATGACCACGCATACGGATGCATCCCGCGACCAGCGAAAATCACCCTCGCTGACCCGGCCCTCGATCGAGGCCTCGAGCGCTTCCAGCAGATCGCTTTCGAGACGCATCAGGATGGGCTGGGTTTCGGGATCACCGAAGCGGCAGTTGAATTCCAGCACCATGGGGCCACGCGCCGTCATCATCAAACCGCAGTAGAGAATGCCCTTGTATTCCGCGCCTTCCGCCTTCATGCCGGTCACAACCGGCCGGGCGACGTGCTGCAAAAGCCACTGGGTCATCGGCTCGTCCACGATGCTGGCCGTGGAATAGGCGCCCATGCCGCCGGTGTTGGGGCCGGTGTCACCGTCGCCAATCCGTTTGTGGTCCTGCGCCGCCACCAGCGGCGCGACCCGCTCGCCATCGCTCAAAACCAAGAAAGAAAGCTCATCACCCTGCAGGCACTCCTCCAGAACCACGCGCCGCCCCGCTTCCCCCAGGGTCTTGCCGCTGAACATCTCAGCCGCAGCCGAGGCCGCCTCTTCCTTCGTCCGGCAAATAACCACGCCCTTGCCCGCCGCCAGGCCGTCTGCCTTCACCACCACAGGCGCATGAAAGTGCGGCAGGGCGGCAAGGACTTCGTCGATGGAGTCGCAGATGGCGAAATGCGCCGTCGGAATGTGATAGCGCTGCAGAAATTCCTTGGCGAAACTCTTGCTCGACTCCAGTTTCGCCGCGGCCTTGCTCGGTCCGAAGATATGCCAGCCGCGCCGCGTAAATTCATCCACCACCCCTAGAGAAAGTGGCAGTTCGGGGCCGACCACGGTCAGGTCCGGGCGCACCTGTTCGGCCACCGCCACCAGCGAGTCAAGGTTTTTCACGTCGGCAGGCAGGCACTCGGCTTCTTCCGCAATACCACCGTTGCCTGGCGCGCAATAAACCTGGGAAACCCGCGGGGACTGCCGCAGCTTCCATACCAGGGCATGCTCACGTCCGCCACTTCCGATGACGAGAACTTTCATAGCCGGAGACTCACAAGGTTAGGGGGACGTGGGGACGATGTCAAACGCGGAGGGCCGATTTCGGATTGCAGATTCTAGATTGCAGATTTTGGCCCCGCCTGGGATGTGAACGGTGTCCTTTGCGACCTTTGCCACTTTCTTTGCGCCCTCTTGCGGTAAAGGGTTTGACCTCGCCTCAATCGGTCAAAACTCTTAAACCGCAAAGTTTGCCAAGAAAGGAAGCAAAGGGTGCTGGACGCTGCCGGGATGCGGCCGTCACCGAAAATCTGGAATCTTCAATCATCAATCTAAAATTCCCCTTAACTATGCTTAACGTATAATGATCTCCGCATGATCACTGTCTCCAAGGAAGATTATCTCAAGGCCATCCTCGAGGCCGAAAGCGAAGGCGAGACGGTCATCTCGGCCACATTGGCGCACTGGCTTTCGGTCTCTCCGCCGGCGGTGACCATGGCGCTGCGGCGCCTGAAAAAAGATGGCCTGGTGCGGGTGCAGAACGGCGGAGAGGTCAGTCTAACGGCTGCCGGCCGCAAGATCGCCCGCAAGCTCACGCTTCGCCATCATCTGATTGAACGCATGCTGGCGGAGATGTTTGGCATGGAATGGTACAAGGTGCACGACGAAGCCGAGCGGCTGGAGCATGCCGTCTCCCCGGATTTTGAGGCCAAACTGCTGGCCAAGCTGGGCCGCGGGGGCGCCTGCCCCCACGGCAATCTTAGTGAAATGGAGAGTCCCACCAGCCGGCGCCGGCGCGGCTTGCTGCTGCTGTCACAGGCGGACGCGGGCAAGCGTTACCGGGTCAGTGGCATCTACGAGCGCGACCGCTATCTCCTGGAGTTCCTCGAAGCGCGCGGTATTCGGCCTGGGGCTGAAGTCGGCTTAGTCGAGCGTAACTACGACAAGACGCTTTCTATCCGAACCCCGGCCGGCAACATGATTTTGGGCCGCCCCGCAGCAGACAAAATCTGGGTTTCGCGCTTGCCTAACCGTTCAACGTAAATTAACCACAGTTAACATATTTCTGTGTATACTAGTTGACTTGTTGTCGTCGTCAGCGGAACCACTCATGAAAAGCTCAGACGGGCAAACCGACCTCACCGCACCATCCGATTCCGGTGTAGCAGGGGCCGAGCCTCAACCCTCGGGCCACCTGTCTCTCGAGGGGGTACACAGTTCGGTCGAGGTGCCGCACCATGAGGCGGGGTTTTGGGAGCAGTGGCGGGCCTTTGTGGGCCCGGCGATTCTGGTCAGCGTCGGCTACATGGACCCCGGCAACTGGGGAACCGACCTGCAAGGCGGCGCCCAGTACAAGTATGGACTTTTGTGGGTCGTCGGCCTGGCCAGCCTGATGGCCATTTTCATGCAGGTCCTCTCCGCCCGCCTGGGCGTGGTAACCGGAAAGGATCTCGCCCAATGTTGCCGCGACTGGTATCCGAAGTGGAGCCGATGGCCCAACTGGCTGCTGAGTGAGGTGGCCATCGGCGCTTGCGACCTGGCGGAAGTGTTGGGCAGCGCGGTCGCCCTCAATTTGCTGTTCCACATTCCCCTGCTGTGGGCGGTCATCATTACCGGCCTGGACGTGCTTCTGCTCCTGGCTTTACAGAGCTTCGGGATGCGCGCCATCGAGGCCGTCGTTCTGCTGCTGATTGCAACGATCTTCGTGTGTTACTTCATCGAGATTTTCATTCTCCCGGAGACCCAGCCCAGTTTCCTGGAGATGGGACGGGCTCTGGTTACGCCGAGCTTTCGTCAATCGGGGATGTTGTACGTCGCCATCGGCATCATCGGCGCCACCGTGATGCCCCACAACCTGTACTTGCATTCCGCCCTGGTGCAGAGCCGCAAGCTGCAAAAGGACGTGCCCTCTGTTCGCCGTGCCCTGCGCTTCAACACCATTGACTCCGTCGTCGCACTTACCGTCGCTTTCTTTGTGAACGCGGCAATTCTGGTGCTGGCCGCGACGGTGTTTTTTGGCAAGGAAAGCGTGACTGTGCCGGGAGGGCAGGTGGTCGCGTTCGGCGCATCGAGTGACTGGATTCGGGTCGCCTTTTTGACCCTGGCGCCGTTACTGGGGACGGCCGCTGCCAGCACGCTGTTTGCGGTCGCGCTGCTGGCCAGCGGCCAGAGCAGCACCATCACCGGTACCCTGGCCGGGCAAGTGGTGATGGAAGGCTTCATGCGTTGGCGGATCAAACCGTGGGTACGGCGGCTCATTACCCGCTCTCTGGCGATCCTGCCCGCGGTCTTCATCATCGGCCTGCGAGGCGACAGCAGCGTCACCGATCTGCTGACCTTGAGCCAGGTGGTGCTGGCGCTTCAACTGCCGTTCGCCATGTTCCCGTTGCTGCATTTCACCAGTTCCGGCAAGCGAATGGGGACCTGGAAGAACGGTTGGCTGCTGCTGGGGGCAGGTTGGACCAGTGCTATCCTGATCACCTCCATGGACATCTACGGCCTGCCCGACTCGCTCAAAGCCGCCTGGCAGGTCATCGTCGGCGGATGATGGACGCCTACAACGGGGCCAACATGTACGAAACCATTCTCGTGACGTTGGACGGTACGCCGAGCGACCGAGCCATCATCGAACATCTCAAACAACTGGCAAAGCTCGCGCACAGCCGCCTGGTGTTACTGCACGTAGCCGACGGATGGGCCGCCAGGACTTATGGCCGGGACGCGGTCAGCCCGGAAATTACCGAAGACACCGCCTATCTGGAGACGGTCCGGGCCGAGTTCGAAGCAGTTGGCATCCCCGCCCAGGCGGAACTGGCCTACGGCGAACCAGCGGACGAGATCATCAAATGGGTAAAGGAGAAAGGTTGCGACCTGGTGGCCATGAGCACTCACGGTCACCGTTTCCTCGCCGATGTATTTCTCGGCACTACGGCCAGCCGCGTACAGCACAGCATCAGCGCCCCAGTCCTGCTGCTCCGGGCGAAATAAACGTATTTCTTTGCGCCCTGCGCAGTTTGCCTGCTTGCCGTTCGAGCCTTTTCCTGAGGTGCTGTGAGGAGCAGTCCATGCGATCCGCAAAGATCGTCTTATGCGTTCTTGTTAGCATCTGCACTGTGGCACAACAAATTCCTTCCCGGTCGCCGGCGCAGAATAGACGCACCGTGATTGCCCCCAGCACGGTGCTCGATGGCAAGGGCGGCGTGCTGCAGGATACTCGCATCGTGATCGAGGGCCCGAAGATTGTAGCGGTTGACCCAAAGGCCGGGCCGGTGGACTACGACCTGCGTGGCGTGACGGTGTTGCCGGGCTGGATTGACGTGCACGTGCACATCACCTGGAGCTTCGGCCCGGACGGAAAAAATGCGGGCCCGGCAGGGACAACACAAGCGGCCGCGGACGCCTCAGCCTCAAACGCGTGGCTGACATTGATGGCGGGATTTACCACCATCCAAAGCGTCGGCTCGCCCGCGGATGTTCCCTTGCGCGATGCCATCGCGAAAGGCCTATTGCCTGGCCCGCGCATCCTCACGTCTGTTGAGCCGCTCATGGGGCAAGGCGAGCAGACTGGGACGCCGGATGAAATCCGAGCCTTCGTGCGGAAACAAAAAGAAGCAGGCGCGGACCTGATCAAGATCTACGCGTCAGGAGGTATGACCCTGGGCGCGATGACCATGTCCCAAGAGCAATTGAATGCGGCCTGCGATGAAGCCAGGAAACAGGGCTTGCGCACGCTGGTGCATGCTTTCAGAGATGCGGTCCATGTCGTTAGTTTTGCCGGATGCACGGAAGTCGAGCACGGCCTGGGAGCGTCAGACGACGACTTGAAATTTATGGCCGAACGCGGGACGTACATCGATCCGCAAGCTGGATTGCTGCTTGCAACCTATCTCCAGTACAAAGACAGCTATCTCGCCCCGCCTTACTATACGGAAGAGGGCTTTGCGGCGATGAAAGGGCTCATCCCGGCACACCAGGAATTCATCAGACGAGCGGTGCGCATTCCGGGCCTTAAAATGGTTTACGGCACGGACGCAGTGGCGGGCGCGCACGGTCGCAATGCGGAAGATTTTATTAACCGCGTGCGCGACTGCGGCGTGGACCCCATGGCGGCGATGGTCTCCGCCAACTCGTTGAACGCGGAAGCGCTGGGAATGGCCGATCAGATCGGCGCGATTGCGCCCGGCCTGCAGGCGGACATCATCGCACTCGATGGCGATCCGCTGAAAGACATTACGGCCGTCCGGCGGGTGGTATTTGTAATGAAGGGCGGCGTGGTTTACAAGAACGACGGGCGGGGACGGCAGCACTAGATTCGCAGAAAATTCTCCACTAATTTCTTCCCCTCATCTGTCAGCACGCTCTCGGGATGGAACTGCACACCTTCCATCGGGAATTTTCGATGTCTCAAACCCATGATTGTGCGTGTCCCGTCGCGCTCGGTGGTGTAGGCGCTTACTTCCAGATCGGCAGGCAGGTTCTTCTCTTCGACGATCAGGGAGTGGTAGCGCGTCGCCGTCATGGGAGACGTCAGCCCAGCGAAGATGGTCTTGCCGTCGTGCTGCACCTGGCTGGTCTTGCCATGCATCAGGTGAGGGGCGCGCACGACCTTCCCTCCGAACGCCGCTCCGATGGCCTGATGTCCTAGGCAAACCCCCAGCAGCGGCACCTTGCCGGCGAAGTGGCGAATCAGCGGGATGGTGATTCCTGCTTCCTGCGGCGTGCAGGGACCGGGAGAGAGTACGATCCGTTCCGGCCGCATCGCCTCCACCTCCGCAGGAGTCACCTGATCATTGCGTCGTACCTCGACCTCCGCCCCCAGTTCGCCCAGATACTGGACCAGGTTGTAGGTGAAGGAATCGTAATTGTCGAGAACGAAGACCATACGCTGGAATAACAGTATCTAGCTTATACCAGAGTTATTCGCCTCGTTTCAGGCCGGTTGTCGGCCGCTTTTGACTTAAGCCTCAAATGTTCAACAGAGATTCCAAGCCTGGAGCTATCAACCACAAAACCAACTTCAAAAGCGTCGGACAAGAGTGTTCGGCCCATACTTGCTTATGTGTGCTTGGTGTTTCCGATCAGCTGCTTCGGGCTCGCGGGAGCAAATACTTGCAACATTGTAAGGACCGGAGCGTGCCCTAAACTACTTGACACACTGCACTCAAAACGCCATGCTTATGCAGCTTTTACGGAGAGCTCATGGCCGAAGCTGAACCCGAGAAGCGGGCTACGCGCCGTTTTGCTTTGCGGTTACCCGTGGCTGTCACCTACTCAGACAATGGCTCACAAGAAAAGAGTGCCCAGACTCGCGACGTAAGTGCGCG
>Ga0326726_10000919_pt1 | contig 27080 bp, 27 predicted proteins | sample MHFenrmetagenome_2_FD_207603 | JGI IMG/M metagenome (GOLD analysis project Ga0326726, IMG submission 207603) | Lab enriched peat soil microbial communities from Michigan Hollow, Ithaca, NY, United States - MHF15MN | ecosystem: Environmental > Terrestrial > Soil > Wetlands > Peat | place: USA... | reverse complement strand
GTGTTGACGGCCATCGAGATGACGACGGCCATCTTGATCTACATCCCCGTGGCTCACTTCGCCGATCGTTCGCACAAGAAGCCGTTCGTCGTCATGACCTTTGGATTCTTCACGGTCTTTCCCATGATCCTCTGGTTCTCGCACTCCTTCTGGCCGCTGGTGGGCGCTTTCGTGGTGCGTGGGTTCAAAGAATTCGGTGAACCGACGCGGAAGGCGTTGATCATGGACCTGGCGCCGGAGGGCAAGAAGGCGGGTATGTTCGGTCTCTACTACTTGATCCGCGATACGATTGTCGCCGTGGCGGCGCTTGGCGGCGCCTTCCTCTGGCAGATGGGGCCGGAAGTCAACTTCATGACCGCGACCGCCTTTGGCCTCCTCGGGACCGTCTGGTTTGCTCTGCGTGGTGCGGATTTGGGCCGAACCGCTGAGGGGGCGTGATACCTGGCTGAGCGAAGCGCACTGACAATATTGACATTCTCCCGCCAATTTCTCACCCCGGGACGTTGACTTGATTGCGGATGTGCCTCTTGGTTGTCTGGGTTTCGCACATTCGGCAATCCATCGCTTCGAGGAGGAAACATGGGTACTAAGCCACGCATTTGGTGCTGTGGGCTTGCCGTGGTCATACTGGCATGGGCCGTGGGCGTCGCGGCGCAAGAGCCAAGCCTGGCGACAGTCGCGAGCGTCAAGCCGAACTTCCTGCCGCCCAGCGAGCTGATGTCCTTGCTGGGGTTGAGCCCGAGCAGTCAGGGCGACAAATTCGAATGGACTATCAATGGAGACACTCATCAAGTAGTGGTGCGCCACAATGACCCGTCCAACCTGATACTGCTTCTGGGGACGTCGGCGGACGTTGCCGCCGCCGAAGACCTGATCCGTGCTGCCGACGTCGCTCCACGCCAAATCGTCATCGAGGCCCGAATCATCGATATCGATGATTCGAAGACACGCGGGCTTGGGCTGGACTGGGACGCTCTTCTGTCACAAGGGTTGCCTCGGGTCAGCTTCAGCGCACGTGACTCCGATCGCGAGGATAAGCGCCACACGAAGACGACGAATTCAACCATCGAGACCCCGCCGGGGAATACCGTTCCGTACACACGCACCTACACCACGCGCGACCACACCGACCAGGACACTTACTCGCAGGATCTGAACCTGAGTTCAAACGTCGATTTCAGCCGCGTCCTGCAGCTTCTGGATGAGACGGGGGCATTAACTACTAGGCATGCGCCCCGGATCCTCACGCTGAATAACAAACGGGCCAACATTCTGTCGGGTTCGCGTGTGACCTACGTCACGCGCTACTCCAGCTACTCGAACTTTTGGGTCACGGACTCAATGGACGCTGGTCTGACCCTTGATGTCTTGCCATCGCTGGGCGAGAGCGGCTATCTGACCCTGCAGATACGGGCCGAATTGACACGTTTGCAGGGCGACATCTCCGGCAGCCCTGTCAAGGTGGGGCAAATGGTAGAAAACACGGTGGTCGTCAAGAATGGAGAGACGGTGTTTCTGGGTGGATTCGATCGGACGGAACATTCTGTGGTCATCAAGCGATTTCCCCTTTTGGGCCACGTGATCCCATTCCTATTTTCCCACGAGAGCACCCGGGACAATCTGGTGCGCAGCATCGTGGCACTGACTCCGCGCATCGTCGATTTCGACACGAGGGTTGACTCGGAGATGTTCGATTCCCTGGGCACCGGACACCTGAAGGAATAGGAGACCGATTATGGCCACAGCCGACCCACAGCGTTGGTCGAATTACAGTGGGTCCTTACGCTCGGTTCTGGACGAATACGCGCGCGCCATTCGTGAGTTTGAGCAGGTGCTGCTCGCCCTGCCGAAGGAACGCTACGATGCGCGCACGGTTCTGTCGGATGAGAATTTCACGGCGGTGCGCGACATCTTGAAACACACAATCGGGGCGGCGCATGTCTACGTCGATTACCTCACCGACGCTTTGGACGGCACGGATCGTGGCTATCAGAAGCGTGAGTTTCCGTACTCGAATTCCTCGGAAGCTCTCAGCTCCCTATGGGAAGCGTTTGATCGGATGGTGGATGTGTTGGGGCGAATCAAGGACTGGACGGACGAAAAGCAGGAAGAGATCAAGTTCGTCACGCGCTGGAAGCAGCCCTTCGACATTGAGCAGATGCTCGAGCACGCGATCGTACACATTCTCCGCCACCGGCGGCAGTTGGAGCGCTGGCGGGATGCCCCGCTAGCCGGCTGACCCGTCGTCTGAACATTCGCGGCCGAATACGAGCCGCCCGATCAGATTCCGATTGTTCGCGACCCGTCGGTAGCCCCACTCCACCGCAGGGCTCAGCCACTTCCAGGTTAGAACTCGCCCGATGCTTGCGTAACCCAGTTCGCTCAGAACGTACCCCACTGCCCCCCCCGCACTGATAAGCTCGCCACTGCGGGTCAGGACTTGGACAGCGAGCCGGCAGCGTCCACGAAGCTCGTCGGTCATCGGCGGGGATGGAGCCTGCTGGTAGGGGACGACTTCGAACCGTCCGCCCCGGTCGCGACGCCGCACCCATGCGGCGCACTCCCGGCAGAAACCGCAGTTGCCATCCCAAAAGAGCCAGTCTTTCTGCTCGGGGCGAGAATCCAAGACCATCATTGTGTTGTATGATGCATTGCTGCGCCGTCTGAGCGCGCGTACTTTCTCTCAACGAAATTGCCCGTCAATCAGCATTTCGACGGATCTCAACAGACAGGAGGGGTTATGGCCAAAACAGTTAGAGTTGCCGCCTTCGCCGCGCTTGCTATCGTCGCGACCCCATTTGGTTATAGGGCGTTGGCCCAGGTCCCAATCGATACGACCAAGTTCGCCCAAGCGGTTCCCGTCGCTGGGGATATTCCCGGTCTCTACAAGTGGGAGAATTCGCGCGTTTCCGACTCCGCTACCGTCAAACTGACAGCCCCAACCGAGGGTCAACATCTCCGGGTGGGGGACTCCGTCTTCGTCACGGTCTCGGTTTCCGGCGTGGCGATAGGGGCGCAAACGCAGTTCGCCGAGTTCTGCGGACTGGCAAACTCGGGGCAGGGACAACACACGCACGTGATCGTTGACAATGAGCCCTACGTCGCAAACTACGCGACCGGTCAGCCGTTCAACATCGGGGTCTTGAGCCCCGGCGTTCACACGGTGCGCGTCTTTGCCTCGCGAAGCTGGCACGAAAGCATCAAATCTCCCGGCTCATTCAAAAGCGTGACCTTCTTCGTGGGTGACTCATCCATGGAGTCACCCATCCTCCGCGGGGACCCGCTTCTGACTTACAGCCGTCCGAAGGGCACTTACACAGGCGACGAGGCGCGCGCGATCATGGTCGACTTCTACTTGAGAAACGTGGTCCTTTCGCCTGATGGTTACAAGGTTCGGCTGACGGTCGACGGCAAGTCGACACTGCTCACGGATTGGGTGCCATACTTAGTAACTGGCCTGACGCCCGGTGATCACGTCTTCAAACTGGAATTGCTCCACAAGGACGGGAAACTCGTCGCCGGGAAGTACAACAGCACCGAGCGAAAGATAGTTATTAAAGAAAAGTTGTAACTCGTTGGAGTATAAAGCGGTACACGTTCCGTTCCCGGGGCGGCGTTGAGGACATCACGCGGCGATACCGATGCGAGGAGGATCTCTCTCAGGATGGGTCCGCATCGATTATTGCGTATCTCAGGTAGGTCCGTATAATCTGAGATGCGGCTCATGTTGGGTCGCATGACCGGGAGTGGATCCACATGTCTTCTGCCAGTCGCGGAGCCGGGGTCTTCTTCGCCTTGGTGCTCTTCATGGTTGGCCTCGGTGTGGGCCTGTACTTGCGGGCCAACTCGACGGACAATTCCGGGGTGGCCGGAAGCGCTACATCGTCCGTCGCCGGAAACATTCAAGATTCTGAAGCGACGGGCGCACCGGGTGATACCGGCGCGTCGGTGCTGAGCGCAGGTCAAATCACCGGCGGGGGCTTTGCGGATGTGGCCGCAAAGGTCGCTCCGGCAGTAGTCAACGTATCATCGGAGCGCACCGTCATCACTCGCGAGCGTGTCCAATCTCCGTTCGGGAGCGATCCCTTCTTTGATTTTTTTGGCCCGCGCTACTTCTCGATCCCACGTCAGCGACGTGAAAGTTCGCTCGGTTCCGGCGTGATCGTAGCCGATGATGGAATCGTACTCACGAACAATCACGTGATCGAGGGAGCCGATGACATCCAGGTTATTCTGGCCGGCGGGCGCGGATTTCATGCGCATCTTCTCGGTACGGACCCGGCCACCGACGTCGCGGTTCTGAAGGTGGATACGACCGGGCTGCCGACCGTCCCCATTGGAAACTCGGATCGCGCACGCATCGGCGACGTGGTCCTCGCGTTCGGCAATCCCTTTGGATTAGGCCAGACCGTGACGATGGGAATCATCTCCGCCACCGGCCGTTCCGAGCTGGGACTGGTCGATTATGAAAACTTCATTCAGACCGACGCCGCCATCAATCCCGGGAACTCCGGCGGCGCCTTGGTCGACACACGCGGCCGTCTCATCGGGATCAATACGGCGATCTTTTCGCGCTCGGGTGGCTATCAGGGAATCGGATTCGCGGTTCCCATTGATATCGCCAGCCACGTCATGCAGAGCATCCTCGCCACCGGGAAGATCGTCCGCGGCTGGATCGGCGCCGCCTTCCAGGACATCGACCCGGGAATGACGCAGACCTTCGGATTGACTGATCAACGGGGGGCGTTGATCAACGAAATCACGGCGAACGGCCCTGCCGATCAGGCGGGCCTCAGGCGCGGGGACGTGATCGTGGAGTTCGAAGGCCGTCCGATCAACGATTACTCGGATCTGCGGCGCTCGATTGCGCTGGCCTCGGTGGGCAGCAAGGTCACCCTGGCTTATCTGCGCGGCGGGGAGAGGCACGAGGCCACGGTCGAGGTTGCCGAGGAGGAAACCGAATACACCTACCATTCATCCGGCGGCCAAACGCAGGACAATTCGCTCGAAGGAATCGTCGTCGAGGAGTTGGATCGCCGCACCGTCGAACGGCTGGGTTTGCGGTCCGGGGCATCCGGTGTGATCGTGAAGGAGATACTGTCCGACAGCCCTGCGGAGCGGTCGGGGCTGCGGCAGGGTGATGTCATCCTGGAAATCAACCAGGAGCCGGTGGCCGGCGTCGAAGAGTTCAAGCGCATCCTCGCCAAGAATGAGGGGAACAACGTCGTTTTGCTTTTGTCGCGCGATGGGGCGCTATACTACCTTTCACTTCCCGCGTGAGCAGACCTTATCGCGGACACGACCGATGATCGATTACAGCCGATTGTTATCTCGAATCCTCATTGGCGCGGCGACGGCGCTTTTGCTTTTACCCGGATGTCGATCCGAGCAAGGCCGGAGCAGCCCCCCCAGTTCAGCCGCGGCCAAGGCGGCGGACCCCGGTGGGACGGTGATCCATCCACCAAAGGTCGAGCAGTACGATGGCAACCCATACTGGCTCGAGAAAAGCAAGAGCTGGCCGGCGGTGATGACATGGAATCTCGACACGACGGGCGAGCACGAGTTGGACAGCCTTCGAATACGCATCAGCGGCGCCGTCATTCAGAGTTACATCGCCGGATCCGAAGCAAAGAACCATCCGTTGGTTTGCTGGTTTGAGCTTACCGTGCGCCCGCTGCCCTTGCGACTGACGGGCTGGTCATTCAACATCGACTCGGTGGTGTATTTCGACCCAATCAGGAAGAAGAAGATCCCCGCATTGAAAATGCTGTCGCAGGAACGCTATACGGAAAAAGGGGTCGTGCGCACCCGTTTCACCAACAATTTGGCCATCGAAAGCAACCCGGAGCTGACGGAGAACCAGCCTTTGCAGCCAACGCTCTACATCACAAGCGTCGAGAAGAAGACCATTGTCGTCCATATGCCACAAACCCCGGTCAGCTTCATGAGGGAGATGCCGCGGGGCCCGGCGCAAGACACAACCTCCACCTGGGGGCCGTCGTAGAGCATGCGTACCGAGTTGGCACCACAGACGCGCGCGCTGCCGGTGACCGGGAGTATCCGGCTCTCCGTTTCGCCCAGCAGCACGAAGAAGGATGTCTTCATCCTGCGCGTCGACGGATCTGTCGATACGCTGACGGCCGATGAACTCGACATGGTCATCGGGACTCTAGTACGGCAGGACCGGAATCGCCTGGTGATCGATTTGGGCGGCGCGACCTATGTCTCCTCGGCTGGTTGGGGGATCTTCATTTCCCGGTTGCGCGAAGTTCGTGAAGGCGGCGGGGACCTCAAGCTCGCGCGCATGGTTCCGGTGGTCCGCGATGTGTACGATTTGCTCGAATTGGACGGCGTGCTCCTTCATTTCGATCATTTGGATGCCGCCGAGGCCCATTTCAATGGCGGGAATGGGCACGGTCGCGCACCCCATGCGGCCGCGCGCCCGGTGACGCTCGAAACGCCCATGGTAGAGGACGTTTCGCGCCTGGCGGAAACGACCGAGATGGCGCTGCGAAATCTGATTCTCGAAGATCCCTTCTATTCCATTGGTGAGCTTCAGGGCCGATTGGCGGAAACGAGCGGCCGGCGCGTGGGGCGGTGGGCGATTTTGGTGACGCTGTGGCGGTCCGGATTCCTTCGCCGCAGTCGTCGATTCCGCTACTTTCGCAGTCAGCAGCAGGGCCGCTCACTCGGGCGGTGACCCTGCGGCGGCTGTGACCTCGCGGCTCAAGACGTTCTTGCGGCGGCCAGATCCGACTGCACGTTCCATGGACCACGCTCCATCCGATACTCAGATTCTCTGCGACCTGCTGAATGCCGATTCGCTCGATGACCTCATCCGCATTGCCCAAACCAGAGCCCAAACCACGACTGATTTTCATCAACTCCTGGTCGTCAGCTGGAGCAGTTTCCAGCTGGGACCTTGGTCTGTCTACCCTGACGCGGAAAGCAATCTCCGTTTGGGTAGCGAGTTGGAGAAACGTTGGAGCCGCGGCCGTCCCGACGATTCGGCCAGGCTGGATGAGGAATCGCGCCGTCGATTGGCGAATTCCATCGGCTTCGATGGCATGGCAGTCATCGGCACCCGGACCGGCCCGTCGTACCATGTGTACTGGTCCGGGCCGTCCGGTGATCGCTCCTCGGATCTGAGCGCGACGCCGCTCTGGCGCGATCTGGAAATCGCGCTTTGCAACTTCGCGCGGCTGGAGCGGCTTCGCGAACTTTCGCACATCGACACGCTGACCGGGCTTTTCAATCGCCGATACTTCAATCTGCGATTGCTTGAAGAAGTGGCCCGCGCCGAACGATTCAACCGCCCGTTGGCTCTGGCCGTGGCCGATCTCGATCGGTTCAAGCCTTTGAACGATGAGCATGGCCACCAGGCCGGCGATGTCGTGCTTCGCTACCTGGCCCAGGCCCTCAAACGCGCCGTCCGCAGCATCGACATCGTTTGCCGCATCGGCGGCGATGAGTTTGCCGTGCTGATGCCTGATACTGATGGCAGCGACTGCTCTGTGCTGGGGGAGCGGCTCTGCCAAACGGTGGCATCCGGGTCGTTTACCTTGCGCAATCGCGAAGGGCAGCCCCATGCTCTCGACTTGCGAATCTCGGTCGGCAGTTCGGTGTTCCCGGCCCATGCCACTCGTGCGGAACGGCTCTTGTGGTGCGCGGATATGGCCTTGCTGGAGGCCAAACGCGAGGGCGGAAACCGGTTTGTTCTTTGCGATCCGACGCGGATCCATAGGGGATCGGCGTTGTAAAACGGGTCTAGATTGAGTATATTTGAAGAGAAGCAGACGAGCGACCGATCTCCTTTCTATAGAGCATGAATCCCACGCAAACCCAGGAAGTGAAAGGGAAGGCCTCCACACTGCGCCCCATGCGGTCTCGCGTGGCCGCGGTCCGGACAAGTCCAGCGACGATCCTTGACGACTACCGCCGGCTCCTGGATCTCGTTGGCGTCGTCGATGGGCTGGATCGCAATGCCGATACGCTCCTCAAGCTCAACTTGTCCTGGACGAAGTACTTCCCGGCCTGCTCGTCGCAACCCTGGCAAGTTGAGGGCGTGGTCAAGGCTCTCATCGATTACGGCTTTCCTCGTGAGCATTTGTTCCCGATTGAGAACAAGACCGTCGTCACCGATCCGATCAAGGGTGCGACCAATAACATCTGGATGCCGATCCTGCAGAAGTATGGCCTCACGTTCACGCCTCTGCCTTCAGTGGAATGGGTCGTCCATCGTTTCGAGACGCCGCTTCTGAAGCTCAACGACATCTTCCCCGAGGGGATCGAGATTCCCAAGATGTACGCGGGGAAGCAGATCATCCACTTCCCCACGGTCAAGACGCACGGGCATGCCATTACCACAGGCGCGATCAAGAACGCATTCGGCGGTCTTCTGAAGGAAGTCCGTCATTACGCCCACAAGCACATTCACGAAGTGATGGTCGACTTGGTGTTGATGCAGAAGGAACTGCATCCCAAGGTGCTGGCGGTGATGGATGGAACCGTTTGCGGCGACGGCGCCGGCCCGCGCACCATGATCCCGCGCCCCGGAAACGTCATCCTGGCATCGTTCGACTCGGTGGCAATCGACGCGTTGGCGGCACGAATCATGGGATTCGATCCGTTCTCGATCCCCTATCTGAGCATGTGCCATGAGCGCGGGCTCGGTGTGGCCGATGTCAATCAGATCGATCTTGTCGGTGATGAAGTTCGCGACATCAACCTCGGTTTTAAATCGAAGAAGTCCCTCGTCATCTGGGGCGACCAGATGCTGCGCAAAGGGCCGTTGCGCTTCATGGAACGGATTCTCCTGCATTCGCCACTTGTTGTCTGGGCGCCGTTTGCGTCGAACTTCTACCACGATTGGCTCTGGTACCCGACCATCGGCAAGAAGATCATCCGCGACTTCCGCCGCACCGAGTGGGGGCAGCTTTTTGAGATCTACAAGAGCCAGTACCTGACGAAGCGATGAGGGAGATGATCACGGCATTGTGAGTGACGTGCGGTCGGGCCAATAGCGCCCGGCCGTTGCTGCATATTGGGTACCCAGCCGGGAGATGAGGATGTCTGAAGGGACGGTCGCGATTATCGGCGCCTCGAGAGACCGCAGCAAATTCGGCAACAAGGCGGTGCGCGCCTACGTGATGCAGGGTTGGATTGTCTATCCGGTCAACCCGCGCGACAAGGAAATCGAGGGCTTGAGGACCTACCCCTCGATACGCGATGTGCCCCGTCCGATCAATCGCGTCTCGATCTACCTGCCGCCGGGAATTGTCCTGGAAATGCTTGATGACATCGCCGCCGTGACGGCGGATGAGGTCTTCTTTAACCCCGGCACCGACTCTCCCGAAGTCCTCGCCAGGGCGGAAAAGCTGAAACTGAACGCGATTGTCGCCTGCTCCATTGTGGATGTTGGCATGTCGCCCAGCCAGATTCCTTCGCAGTAGAGCCATGTGAGCGACTCCCGTCAACCACCCGCAACCTACGACCTGCGCTGCTCGGAGTGCGGCCGTACCTACGATTCCCAGAGGCTGCAGAACTTCTGCACCGACTGCAATCGTCCGCTGGTCGCCCGTTTTCATCTCAACGTGATCCTCGGCGAACAGATTCGCGAGCGACTGGACTCGGAACGACGCGGACTGTGGCGTTATCGCGAGGTCCTGCCGGTCGGCGATGAAGCCCACATTACCACGCTGGGTGAGGGGGGTGTGCCGCTGACCGCCGCTCCACGTCTGGCGGCGCGGCTCGGACTCCAGCGACTGTGGATCAAAGATGAATCGCAAAACCCCACCGGCTCATTCAAAGCGCGTGGGATGAGCGTGGCGATTTCGAAGGCTGTGGAACTGGGTGCACGACGATTCTGCCTCCCATCGGCGGGGAATGCCGCCGGGGCCGCCGCGGCTTATGGCGCCTTAGCGGGATGCGCGGTCCGTGTCTACATGCCGTCGGATTCAGGTGAGGCGTTCTTCGCCGAGTGCCGCGCCTGCGGCGCCGAAGTGTTCGCGGTGGATGGAACGATCGCCGACTGTGGGAAACGTATGCGCGAAGAATGCACCGGCGCTGACTGGTTCGACCTTTCGACCTTGAAGGAGCCGTTTCGTCTTGAAGGAAAGAAGACGATGGGCTATGAACTCTGGGAGGACTTTGGCGCCGGAACGGAGCTTCCCGACGTGATCGTCTATCCCACTGGGGGCGGCACCGGATTGATCGGGATGTGGAAGGCGTTCGACGAAATGGAACAGCTCGGCTGGATCGGATCCCAGCGCCCGCGCATGATCAGCGTCCAATCTGAGGGTTGCGCACCGATCGTTCGTGCCTTCGAGTCGGGCGCGAAGACCGCGACGCCGGTTGCCAATCCCAAGACGGCCGCCCTGGGGCTGCGTGTTCCTGGGGCGTTCGCCGATGTCATGATTCTGCGCGCGATCCGCGAGTCGCACGGGCTGGCGATCTCCGTAACCGAGGACGAATGGGCCGATGGCTCCTCGTGGCTGGCCAGCGATGTGGGCCTCTTCGCCAGCCCCGAGGGCGGCGCGGCGGTTGCGGCGGTCAAGAAGGCCGCCGAGTTGGGAACGATCTCTGCGACCGATCGCGTGGTCGTTTTCAACACGGGCTCTGGCTACAAATACCCGCCAGCCACCTGGCCTCGCTCGGCTCGCGGACAGTCTTAACCGATTCCACCAATCTGTCGATACTAACCTATAGCGGTCCTGCTCTTTCCCACGGGATCCATAGGTTATGGCAGCGCCCTCACGTGATACGAGTCGCCGGGTCGACGTGTCTATCGTTGTGCCGATGCACAACGAGTTGGACAACTTGCCCGCTACGGTCGATCGGCTCACTTCGACAATGGCAGCATCGGCGAGATCATTCGAGATCGTCGCCGTTGATGACGGGTCGACCGATGAGACGCATTCGCGTCTAGAGTCGATGGCGGCGGCGGATGCGCGCCTGCGGGTCGTGTCCTACAGTCGGAATCGGGGACGCGGCTACGCATTGCGTCGTGGATTCGCGGCGGCGCGCGGCGCGATCATCGCTTCCATTGACGCCGATCTCAGTTACGCACCCGAACATATCCTGGGATTGCTGCACGTCCTCGACGAGAGGCCCGACGTCGACTTTGTGGTCGGGTCGCCGTATGCCGAGGGCGGGCACACGCAGAATGTCCCCGCCGGGCGCCTGTGGATCTCGCGCTGGGGGAACCGGGTGCTTGGTCTGGCCATGCCGGGTGGGCTGACAACGGTCACGGGCATCTTGCGCGCTTACCGTCGCGAAGTTCTCGATGTCTTGGATCTCGAGTCCAATGACAAGGATCTCCACCTCGAAATCGTCTCCAAGGCGATTGCCGCCGGGTTTGTGCCGGCGGAGATGCCGGCCACTCTCACCGGGCGCCGTCGCGGCAAGTCGAAGTTCTTCTTCAAGGCGACGATCGCATCGCATCTGATCTTCTCGTTCTATGAGAAGCCGGTCTTGCTCTTCGGTTTGATTGGCGCCCTCTTTGTCGGGCTGGGGTTGGGGGCGGGTTTGCACCTGATCACCTTGTGGCAATCCGGCACGCTGAATCCCGATCGACCGCTGGTGTCGTTGACGGTCATCCTGCTTGTGGCGGGATTGCAAATCTTGCTGTTCGGATTCCTCGGCTCGCAGATTGTCCAAATTCGCCGCGAACTCTTCCGTACGCAAAAGGCCATCAAGCTGTCGATGCGTGCCCCGGTGGAGCCGACGCGTGAGGATAGATCGCCGGCTGCCATGCCTGAGGATGAACACGAATTGGTCACGCGATGACGCGCATTCTGCTCATCACCAATCGCTATCCCTGCGACGCCGACGATCCGGCATCGCCTTTTGTGCCGCATTTTGTCGAGGCGGTGCGGGCGCGCGGTGTTCAGGTCGACGTGCTCACCCCCCGTTACCTCGCCGATCGCGGTGACAAAGAGCCGCGATTTGTGCATCGCTTCGCCGCGGGAGCGGACCGGCCGGTCGGATCATGGAATTTGTTGGATCCGCGCTCCTGGGTTCGCCTACGCAGATTCTTGCGCGACGGACACGAGGCCGGACGCGAACTGTGCGAGTTGAGACGGTATGACCATATCTTTGCACTCTGGGCGCTGCCCTCTGGTGAGTTTGCCCGCCGTTTGTCCCGGGAATTCAACATTCCATACTCGGTCTGGTGCCTCGGCTCAGACATCTATGTTTGGTCAAAGCGCCCCGTGATCGGCGGTCGCGTCAAGAAAGTACTCGAGGGCGCAACCCAGCTTTTTGGCGACGGAGAAGACTTGTGCGGGCGGGTGACCAGTTGGCTGGGTCTGCCGTGCCAGTTCCTTCCTTCTTACCGGCCCCTCGCAGTAGTGCCTTTGCTCGACCCGCCGGTGCCGACTGACAAGCCTCGATATCTCTGCCTGGGACGCGTGCACCGCGATAAGGGAGTCTTTGAGTTGTTGGAGGCATTTGCGGCAGTGCGGAAGATTCTTCCAAAGGCAACACTGCACGTCGTGGGGGATGGCCCGGATCTGGGAGCAATGAGGTCGAGGGCCTCCGAATTGGATGTGCATGATGCCGTCAGCTTCACCGGTCCTGTAGGTAGCGCCCAAATCATCGAGGAGTACCGACGCTGCGATTTCGTGGTCATCCCCTCCAAGTCGGATAGCCTTCCGCTGGTTTTCTCCGAAGCGGTCCAGATGAATAAGCCGGTCATCGGCAGCAATGTCGGCGATCTCGGCGCTTGGATCTGGCACTATCGAGTCGGCCTGGTTCTGCACGACTTCACGGTCGAGGCCCTCACTGAAGCGATGACGTCGATGGCGGGCAGTCCGTCGTTCGATGCCGAGGGCCGGGCGGAAATGTTGAATCGCCTCGATCCGGTCTTCGCGGCCGACGTGTTCTGTTCCAGTGTCTGCAATACGGGGGCTTCGCATCCGTCGCCCAAGCAACGCAATCCCATCTCGCGGCTGGCGGAGTTCCATCGTACGGTCTGAACGTTGGTTCTCTCAACTGGGGAGTGGCCCAGAGGTAAGGCAACCGGCTGTTAACCGGTCGATCGCTGGTTCGAATCCAGCCTCCCCAGCTTCACTTGACCTCTTGTCCTCGATCGCTTGATTACCTGCTAGCCTCATGCTTACGGGGACTTGCCCTATGACCAATGCACCCAAGGTCACCACGCCGCCCGATCTGGATTCACTCTGGGACTACGATCACCCCGCGGAGACTGAGAAGAAGTTCCGCACCATCCTCCCCGAGGCCGATCGCTGGGGCGGGATCGGATACAAGGTCGAACTGCTGACCCAAATCGCGCGCACGTTGGGGTTGCAGCAACGATTCGATGAGGCGCACGCGCTCTTGGACACGGTTGAGCCGCTCTTGCCCAAGGCAGGGGAGACAGCGTCAGTGAGATACTTGCTCGAACGCGGACGATGCTACAACTCCGGGCAGCAGATCGATCGTGCGATTCCGTTGTTCCGCGAGGCATGGGAACGCGCGGATAAGGCAGGGTTGGATTTCTATTCCGTTGATGCGGCGCACATGATGGCGATCGCGATGCCCGCAGCAGAGAAATCACTCTGGAACGACCGCGCGGTCGCGACCGCCGAGACGTCCTCCGATCCCAAGGCGCGGCGCTGGTTGGGCAGCCTCTACAACAACATCGGCTGGTCCCTCTTCGAGGAGAAGAAGTACGACAGCGCCCTGGTCATGTTCCGCCGCGCCTTCGACTTTCGATTCACTCAGGGGAAACCAGACCAGATCCGTTTTGCGAAGTGGTGTGTCGCCAAGGGGCTGCGTTTCACCAATCAGGTGGACGCGGCGCTGTCGACGCAGGAAGAGCTCCAGCGAGACATAGAATCCAGTGGCGCCGAACCGGATGGCTTTGTGTTCGAGGAACTGGCCGAATGCCATCTGACTTTAGGGCACAAAGAGAAATCCCGCGAGTATTTTGCGCGCGCCTACACGCTCCTATCGCAAGACCCCTGGCTTGCCCGCGACGAGCCCGAACGTCTGGCCCGGATGAGAGAGTTGAGCGGCTCCCAGTAGGCCTGTCCAGCGATTCTGCCTCCCTGCCGATAACTGAATAGATGGTCTCGGTCGACGACTCAACACTGGGGATCGTTATCCCGAATGCCGCAGGCAGTGCGGTTGCGTCCCGCGAAGGGCAACCCGCGTCTACAGGCCAGACGGACTTGGCCGCGGATCGCCGGCAGTACTTCGACCGTTACTGGGAGACGAGGCAGCTCAAGACCGTCGATCACCGCACCCGATTGCGCATCGGGATCGTGGACCGGATGTTGACGCATCGCGCCGGATCGCTTCTGGATGTGGGTTGCGGACGGGGCTGTGTCGCCTCGTATTTCGCCGAGCGCGGGTTCGACGTCTCCGCCATCGATCTGTCGCCGATGGCGGTTGAGTGGACCAAGCGCCAGCATCATAAGATTCGCGCCGCGGTGGTCGATTTGGAGTTCGAGCCGATTCACGGCCGCATCGATGTAGTGCTCTGCCTCGAAATGCTGCAGCAGGTGCGCGACCCAATCAAGGCGCTGTCGAAGCTGGCCGCGGCTTTGGCCGATGGGGGAGAGATCATCGTCAGCTTGCCGAACGAATTTCATCTGGTGCGTCGGCTGGACATCCTGCGCGGACGGGTAAACTTCGGCGGCGTCGAAGACTCGCATATTAAGCTGTTCACGGTCGCTGAACAGCGGCGATTGCTTGAGATGTGCGGACTGACTGTGACGAAGATGCAGACGCAATCGATCGTGCCTCCGCGTTGGGGGAATTGCCGCTGGCACAATCTGATGAATCGGCTGTCCAATCGATTCCCCAGCCTGTTTGCGCTGTCGGTCGTGTATCGATGTGTCCCCAGCAATGTGAAACCCAGAATCTCCCGATGACCACCACACCCGATATCACGCACTTGAACGATGCCGACGGGACTTTCTCCGAGCGGTTCCCGATCCTCTTTGATCCCGCTGGGCGTCTCGAGAAAGCCGCAAAGGTCGTGGCGGTTCTCAGCGACTACTTTGGCCCGCGGGCGCAGCAGGTATGCGTCGTCGACATCGGCTCCTCGACCGGCATCATGACGCGTTCCTTCGCCGCGGCCTTCGGTTCAGTCATCGGCTTAGACAATGACCATGTCGGTGTCATCCACGGGCGCCGTCTCGCCGAGCAAGCCGGAATACCGTCCGCGAAGCTGAGTTTCCTCGCCGGAGACGGCTGCCGGATGCCGCTGGCGAATAACTCCGTCGATGGCGTCATCTGCAACCAGGTGTACGAGCATGTGGACGATCAGCCCGCGCTGATGAACGAAATCTACCGTGTCCTGAAACCGGGAGGCGCCTGCTACTTTGGCATTGGCACGCGCCATGTTCTGGTCGAAGGACACTACAAACTGCCGTTCCTGTCGTGGATGCCGCATGGAGCGGCGCACCTGTACATGAAACTTGCCGGCAAGAAGGCGCGCTATGATGTGCGACTTCTGTCCTACCGCAGTTTGCGACGGCTGGCGCGTCGATTCGGCGTGGTCGATTACACAATTGCCGTCATCAAGAACGCAGAGAGATACGCCGACTCCAGCCGTGGACCACTGCGCCGATTCGTGTCCCGCTGGCCCGTCGCGCTTCTGACCGCGATCTTGCCTATCATCCCGGTGCATGTCTGGGTGCTGCTCAAGCCACAAGAGGGCAGGGGTGTTCAGGCCGGCCAATTCCGTGACCGACAACTCTGGGAGAGGGACGCTTGATGGATCTCGGCGGATACACCGGATTGTTCATTTGGGTGATGGTGATTTTCCTGGGCCTCTGCTTCGGGAGCTTCACCAACGTCCTGATCTGGAGGCTTCCACGCAATCAGTCCCTGATCAAGCCGCGCTCACGTTGTCCCTCATGCGGTAATCAACTGAAGTGGTACCACAACATCCCAGTCTTCTCATGGCTCGTCTTGCGCGGGCGTTGTGGCTTCTGCCACGCACGGATCAGTTGGGTCTACCCGGTCGTGGAGTTGGTGACCGCGGGCCTATTTGCCGCGTTCTACGCACGGTACGGTCTGTCCTGGACGACTTTGGGTTTCTGGTACATGGCCCTGACGCTGGTTGCCGTTTTCTTCATCGACCTTGAACATCAGATCATTCCCAACCGGCTCACCTATCCGGGCGTCGCCGTCGGAGTCGCCACATCGCTGGTCTCTGCGCACTTGCCCTGGCAGCAATCACTACTCGGTGTTCTGGTGGGTGGTGGGGTCTTTGTTGCCGTTGCCATCCTTGGCAAGTGGCTGTTTCACAAAGAGAGCATGGGCGGCGGGGATGTGAAGCTGGCGGCGATGTTGGGGGCGTTTCTCGGCGTCGGACGCGTTCTGCTCGTCTTCGTCTTCTCGGCGGCGATTGGCCTGGTGATTTCACTGGCGGTCATGGCATTTTCGGAGAAGCTGCGCCGTGAACGGTTGATCCCCTTCGGCCCGTACATCGCGCTCGCGACCATCGTCGTCGCCTTCTACGGCGAGACAATCATCAACTTCTACGTGACCCACTTCCTGCAGCCCTGATTCCGGACTAAACCTGATCATCAGTGAGTAGCGATTCTCGGGCCTTGTCTGCAGAACGAAGTCCGCGGCTCCATCGCTTGTTGGCATGTCGAGGAGGCGCGGGCTTCAGCCTGCGCTACCAATCTCGGTGATGTGGCCTGTGTCTCGGGCAGGCGCATGAGCACCTCCCGGATCGTACCGACCGGTGGGGGATAAACGAGGGTCAGTCAGTCTTGGGTTCTAATGCGTGTCCTGATCGCCGCGCTTGTGGCGATTGTGGCACGACTTGCACCGTTTTGGATGGTGCACGTACCCCTTCTCTTCGAAGTACTCTTGCGCCGAGACCGGGAATACAAATTCCTGGCCGCAGTCGATGCAGACGAGATACAAAGGCTCCCGCTTCTGCATCATGCTTTCGCCTTTCATACGGTAGACCTCCCCCTTGAGGTATCTCCCGGCGGCCCTTCCCCCGTCTCCCACACCAAAGGGAACAGCCGGCCCGTCCTTGGGCTCACTTCCCGCCCCCTGCGGCGGGATGTGCAATGCGTGACAGAACAGTTATACCAACAAACTGCGAAGACCGCAAAGGCGCGTAAGGCCGCCCCAACTCACTATGTGCCCCCCTCGTCCCAAAATTCACTACCGAGGATGCCCCTACTTGCCGCAGAACGCGAGATCTGTCAAGGACAAAATGCAACGCCGTTACCAAAGCCCTTGCTGCCGTTGGCGATCCCGAGGTTATCAACAGGCCGTGGAAAAGTCAGCAACCCGCCATCCGATTGCAGGTTACCTAAAGCGGTGTATCAGTTTCGTCCGTAATCGATCTCGTAACGTTTCAGCTTCTCGAAAAGCGTTGTGTAGTCAATCCTTAGAATCTCGGCGGTCTTGCGCTTGTTGCCGCGCGTGTCATTGAGCACACGCAGGATCGCAGCCCGCTCGGCTTGCATCTGTGCATGCTGGCCGATCTCCTTCAAGCCGGCGCCTTCGCGCAGACGTATCTCATCATCGGACTTTACACGAATCGCCATGTGCTCGGGATTGATGAACCGCCCCTCGCAGAGGATGACGGCGCGTTCGATCGTGTTCTCGAGTTCGCGCACGTTGCCGGGCCAGTGGTAGCGCTCCATCAGCTTCATCGCTTCCTGCGACATCTTCTTCACCGGCTTGTTCATCTCGCTGCAGTACCGCTGGATGAAGTACTCCGCCAACTTGAGCAGATCCTCGCTGCGATCCCGCAGAGGCGGGATTGAGATCGGGAAGACCGAGAGCCGATAAAAGAGATCCTCGCGGAAGCGCTTGGCGGCGATGGCCTCCTTGAGATCGACATTGGTCGCCGCGATCACGCGGACATTCACCGAAATTTGCTTGGTGCCGCCGAGGCGTTCAAATGTCTTGTCCTGCAAGAAGCGCAGCAACTTGGCCTGCAAGGCCATGTCGAGATCGCCAATCTCGTCAAGAAACGCGGTGCCGCCGTCGGCGATCTCAAACTTGCCGAGTTTCAGCTTGTGCGATGAGGTAAACGCTCCCTGCTCGGAGCCGAAGAGTTCGTTTTCCAAGAGTTCGCGGGGAATCGCGGCGCAGTTGATCGTGATGTACGGCTTGTCGCGGCGGCTGGAGAGGTAATGCACGCCGGCGGCGAACAGTTCTTTGCCGGTGCCGCTTTCGCCGAGGAAGAGCACCGTCGTGTCCGAAATCGCAACCTTCTTGACCAGCTTTTCGACATCGAGCATCGCCTGCGAGGCGCCAATGATGCGATTGTAACCGAGCTTGTCGGCCAGCTCCTGACGCAGAAGCGAATTCTCCGCGAGGAGGCGGCGGTTCTCTAGCGCGCGATCAATCAGGACGTTCAAATGATCGGGGTCGAAGGGCTTGGTCAGAAAATCATAGGCGCCGCGACGCATCGCCTCGACCGCAGTCTCGACCGTGCCATAGGCGGTCATAACAATCACCGTGGTTTCGGGATCGTGTTCTTTCACCGCCGAGAGCACCTGCAGGCCGTCCATTTCCGGCAGACGCAGATCGGTCAGCACGAGGTCGAATCGGTTTTCTTTGGCTTTCTCAATCGCGGAATTGCCGTTGCGGGCCACTTCGACTTCGTGCCCCTTGGCAGTCAAGGCGTCAGCCAACATGCGACGCAGCGAGTCTTTGTCTTCGACAACAAGGATTGACGACATGATCGGTCCCCCTGAACGGTGCAATCGTCCCTTCCGGTATTATCGGACGAATCCCATAGTCCCTTACTGCCTAAGAACGACCCCTCACCCTACCCTCTCCCCCTACCCTCTCCCCAAATGAGGAGAGGGGATCTTCTTGCTCCCTCTCACTCGTAGGCCGAAGGTCCCGCCTCACTGCGGGAGAGAGGGTTGGGGTGAGGGTCGTGTGCGCCACACGGGAAGTCATTGCAGGCAGTTGAATCGGAAGCCACCGTGGGGGGGTGTCTGCCTATTGGCCTGGGGCGTGACTTTGCGTATAATCCGTCGTCCCATTGGTTTAGAATGCCAGATGGATTTACATCGCCTCGAGGGAGGACTAATGAAGATCAAGACGTATGCGAAAGATGGAGTGGAAGTGATCGAGCCGAGTGGCAAGTTCCTGGGTGGCGCCGACACCGGCGAACTGGACGAGAAGTTGTATGCGCTGCTGGGGCGGGGCTCCAAGCAGGTGGTCATCGACTTGGCGCACACCGACTGGATGAACTCGTCGGGGATCGCGATCCTTATCCACCACTACAAGAAATTCCGTGATATCGGCGGCAATCTGCGGCTGGCCAATCTCACCAAGAACATCGAGAAGATCTTGGTGATCGCCAAGCTGACGTCGGTGTTCGAGGTCTACGATTCGCTCGACGACGCCATCGCCAGCTTCAAGCCCGGGAAGTAGCGAATTAGCCAATACTCGAAATGTGGACGCCAGGCGCCCTCGCCTGGCGTTCCTTTCGGCCAGCCGAGGGCGGCTGGCCTCCACGGCAATTGGGAGCATCCATGGAAAATCTCTCAGGCAAGAAGATCATCGTCACCGGTGCGTCGAAGGGAATCGGCCGTGCCATCGCCGAACGAATAGCGGCCGAGAAGACGGTGTTGGCATTGGTGGCGCGCAGCGGAGAACTCCTTGCTGAACGTGTGAGCTTCTGCGAATCCAAGGGCGCCAAGGCCAAGGCCTTCCCGTGCGACGTTGGCGATGCGGCGGGGGTTGAGAAGACCTTCAAGGCGGCGATCGAATGGTTGGGCGGGGTGGACTGTCTGGTCAATAACGCCGGTCTGGGGTACTTCGCGCCCTTCGATCAACTGTCGGTGGCTCAGTTCGACGAGATGATCACGACCAATCTGCGCGGCGCCTTCCTCTGCGCCAAGGCAGTGGTCCCACGCATGAAAGCCGACGGTGGCGGGGCGATCATCAACATCGCCTCGATTGCCGGGAAGTACGGTTCCGACCGCGGCGCGGGATATTGCGCCTCGAAATTCGGACTGATGGGGATGAACGAGTGTATGGGGCTGGATCTGCGTCCACACAACATCCGCGTGACTGCGATCTGCCCCGGCTCGGTCAACGCCCCTGACTTCCGTGCCGGCCGCACGACACAGATACGCGGCGATCAGATGATCCAAGCCTCCGACATCGCCGAGCAGGTGGTCTTTCTCCTACGTCAGCCCGAACGCATCTTCATCCGCGAGATGGAAGTGCGCGTAACGAAGACGACGTAGCGGCTCACAGCGCATCTATACAGGCAAACAAGGGGCTTTAGCCCCTTGCTGTTCTCACGGACACGGATTGCGGAATTCCGTCTCCACGTCGCTGCCACGGAAGGCGACACCGATCACCTTCACCACATCGATCACGTCCGTCGAGCCGGAGCAATCCACGTCCGTGCGTTCGCGCGGGCAGATGATGCTCGGATCGGCGAGCGCCGCGCTACCGCGAAAGGCGACACCGATCGTCGTGATCACGTCAATCACATCGCAGCGCACGCTGTCGCACTGCGGATCGCCATGGCAATCGCAGGCGCACTGGCAGGCGTCACCAATTCCGTCGTGGTTGAGATCTTCCTGCCCGGGATTGGGCGTCGTCGGACAATTGTCGCACCAATCACCCACACCGTCGCCATCGGCATCGGCCGCCGAACACTCGTTGACGCTGAGTGTCTGATCGCCGGCGACGTTGGTGAGTGTGCCTTTGACTCCCGACGGCCAGCGAATCTCCAATGAATCGACGACCGTCGCATCGCCCAACCCGAACCAAGCGGTCGGCTCGCTTTGCCCGCAGTACCCGGTATACGAGGCGATCTCGCGCATCTGCCAGCGCGGCGTTCCGTTGATCGTGGCCTTGATCCGTACCCGCGCGCCGATCGAATTGCGGTTGCTACGCTGTCCCACGCAGGCAATGTTCAGATAGTGATTCGAGTTGCCGTTGTTCAAGTATTCTGCTTCGTTTTCCGTCCCGCCGAGGCACTTGGCCACCACCAAGTCGAGATCGCCATCGCGGTCGATATCGCCGAAGGCACACCCGTAAGACCAGCCGTGATCATGGACCACTGCGCCTGTGGTTTCTCGCGTGAATGTCCCATCGCCGTTATTCCAGAATAGGAAATTCGAATCGGGGGGTGTGCCGAACCCGTTCGCGACAAACAAGTCGAGATCGCCGTCGTTGTCGATGTCCGCGAAGGCGGAACCAATTGAGTTTCCTCCCGATGTGACCACCGGGTCTCCCGCGACATCGGCAAACGTGCTATTGCCGTTGTTGAGGAACAGTTTGTCGTCTTGGTTGCTGTAGCGTGCGACATACAGGTCAAGGTCGCCGTCATTGTCGCAATCCCCCCAGCTGGCGCCAAAGGCGTTTCCCGCCGTTTCCACTGGAGGTCCGGTCAGGATGCGGACGAACGACCCATCGCCTTGGTTTTGGTAGAGGGCGCACAGCGCGTTTCCCTCGTTGGGATTAAACACGTCCATGTCTCCGTCGTTGTCGTAGTCCGCCCACGCGCCCAGGCGCGTCTTGTGCGTGTCGCTGACAATCCCACCGGTAAGGATCTTCGTGAACGTCCCGTTCCCGTTGTTGTGGTAGAGGAAGTTTTTGAATGCGCCGCCGCTGTTGGCGACGAACAGGTCCAGAAATCCGTCGTCGTCGTAGTCCGCCCATGTCCCGGCTTCGGAATAGCTGTTTTCATTCGCCGGGGGGACACCGGTGACATGCGTGAAAGACCCGTCACCGTTGTTGGTGAAGAACTGATTGAGTTGGTTCCACCAGGTGGCGACGAACACGTCACCATCGCCGTCATTGTCGAAATCGCCGAACGAGGCACCGTCGTACGCTCGAGCCACGTTCACAATCGTGTCGGCGGAGATCCGTGCGAAGCTCCCGTCCCCGTTGTTGTGGAATAGGAAATTGACCTGCCCGGCCTGGGGACCATTTGTGATCAGGACATCCAAGTACCCGTCGTTGTCGTAATCGTACAGATTCACGCTGCGTGAATCGCCGCCGGCGACCGTGACCACGGTCCCCGTCACTTTGGTGAATGTCACTTGCGAGTGTGCTGGGGCTGCGGACAACGCTGCGGCCATCGCCGTCATCAAAGAGCCCACCACCCATCTTCCTCTGATTGTCATCTGTCCTCCCATGAGAGATGTCATGGTGAAGACGAGACGGACCGATGCCAAAGTTGCGGTGTTGCTGTGAGTGCGACGTCGGGTGCAGGGAAGCCGCGTCTCTACGCGGCGGAATTGCCATGAGGTCATCCCCTCTCACCTCAACTCTCTTTCATTCGCTACTCTAAGGGACCTCCGGCGGGGCGGGAGAGGGAGGACGTAACTGCGCCAAGGCGAGGACGCCTGGGATGCACAGCGTTCGAATTAGGGCAGCAGGCCCGCGAGGCGGTCGCGGTAGGTGCGGCTGAGTTTGAGTTCGGTTCCGTCCTGAAGGATGATCACATATTCGCCACGGGCATGGGGGCGCATCTCACGGATGCGGGAGATGTTCACGATGGTCGAACGGTGGATTCGGGCGAAGGTGTGGGGGTCGAGTTCCGCTTCGAGTGCGGTGAGAGTCTTGCGGATCAGATGCGACGTCTTCCCGGTGTGGAGCCGAACATAGTAATCTTCGCCCTCGACCCAGTCGATCTGCGCGATTTCCACAAACTGGATCCGGCCGCCCACGGTGACGGGGATTCGTCCCGCTGCGGCAGGTTTGGCACCCGGGAACCCTGATTCCGGCATGGTTCGCGCCAGAGCGAGAAGCCGCGCGGTCAATTTCGACATCTCGCGCAGACGGAAAGCATCCTTGATGCGTTGCATCGTCCGGGTAAAACGCTCCGGAGAAATCGGCTTGAGCAGGTAGTCGAGCGCGGCGCCCTCGAAGGCATCGATGGCGTATTGATCATGGGCGGTGACAAAGACCACCATCGGCATCGACTCGGCCGCGATCTCACGCAAGACCTGCAACCCATCGCGCTCGGGCATTTGCACGTCGAGGAGGACCAAGTCGGGCGCCTGCTTGGCGATGGCGCGCACCGCGCTTGTGCCGTCACCGATCTCGCCGACGATTTCGACCTCAGAATCGCCGGCCAGAAGCAGGCGAATACCCTCGCGCGCCAACGGCTCATCGTCGACAATCAGGACCCGGATCCGCTTTGGGGCAGGTGCGGTCATGGTAGCACCGGGATGTCAAGCGAGGCGCGCACGCCACCCTCGGGACGATTGGTCAATTCCAAACGGAAACGGTCGCCGTACAGGTGCGCCAGCCGTTCACGGGCGTTGCGAATGCCGAGCCCGGGTCCAGCCCCAGTTTCCTCCGAGAGGCCGACACCATCATCGTCCACCTGCACACGAAGGATGCCATCTGTCCTCTCAGCCATAATGCCCACGTGGCCGGGCGAGGCCCTCTTGGCGACACCATGGCGGATCGCGTTCTCGACCAGAAGCTGCAGGACGAAGGGCGGAATCCTGGCCGTGAGCGCCGCAGCCGGCACGTCATAAGTCACAGTCAAGCGCTCACCGAAACGGACCCGTTCGATTTCCAGGTATCGTCTAACGAAATCCAACTCGTCGGCCAGCGAGACCTCGGCCGCGCCGTCGGTACGTAGGGCATAACGGAGAAGCTCGCTGAGCTGCCCGACCACGACATTGGCCGCGGCGGAGTCGCCTTTCTGGGTCAATACCGCGATCGAATTGAGGGTATTGAAGAGGAAATGGGGCTGAAGCTGCCGCTGCAGGGCGTCCAATTGCGCTTTGGCCACTTCGGACTCCAACCGTGCCGACCGCAATTCCTCCCGCCGGGCGCGGGCGTAATAGTCGACCGCGTACGTGCTACCCAGTACGATCCAGTAAATGACCAGAGACCAGGGGCTATTCCACGCCAGCCACCGGATGTACACGTCCGAGTAATGCTCCATGGTCAGAGGCTCACCGTGCAACGCCACCGAGGCGAACGTCGCGATCGCACTATGGGCGAAGGCCACAATAATCCCGGCTATCAGGTGAACCCCGATTGCCTGGAGGCGAGGCGAGCGGTCCACACGGTACTTCCTCCCCAGCCAGATGATCAGGGGGGAGAAGGCCGCCCAGGTGTACCACGAGGCCAGGTGGTCAGCCAACCAGATCCAGAGCGACGACTCCTGGTTAAGGGCAACCATCCGCGCGTGGCTGAGCACTGCGAAAATGACCGCCGGGACCGACCAGGCCAGGAGAATCAAGGCCCAGTTGACCCAGCGACGCCTGGGGCGCGGGGGAGAGGTCGATGGCGGCTGGCTGCTCATGGTTCGTTGTCAAGATACGCAGGCGCGGGGCCGGTCGTTCGGGTGCATTTTTCTATTGCCGACCCCTTCCCCCTGGTCCACATTCCCCCTCAGGGGGTGTACCGCTTAGAGGGGCAGGAATCGTATTGGCCAAGACGGCAACCCATATCGCAGAGCCTGAGTCGGCCGTGACCGTGGCTCCCGGCAACGGGAATGGCAACGGCCATTCCGGGACCGGGCTGTCGTTCAAGCTCGACGTTTTCGAGGGGCCCCTCGATCTGCTTTTGTTCCTCATCCGCAAAGACGAGATCGATATCACCGACATCCCGATCGCGCGCATCACCGACGAGTACTTGAAGATGATGCGGCTGATGCAGTGGTGCGACCTCGAAATCGCCGGCGAGTTCATTGTCATGGCGGCGACGCTCCTGCGCATTAAGTCCGCGATGCTATTGCCTCGTGACCCGGAGGAGGATGAGGAAGAGGATCCGCGCGACGAGCTGGTCGCCGCCCTGATGGAGTACAAGAAGTTCAAGGAAGGGGCCGGCATCCTTGGTTCACGCGAGGAAGTAGAACGGTCGGTCTACGCGCGGACCGATTTCGCGGACGGACCACTGCCAGCGAAGTCGCAGTTTGTCATGGATTCCACATTGTTCGATCTGCTCTCGGCGTTTCACGATGTCATCTCGCGCATCGAGCACGACACGGAGCACCGTGTGGTGGTGGCGGAGCAGACAGTCGAGGAGCGAATCGCTGAATTAACCGAGTTGATCGAGCAGCAAGAGAGCCTCGAGTTCGCGGCGTTGTTTGCCGGACTGGCGGCGCGCTGGCTTGTCGTCGTGACCTTCCTGGCTATACTGGAAATGGTGCGTCTGCGGCGGATCACGGTGCGGCAGGCGCGCCCCTACGGAGAACTGGTTTTGGTGCGTGTTACCGCACCCATGGAAGCGGAGATATGGAAGACATAATCGAGGTTGTGGAGATCGCCGAAAGCGCGGAGGTTGTTGATCCGCCCGTCGAGAAGCTGATCGGCGCCGTCGAAGCCTTGCTCTTTGCGGCGCATGAGCCTCTGGCGCCATCGACGCTGATTTCACTCAACGGCCACACCGGTTGGACACTCGACGATGTGATTGCTGAGATCAATCGTCGTCTCGAATCCGGGCAGCATCCGCTGCGCGTCCGCAAGGTTGCGGGGGGATATCAGATGCACGTTCTCCCCGAATACGGGCCGATCATCGAGTCGGTATTGGTCAAGACCAAGACTCAGCGGCTGAGCCGTGCCGGTCTGGAAACCTTGGCGATCATCGCCTATCGTCAGCCCTGCTCCACTCCGGAGCTTGAGCACATTCGTGGCGTGGCGGCTGATGGTGTGATCCGGACTCTTCTGGAGCGCGATCTGATCACGATCAAGGGGCGTTCCGAGGGGCCGGGACGGCCGTTGTTGTACGGCACCACCGGCACATTCTTGCGCTACTTTGGCCTCAATGCGGTTGAGGATCTGCCGCGCGAAGAGGAGCTATCCGCGCTTTTGGCCGAGCGCAGCGAGCGGCGGATGCGCGAAGAGGCTGCCGCCGCAAGTGACGGGCAACAGTCCTTCACGCTGACCCGTGGCCCGGAAATCGCCGAAGACACCGCTACCGGACGAACGGCCTTTCGCATCCGCGATGTCATGCTGGCACTCAGCGCCCCGGGCCTGAACTAGCCGGCCCAACCAGCTCCCCGAGGCGATCGGAACGGCTGGCCGCCCCATGGCACAGACCGAACGTCTCAATCGCTTTCTGTCGCGCTCCGGTATCGGCTCAAGACGTCGTGCCGACGAAATCATCGCGGCGGGGCGGGTCTGTGTGAATGGCGTCCCCATCGAGAAGCTGGCGACGCAGGTGGACCCCGACACCGATACCGTCACCGTCGATGGCCATCGAGTGCAGCCCCAGTCCGGCGCGGCGGTTTGGATCGTGCTGAACAAGGCCCGAGGGACACTAACCACGCGCCGCGATGCTCGCGGACGCGAGACGATCTTCGATCGCCTCCCCAGTGAATTTGCCCAGCTCATTCCTGTCGGGCGCCTCGATTACGACACTGAAGGTGTGATCCTGCTCACGTCCGACGGCGATGCCGCCAATCACCTCATGCACCCACGATATCAGACGGAACGCGTGTATGAGGCGGTCGTTCAAGGTGTGCCGCCCGCGAGAGATTTGGCGCGGCTGCGGCAGGGGATAGACCTGGGCGACCCGACGCCGGCGCGTGCCGAGGCGGCGTTGAGCCGCTCGACCAAAGAAGGGTCGGTCATCCGCCTGATTCTTCGCGAAGGGCGCAAGCGCGAGGTGAAACGGATGATGGAGGCCATTGGTTACCCGGTCATCCGTCTGCGTCGCGCCTCGTTCGCGGGAATCAACGCGCGGGGGTTGGAGCCGGGGCAGTGGCGTCGGCTTACCGAAGCGGAGATCAGCCGAATCAGCCGTGAGTCGGCTTAGTGGCCCGGCTGGCATTGATACAGGAGGTAGACGCATGGACATGTGGAAGTTCTTTGACATCACGCATCGGGAGCACATCCTCTGCAATCCGATGAGCCTTGAGAAACTTGAACAGCTTATCACACTTCTGCCTCTGAAACCTGGGGCACGCGTGCTTGATATCGCCACTGGAAAGGGCGAGTTTCTCATCAGGCTTGCAGAACGGTACCGACAAATGACAGGGACAGGAGTTGATCTCTCTCCGTACTGCATTGCTGATGTCCACAAGAAGCATCAAGAACGTGTTCCGGATGCCCAACTCCATTTCTTGGAGATGGACGGGGCCAAGTATGTCCCAGAGACCTTGGAGAGCTTTGATCTGGTGGCCTGCATCGGTGCGA
>Ga0326726_10000918_pt1 | contig 27084 bp, 20 predicted proteins | sample MHFenrmetagenome_2_FD_207603 | JGI IMG/M metagenome (GOLD analysis project Ga0326726, IMG submission 207603) | Lab enriched peat soil microbial communities from Michigan Hollow, Ithaca, NY, United States - MHF15MN | ecosystem: Environmental > Terrestrial > Soil > Wetlands > Peat | place: USA... | reverse complement strand
CGAAAAAAAGCAGACCAGCGAACCGGACACAAGTGATAATGTAACAATAATTATCGGTAATGATCTTTTCCGTTTTGACGGGAACGACTCACTTGTATTAATCAGGATGGGCAGCAGGGGATTGAATATCCAGGATTCGCCCGAAGGGAAAAAAGTTGATATTGAAAAATATGACACAGAAGTACGTGATTTAGAGGAGTCTGATAAAGATAAGGACAAGAAATGGTATCAGGACCAGGAGGAGCAGGATCGCTACAGGGGTGGAAGGAATTTCAGAGGTCACTGGGCAGGGCTGGAAGCCGGATTTAATAATTATCTCCATGTTGCTTCAATGACATTACCAGAAGAAATAGCCTATATGTCTCTTGATGCAAGCAAATCAAATTGTTTCAACCTTAATTTTTCACAGGTAAATATAGGATTCAGCAGACATATCGGAATTGTAACTGGACTTGGGGTAACATTTAACAACTACAGATTTGAAAATCAAAACAGCATAGTCGAAGGGCAGGACGGAACCATTTCCGGGTTAATTCCTATAGATGTCTCTGTTAAAAAATCGAAGTTTTCCACTTTATACTTAAATGTTCCCATTATGCTTGAAGCGCAGATCCCGGCAGGATATAACCACAGGTTAAATGTTGCTGCAGGCGTCATTGGAGGACTGAAACTGAATGCCTGGACAAAAATCGTTCTTGAAAATGGCGAAAAGAACAGAGTAAACGGCGATTATAATCTTAATCTTCTGCGTGGAGGCGTTACAGCCAGAATAGGATATGGAAATTTCATGATATACGGATCATATTATCTCACTCCCTGGTTCCAGGATCTGAAAGGGCCGAACGGGTATAATCTCGAACCATTCGAATTAGGTTTGGCGTTTACGTTTAACGACTAAGGGGACGGGCGTCGCCTTTTTTGTATATTTGCTGATGATTACCAGTTACTAGTCATGCCAGATTATATTTTATCCCCCCACGAACTAAGGCAATACAGCCGGCAGATCATGCTGCCTGAGATAGGTATTCCAGGTCAGGAGAAGCTTAAGCAGGCCCGGGTGCTTGTGGTCGGTGCCGGAGGACTGGGATGCCCTGTCCTTCAATACCTTGCAGCAGCAGGTATTGGCACGATAGCCATTGCAGAATATGACATGGTTAATGAAACAAACCTTCAGCGGCAGATATTATATGGTTCTGACGATGTCGGCAAACTCAAATCAATAATTGCCACGAACAGGGTTGAGCATCTTAATAATCTTATTGAAACTGACAGGATAAATCTGAAGATAGACACTTCAAATTCTCTGCGAATTCTAAAGGGTTATGATGTAATTGTCGACGCAACGGATAACTTCATGGCCAGGTATATTATCAATGATTCCTGTGTAATCCTTGGCAAACCTATGGTTCATGGGGCCATTTACAAATATGAGGGACAGGTTTCCGTATTTAACTACCGGGGAGGACCAACTTACCGCTGTTATAATCCGTATTATAAGAACGAAACTTTCAAAAATCCCCTGCCTGCCGATGTCGGACTCCTGGGAGTACTTCCGGGAATAACCGGAACTATAATGGCAAATGAAGTGATCAAGATTATAACCGAAACCGGGAAAATACTTTCTGGCACTGTGCTTCTTTTCAATATCTATGATTATTCATTTAATTTTCTTGAAGTTGCAGACATCCCTGAAAATCATAATATCGCCAGACTTCAGGATTATTATTAACTTTTCATTTCAATTTACTTCAATTTATTTCCATAAATCCGTATCTCCATCTTGCTACTCCTAAGTATGGTATAATGTTCCTTTTTAAATAAAAATATTTTTTGCTCCAAATAATATAACTTTGCTCCCCGTTAACTACCGTGTGAAGGATATTTACTTTATGTAAATGAAACTGGCGGCAAAGATTCTTAAAATAATATCAATACTTTTTTTCTCAGTATTGGTCATACTCTTTTCCTTATCGCTGATAATGCAGAATAAGGTTGCCGGGATACTTCTGAAAACACTAAACAATAACTTCTCAACCAAAATAGAAACAGGCTCCTACAGGCTTTCGCTCATAAAGAAATTTCCCAAAGCCTCGGTTGAACTGAGGAATGTGCTTGTACACTCTTCCCCCGATTTTGATCGTGCCGCTTTCAAAGGAATCAATACCGATACTCTTCTAACAGCAAAATCAGCATCCATCGATTTCAGAACTATCGACATGCTCAGAGGAGCCTATACTTTTACCAAAATAAGCGTCAGATCAGGCAATCTTAATCTGTTTACGGATACTTCAGGCCATTATAATTATGATATCTCAAAGAATGAAGATAAAACAGCTGGCACCGATAATGTCAAGCTTAACTTTAACAGGATCAATTTGTCGGATGTCGGCTTTGTTTATAATGACCTCAGGGTTGATCTGATAATCAAGGGAATATTTAAAGACGGACGTCTCAGGAGCAAAATAAGAGGCAATAATATTGACTTCGATGGAAATTCAAAAGTGATATTTAACCTGTTTCAGCTTGGCAGCACCTCAATACGGCAAAGTATTCCTGCTGACCTGGAAGTAGGCCTGAATCAGAATGAAAAGGGAACATTTTTCAGAAAAAGTACAATGAGGATTGAAAACTGGGACTTTGTACTTACCGGTTATGTTGCGTCCGACAATTATCTTGACCTGAATGTTACTGCAGACAATATTGATATATCAAAAATAACCAGGTTCTTTCCTGAAAAATACAGCAAAGCTGCCTCTGCTTATCATCCATCAGGTAATCTGAAGTTTAACTGGATAACCAAAGGGAAACCTACCAGGACTGAAGACCCGCATTATGACATAACCTTTTCTCTTAAAAATGCCCATGTGGATTACACCCGATCAGATTTGAAGATTGACAGGTTTTCATTTGACGGTGCTTATACAAACGGCGCTAAAAACAAACCCCAAACCAGCTCATTCAGTGTAACCAATTTTACGACAAGGCTCGGATCGTCAGACTATAAAGGATCATTTTCAGTGTCAGATTTTACCAATCCGAAGACCGAACTAATCTTCAGGGGGAAATTGCTGCCTGCTGAACTCAGGGAATTCCTGAATCTTAAGAATGTCAGCAGTGCCGGCGGATCGATCGATCTTGACCTTAAGTTTTCGGGGAGGCCTGGTAAAAAGGATTCTTACAAGTTTGCTGATGTCTTTGATCTGGATTCACAATCGGAGGTTGTATTCAATTCTGTTGGAATAAGTCTTGAAAACAAGCATCTGGATATCAGAGATGCAACCGGAAGATTCAGGATCAATGAAAGCACTACAACAGACAATTTCAGGCTTACACTTAATAAACAGAAGATAGTATTCTCCGGGAAATTCATGAATTTCCCGGGCTGGCTGACAGGTAATCCAGTAAATCTGCTTGGTTCTGCAACTATTTCAGCATCGTCTTTCAGGCCCGAGCTTTTCATGAATACCTCACCTGAAGAAGAAAAAAAAGGTAAAGACATTGCTGAGCGGGCCCCGCTTACGCTTACTGACGATGTAAATCTCGATGTCGATTTCAGGATTGATACACTCGTCTATAAAACATTTGATGCCAGAAATATTACCGGAACCCTCAGCATCAAGCCAAAAATGTTGAATTTCAGGACTTTCAATATGAATTCACAAAAAGGCCGCGTTTCTGGCAACGGTCTCGTTGTGCAAAACCGCGACAAATCCTTTATCGGGAGAGGAAGCTTTGCAGTTGCCGGAGTGGATGTCAATGAGTCATTTGTGACATTTCATAATTTCGGACAGGATTTCCTGAGAGCTGAAAATATTGCAGGAACACTTTCAGGAAACATCACACTGATCTTACCGGTTGATTCATTGATGAATCCCGACATAAGGTCCATTATAGCAGAAGGGAAATATATTCTGACTGACGGGGCGCTGATCGATTTTGATCCGGTTAAGGCATTGTCTTCATTCATTGAACTATCGGAGCTAGAGAATATTAAATTTGATAAGCTTGAAAATGAATTCTTTATCAGGAATAACATTTTTTATATGCCCCAGATGGACATAAAATCCTCAGCGGTGGATCTGTCCGTGAACGGAAAGCACAGCTTTGATAATGACTACCAGTACCATGTTAAAATGCTTCTTTCCGAGATCCTCAGCAACAAGGCAAGAAAAAACAGGACTATTTCTGATGAGTTCGGTGAAGTTCAGGATGACGGACTTGGCAGGACGTCATTATTACTTAAGATTGACGGAAAGGGGGAAGAGGTAAAAGTCAGCTACGACATGAAAGCTGCCGGTACCCAGATCAGGGAGAATCTTAAAAAAGAAAAACAGACCCTTAAAACAATATTTAATGAGGAGTATGGGTTGTATAAGAAGGATTCTGAACCGGAGCATAAACAGACTTCAAGGCCGAGATTCAGGATAACATGGGAAGGATCGGATACAACTGCGGCTGAAACAGAACCTCCGGTTCAAAGAAAAGAGAGTTTTTTAAACAGGCTTTTTAAAAAGAAATAGTACTTTTTCACCTAAAACAGATAAACCCTTGAATATCTTTCGGAACAGAAATAACTGGCAGGTTTTTTTATTCCTATTTGCCATTCTCATCGGTGTAGGCTCTCTGATTTATACCCAGTTCCTTGTGCGGAGCCTAAAAGCCGAGGAACGGAAAAAAGTTGAAATGTGGGCCGAGGCTACAAGACTTATTAATACTGCTGATTCTACCCAGAATCTGGATTTCCTTCTTACAATAATTGAAAATAACAATACGGTACCCGTAATTCTGACTGATGGTTTTGATAATATTATAGCCACCAGGAACATCGAACAGGTGAAAATCGAAGATACAGGTTTGATGGGGGTAAAGCTTGAAAAGATGAAAAGTGATAATGATCCAATTATCATTGACCTTGGAAACGGATCTACGAACCGGATTTACTATAAGGACAGCATCATACTCAGCCAGCTGATGTATTATCCATTTGTTCAGCTTGGATTTATCATACTGTTTATACTAGCTTCATATCTGGCCTTAAGCTCCTCACGTAAGGCCGAGCAGAACCGTGTTTGGGTCGGGATGTCAAAAGAGACGGCTCACCAGCTCGGAACTCCAACCACTTCAATGTCGGGCTGGATTGAAATACTCCAGAACAACTATCCTGATATCCCTGTAACAAAAGAGCTTGCACTTGATGTAAAAAGGCTTGAGAAAGTTACGGAAAGGTTCTCAAGGATCGGGTCAAAACCATCGCTTACCCAGGAAAACATAATAAGCCTTATCCAGAATTCCGTTAACTACCTGAAAACAAGATCCTCGTCAAAAGTGCTGTTTGTTCTACCTTTTTCAGCTGATGAGGAGATTAACATACCTGTCAATCCTCCTCTGTTTGAATGGGTTATCGAGAATGTATGCAAGAATGCAATTGATGCAATGGAGGGAGATGGTGAAATCACAATCAGGGTGGAAGAAGCTGAAAAACATGCAATCATTGATATTTACGACACTGGCAAGGGAATGCCCAAATCGGCCTGGAAGAAAGTATTCAATCCCGGATTTACTACCAAGAAAAGAGGATGGGGACTTGGTCTTTCTCTTGCGAAAAGAATAATAGAAGAATATCATCACGGAAAGATCTTTGTCAAGTCTTCTGAAATAGGCAAGGGTACCTGCATAAGGATCATGATGAAAACCGGCATAGTCTGATTCCCGCCGAATAATATTTAACTCTGTTCCCGGATGAACCGGAAAGATATTGAAATAATGGCACCTGCAGGATCGTACGAGTCATTGATGGCTGCGATCCAGGGAGGTGCCGATTCGGTTTATTTCGGAGCTGAAGATCTTAACATGAGGGCAGCCTCATCAATCAACTTCACTCTTGATGACCTCCGTAACATCGCAAACATCTGCAATGAGAACAACATTAAAAGTTATCTTACTGTAAATGTTGTCGTTTTTGATAGTGAAATTGAGCAGATGCACCGGATCATTGATTCAGCAGTTGAGAGTGGGATCTCAGCAATTATAGCATCAGACCTGTCAGTTATAAATTATGCATTCCGGTCGGGAATTGAGGTTCATCTTTCGACCCAGCTCAACATTACAAATATTGAAGCGCTTAAATTCTATTCACAGTGGGCCGATGTTGTTGTCCTTGCAAGGGAACTGAATCTTGACCAGGTAATTAGTATCTGCAATAAGATCACTGAACAGAATATCAGGGGACCGCGGGGAGATCTTGTTAAGATTGAAATGTTTGTTCATGGCGCCCTCTGCATGGCAACATCCGGGAAATGCTACCTGAGCCTTCATGAAAATAATATGTCAGCCAATCGCGGCAAGTGTTACCAGACATGCCGGAAATCTTATCTGGTTACAGAGAAGGAGTCGGGATACCAGCTCGAGATCGATAACGAATATATTATGTCGCCAAAGGATCTCTGCACTATAGGATTTGTGGATAAGCTTATCGGAGCGGGGGTAAGGGTTTTCAAGATAGAAGGAAGAGCAAGGTCGGCTGAATATGTAAAAACAGTTTCATCGTGCTATGATGAAGCAGTCATAGCAGTGTCAGAAGGCTCGTACAATGATGAAAAAATAGCCCGTTGGAGAACGAGACTTGCTTCAGTTTTCAATCGTGGCTTCTGGGATGGATATTATCTGGGCCAGAAGCTTGGTGAGTGGAACACCCGCTATGGATCTTCTGCAACAAAAAGAAAAGCATATCTCGGAAAAGTCACCAACTATTTTTCAAAGCTTAATGTAGCTGAGATTAAGCTTGAAAACGGTTATCTTGAAAAAGGGGATACAATACTCATTACTGGTCCGACAACCGGTGTCATCGAATACACTGCCGGAGAGATCCGGGTTGATCTTAAAGCGACAGAGAAAGCATTAAAGGGAGAGTTTTGCTCAATAAAAATACCAGATTTCCTCAGACGTTCCGATAAGGTCTATAAATGGGTCGATGTCATTCACCTTTTTATTCTGCCTGCCACCTCAATGATCTTTTGGGCATTCGTTTCAATATCATCAGTATCCGTATTTATATAATAAATATTTTTCCCCTGTCTTTTTTCGAGTCCAAATAAATATGCCTTGTCGTAGTAATGAAGCGTAATCTCTGTTGCTTTCGCAAAATCATCTCTCTGAACAGCTTCAATTGCTTCTTTTGTTCTGTTCCCTCCAAGACGCTTACTTATCTTCATAATCATTGAAACAAGCTCCTCTGATGAATAGCATGAATATTCCTCAATCAGGCGCGGAAGCCTGGTTTTGATATCCATCAGAAGGATAACAGCAGGATTTTTTTGCATATTCAGATAAAATTCCTCCGGCATAAATACAGTACCAATATTCCTGCTTTCATCCTCAAGCCAGACTGGATGACCTGGATCAACATGTTTCCATTCATCAAATAACAAATTGGCAAAATTTTCCGATGACGGCTGGGGAAGTTGTCCCAGAGAACCGAATGCTGAGCCTTTGTGATTAGCAAGCCCTTCAAGATCAATGACCTGATTGCCTTTATCTTTCAGATATCCCAATATATGAGTTTTCCCGCTCCCAGTGAGGCCTCCCAGGATTATCATATTCCTGTTTACCGAAAGATTCTCAAGAACATAATGCCTGTATGATTTGTACCCGCCTTCCAGAACATATGTTTCAATGCCGCCAAGGGAAAAGAGCCATGCCATCGCTTCAGATCTCATTCCCCCTCTCCAGCAGTGGACAAGAAGTCTGTCCTCTTTCGATATTTTAAAAGCCTGTTCAAGCTTTAAATGCATTGAAGGAGCTGACAGTTTCAATCCCTCAAGTATGGCCTTTATGCGTCCCTCCTTTTTATATCGTATGCCAACAGCTTCTCTTTCCCTGTCATCGAATAAAGGTATATTATAAGCGCCGGGAATATGTCCTGTGCTGAATTCGGAAGGCGCCCGCACATCTATTATGGGCGTTTTTACGGCCAGATCAAGAAATGTTATAATATTTGTTTTAGCCTTTGGCTGATATACCATATGCGTTCAGTCATTTGCATTGTCCGGGTAAATAACGCATCAAACTTAATAAGTAATCTTAATTTCTGATGAAGTACCTGGAGAAGAATTTTTTCAGATCGTCTATTCTTACTGGCTTGGGGATGAATTCCTTTATTCCGGAGAGTTCTGCTTTTCTTTTTGAATCAGGCATGTTATCAGCGGTAAATGCCACTATCAGAAGGGTATTGTCATACTCTAGAATCTTGCGGGCTGATTCAAAACCATCCATCTCAGGCATTATAAGATCCATGAAAATAACGTCATATCTGCGGGTTTTGGCCTGTATGAAGCCAGCAAAGCCGTCATCGGCAAAATCGAAAGAATAGCCCAGACTTTTCAGCATTGTCCCTATTACCTTCTGGTTCATTTTATTGTCCTCTACTATCAGGATCCTGAGATCTTTTCCTGGTTTTTCCTTTTCGATTTCAGGAGCAATTTTGTCAATCTGCGGGAAACTGATTCTGACGGTATCATAGAGCTCCTTTATTTCATAAGGCTTGACAATATAATGATCGATCCCCATTGTGACGCATTTCAGCAGGTTGCCTTTTACATCGTTTGAACTGATTACCACAATTATGAATTCTCCCGACAGTTTGTTTTCCCAGATCTCCCTTGCAGCATTAAATCCGTTGAATTCCTTTTCATCCAGTATTACAATAAGATGATATTTATTTTCGGAATGATTCAGATTGGCCTTTATCTGGTTGACTGTTGATTTCTGGTAAGAGGTGACTGTAAGCGCTAGACCCAGCTTGTGAAGAGAACCAAGTATCTCCTCGTCGCGTGCCTGGTTTCCGGTTATCGCAAGTGTCTTTATTTGTCCGAATGCAAAAATATTGTCAAAATGCAGATCCTTGTCAGGTTTCTCATTCGAATAAAACTTTATTGTGAAATTGATTTTTGTACCCTGATCACCATCCAGTCCCGAAGGACTTTCAGCTGAAAATTCACCGCCCATCAAATCAATTATTTGTCTGGCCAGTATGGTGCCAAACCCAGATTCATCAGCGTTCTGATGTACTTTTGATTCGATATTTAAATATTCATCGAATATCTTTTTCAGTGTTGCTTTGTCAAAGCTTTTTCCCGTATCCTTAAGTTCAAAGTCAAGTCGTGCAATTCCATCATTTATACTTTTTAAGCTGCAATTCAGGTTTATTTGTCCCTTTGCAGTATTTTCAACAGAATGATTAAGAAAATTGGTTAGTATCTGTCTCAGTCTGAAAGGATCGCCAATAACCTTATCAGGCACATTTTCATCTACATTGCAGTTAAGGGCAACCTGTGCCTCATCAATGTTGGCTCTGGCAAGATCGTAGCAGTAAACGACCTCTTCCCTGAGACTGAATGGTATTTCGTCAAGGATCATTCTCCCAGATTCTATTTTGGTAAAATCAAGAATGTCATTGATGATATTCAACAAGACTTCAGTGGAACGGCGAAGCAATCCCAGAACATCCCTGGCTTCAACCGGAAGTTTTTGTTTTTCAAGAATATCCGTCATTCCGATAATTCCGTTCAGCGGGGTACGGATTTCATAGCTCATCCTGGCAAGAAATTCAGATTTTGCGGAACTTGCCATTGCCTCCTGTTTCCTTGCTGATTCAAGCATTGTTACGTCGACAAGCATTTCCATGGTGACATCTTCGCCATGGAATTTAACGGGGATGCTTGTCCTGAACAAAACTATTTCACCAATATCTTTTTTCAGTATTACAAACTGATCGGGACTGAATGTTCCTCCCAGATGTTTTGAAAAATAGTTGTTCTCATCAGTAACAGCCGTTTCGGGAAATATTTTACCCGTCATATCTGCTTCTCCGGAATAAGAATATTGCTCTGCAGCCTTCCTGTTTGCCTTGATTATCTCACGGTTCCTGTTATAGATAATCACCCCTGCCGGCATCTCTTCAATCATTCTGAACAGCATTTTCTCTGAAGAACCAAGTCTTTCTATTTCTGATTTCTGTGATTTCAGTTGACTCAGGAAAGAATAAACCAATAGCAAAATGACAAGAAGTGTTCCAAGCACAAGTAGAATTGAATTCCTTATTATGTATTTTCTGAAATTGTCAGTTGGAGAAGAGAATACCAGACCGATATTCTTCTGAAGAAGCTGTGTTGAATAATATGATGATATTATCTCCTGAGAAAGATTATCGCTCTCGGCTCTGTGTATCAGGTATTCAGATGCACCTTTTTTCAGTCCCGATAAGATCTTATGCATCTCTGAATACCTGAACTTATCACCGCTGTTGTTATAGACTATGTCCCCGGAATCGCTTACCACCCATTGCCACTGGTAATCCTTTAAATTGAATGTGTTGAATATCTCTTTGAAATACTTCTGATAATCAATCTCCACCACAATGTTACCAACCGGGATTTCATCCTTTAAAACAGGCAGAAAGTATCCATAAATCCGTCCTTCCTTTAACAGTATCTCTCGCGATTTGATCTCGCCCTGTACGTGAAGCACAAATGTCTGCTCCAGCCAGTTAATACCTGTCTCATCTTTCTTTAAAGTAAATTCGTTTTTGTTGTTGTCATAGAACTTTATCCCGGTCACAAGGTCACCATATCTTGAAAAGAACAACTTCATCCTGTCAATCGTCCTGATCCTGCTCTCGGAGTCAGAGAAAAAAAGCAGGATATCATTTGAAAAGATTATCTGGTTGAGGTCATTGGCAAATCCGTTATTGGTGCTGTCGACAGATAATCCAACAGCCTGAACCTGCCTGTCCAGCAGTGTTACTCTGTAATCAATCTGTTTATTATACAAGCCTTTATAATAGAAAAAATTCGCAATCATTATTATCATAAATGCCGAAATGACAATAATCAATATCTTTCTCATATTATAAAAGTTGTTGTCAGACTAGGTAAACAAGCTTATGCTAATTAACTCAACTTCACCTGTATTTAGTATTTTCATCATTTAAAATACTTAAATAACTCCTGTACCTGAGAGGATCGACTTCCCCCCGGTCCACCGCTTGTCTGACAGCGCATCCCGGTTCATCAAGGTGCAGGCAATTATAGAATCTGCACTCTTTCGATACTCTGAATATTTCCGGGAAAAAATGGTAAATCTCATTCCTTTTCATATCCACAACACCAAAACCCCTTAACCCTGGAGTATCAATGGCAAATCCGCCGAATGGCAGTCTATGCATTTCCGGAAATGTTGTGATATGTTTTCCCTGTTTGTGGTAATCCGAGATTTCAGCAGTTTTAAGGTGCAGTTTTGGATTTAGGATATTTAGAAGAGTGGTTTTGCCTACTCCGGAATTTCCTGAAATAAGACTTATCCTGTTTTTCATCACACTTATGATTTCTTCAAGACCGGTTCCCTTATTTAATGATAACCTCAGGCAATCGTACCCTATTCCTGAATAGATGGAAATCAGATACTCCATCCTTTCAAGCTCTTCTTTTCCATAAAGATCAGTTTTGTTGAAAATGATTCTTGCCGGGATTCTGTAGGCTTCAGCAGTAACGAGGAACCTGTCGATGAATTCAACAGGGGTCTGCGGAAGTATTATTGTCACCATTAAAAGAAGCTGATCGAGATTTGCAGCAATGATTTGTGATTGTTTTGACAGATTGGATGATTTTCGTAAAATATAATTCTTCCTTTCAAGAACCCCGGTAATTATTCCGGTTTTACTTTCAGCTCCCGGATCAATAGTTACATTATCACCGACTGCAACAGGGTTTGTAGTCTGTACTTCTTTTTCCCGCAATTTGCCACGGAGAATACATTGGATTATGTTCCCTGAACCGAGGAGAATTTTGTAACGGCTGCCTACTGATTTAATGACGATTCCGGTTTCCAATGGCAATTAGTTTTAGCAAAAGTAGAGACGCGCAAATTGCGCGTCTCTACAATAAGTTAAAATATCTGTAAAAGGATCAATTATCCGAAGCCATCAGCAGGAACGGCTTCATTTCGAAGCTATGATAATACGGCCTTAGTCTTTCTGTATTATAATGTTCGGATACTTTCACTATCTTTTTCGAAGACGTAACCACATCTATCGGAACATTATCATATCTTCCGTTTTTCAATACTACGATCCTGCCATGCACCCCCTTAAGGATAAGGTCGAGGGCAAGGTTGCCATAAGCCATTGGCACGATTGAGTCGAGAGCATCAGGATCACCACCGCGTACCATATAACCAAGCTTCTGAGTAATTGTGTTTATGGTTTTTCCCTTATTGTATTTACCTGACAGTTCCTTAAGCTGATCTGATACCAGATCTCCTATTCCGCCAAGTTTTGCATGTCCGTATGCATCCTTTTCCTGACCTGCAAAGATCATTTGTCCTCCTTTGAACATTGCACCCTCTGATATAAGTACAATTGAGTATTTGCTGGGGTTATGGTTTCTGTCCTCTACAAGGAGCTGTGCAAGTAGATCAATATCAAACTCATATTCAGGAATAACACATCTGTTTGCAGCTCCGGCCATTGTTGGAAGCATTGCGGTAAACCCTGCATATCTTCCGAATACTTCCAGTACCAGCAGTCTCTCATGCGATCCTGCAGATGTCCTCAGACTGTTGGTCATCTGAATTGTTCTGGTAATACAGGTGCTGAACCCAATGCAATAATCAGTTCCCGGTACATCATTATCCATTGTTTTAGGGATTGCTACAACATTTACTCCCTTTTTAAACAGATGGACTCCATAGCTCAGAGTATCATCGCCACCGATTGGGATCAGATAATCGACACCAAGCCAATCGAGGTTTTTTATAATTTCCGGAGTCAGGTCGTTCATTTCTGCGTTATATGTGTCCTGCAAATGTTCAGGAACATTTCCTTTTGCCATATGGCTTGGTCTTGTACGCGATGTATGCAGAAATGTACCCCCTGTCCGGCCAGCCTTGTTCACTTCATCATCTGTAAGAATCTGATAACAGTTACTGTTATCAGCTTTGTTATCCCTTATCAGTTCTGTTATTCCTGCCCAGCCCCTGCGGAGTCCTATTACTTTAAATCCTTCCCTGTTTGCCCGGATAGTTACCGCTCTTATTGCAGGATTAAGCCCCGGAACATCTCCTCCTCCGGTAAGGATAGCAATTACCCCTTTCGTTTTTTTAACTTCTGCCATGATCTTCTGCTTTTTATTTGAAACCATTTTTAAAAATTATAAGACCCCTAAAATATATCTTTTTGACGAATTCAAAAAACCAGTATTATTTACCGCCGATCTGCATCTCAGCAACCCTGACAGTCGGGGCCGTATAGGTTCTGTTCATGTCAATATCATTCCCTGTCATATCGATGGAATTGAGTATATCAAGAGCCCTTCCTGCTATTGTAACACCTTTTACAGGATGGAGGATTTTGCCGTCAACTATCCAGAGACCGCTTGCTCCTCCGCTGAAATTACCGGTTACCGGATCTACGCCATAACCCGTAACCTCCTTCAGCAGAAGTCCTTTTTTTGTATTTTTTATTATCTCTTCGGGAGTATATTTCCCTGGCTGAAGATATACTTTATGGGTCCCAATTCCCGGAAGGCTGCTAAAACCTCCTCTTGATGCGCTTCCCGTACTTTCAACACCTGCACGTTTTGCGGCATTTGTATTATAAATGAAGCTTTTGATTACTCCGTTCTCAATCAAAACGATCTTCCTTGTAGGCACGCCTTCACCATCAAAAGGCGCGCTTCCAGGGTTTTTGGCTATTGTTCCGTCATCTACGATTGTTATCAGGGGGGATGCAAACTGCCGGTTCATGAAATCCTTCAGAAAACTTGCTCCCTGCAGAACCCTCTCCCCATCAAGAGCAGTGATTATCCCGCCAAACAGCGAACGTACAACATCGGGATCAAAAATAACAGCAGCTTTCTGTGTGCTTATCATTACCGGATCAATCAGTTCAATTGCTTTGGCTGAAGCAGTCGACGCGATCTTTTCGAGGGGCAGGAGATCTGAGAAGAATACTCTTGAGCAATATTCATCACCTGTGTTTTTCTGCTCTCCCTTTTCGGCTACTACCGAAACTCCAAGGGAACATCCGGAGGATTTGTAATTTTTAAGTATCCCGTTCGAATTGCCAATAAAGACTTCAGATTCTCCCTCACCATACCATGCTCCAGAGCTTTTTGTAATACCTGGACTTTTCATCGCCAGCTTTTCAAGCTCAAGTGCCATTTTTATCTTTTTATCCATCGCCTCACCCTTGATTCCGGCATCATACAGGTCAGCCACTTCAGTGATCCCCTTATTAGCTGGCAGGACATTGTTTTCATCAGGTGTTGATAATTTTGCAAATCCTATAGCCCTTGAAATTGTATCTTCGAGCGATCTGTCGCTGAAATCATTGCAATGGCTGAATCCCATTCTGCCGCCTGTAAACACCCTGAATCCTACACCCTGTGAAGAGGCCTCTTCAATTGTTTCTATTTCCGAATTCAAAACCTGAACCGACAGGTCCCTGCTTGTTTCCAGATAAACTTCCGCTGCATCTGCCCCCAGGCTGATGCATTTTTTTACCAGTTTTTCTGTCAAATCTATATAATTCATATCCTTTTCTTTTGAAATTTGACTAAGCTTTGCTTCCTCCAACATTTATTCCCCTGATCCTTACTGTGGGCATTCCAGCAGTGACTTCCGCCGCCTGGCCTTTCCCGCAGATGCCAGGTCCGAAATCAAGGTCATTCCCTACTGCATCAATATTTGAAATTACATCCATGCACGAACCGATCAGGGTTGCTCCCTTTATCGGTGTTGTCTTTTTTCCGTTCTCGATAAGGTAAGCTTCGCGGCATGTAAAATTGAACATTCCTGTAACCGGATTTACACTACCTCCGCTCAGGCTCTGAACATAAATGCCTTTTTTGGTAGATGTAAGAATGTCTTCAGGTGCATCTTTCCCGGTATCAATAAATGTATTTGTCATTCTCGGAATCGGAATATACCTGAAAGATTCGCGCCTGCCGTTTCCGGTACGTATCATCGATAGTTGCTTTGAGCTTAAAACGTCTGTCATGAAACCTTTAAGCACTCCCTTTTCGATAAGCACGTTACGCTGTGCCACTGTACCCTCATCATCAAAGTTTATTGTACCGCGGTAATTCGGCAAAGTTCCGTCATCAACCATTGTAAAGCAATCAGCAGCAACTTTCTGTCCCATTTTCCCGGTAAAAGCACCGATACCTTTGGCGATATTGTCAGCTTCGAGAGGATGACCGACAGCTTCATGGACCAGCACGCCTCCCCAACCGTTCTGCATTACAACATCCATTATGCCTGCAGGAGCATCGCCGGCAGAAAGCATTGCTATGGCTTCCCTTGCTGCATTCATTGCTACTGTCTCAGGAGTGACCTTATCAAATATTTCAAAACCTGAATGCTGGCTTAATCTTTCACGCGACATATGCCTTGCCTTACCGTCATCGCTCATAGCCTGGACAATGAAGAAAAGAAGAGGCAATTCATCTTTCAGATAGACGCCTTCGCTGTTGGCTATAACTCTGCTTCTTACCTCATCATTATAATCAATTTTTGCCATTTTTATCCTCGGATCATAATCCTTTGCAGCCTGATCGGCTCTTTTTATGATCTCAATTCTTTTCTCATCAGCTATCTCCCCAAGAGGCTGTTGAACCGTGATAAATGAAGGACGGCTGGTAACAGAAATCCCAACCGGAGAAATCTTATTTCCGTTTGTCGCAACATATGAGGCAACTTCTGCAGCTCTTAAAAGTTTCTCTTCAGTTATTTCATCAGTATAGGCATATCCTGTTTTATTCCCCGATATTACTCTGACCCCGGCACCCTGACTGATACCGTAGAGGCCGCTTTTGAACCTGGATTCTTCCATAATTATCTGACGTGAGATCCTGTTTTCCAGGTATACATCAGCAAAGTCACCGCCCTTTTCCAGGGCTTTTGCAATGACTTTTACAAGTGTCTCCCTGTCCAGATCCATTCCGGAAGATGCTTTAATTCCTTTACTGCACGATAACAGCTGTGTTAAAAGGGCTGGCGTTGCTGCAATAAGTACTCCTCCCTTAAGGCTCATTTCAAGGAATTTCCTGCGGGGAATATCCCTGACTCTGTCTTTTTCCATTTTCATAATTTGATTATCCTGATTAAATATTTATTTGATCACAAATTCCTTGTCTTTCAGAACACCTCCTCTGGTCGAAAACATGCTTGCCTTACCTTTAAGCTCCTGACGGTTGTAAAACCTTATCGTAAAGACTGCATCAGTAACCGAACCACCCTGCGTAAAGGGAATATTTTTAGTTGCAGTGACAGGGAGAGATGATCCTTCAATATCATCAATCATACCTCTGCCTGACCTTTCCGGTGTTTTTTTCTTTTCTTCTATTACTTTAAAGCCAGGCTTACCCTTTATCGATCCGGTTGTATCAAATTCCAGCTCAATCCTGTCTTCCCTGACTATTTTTACAAGATGAGCCTGTTTCAGCGCTGTTGGCAGCTTTCCTCTGTTAATTATACCGATCTTAAGCTGGTAGTCTGCAGAATCTGTTTTATAGGCTTTGATCCTTTTTGCTTCAATCTTTGCCCAATCAAGCTCAGGAAGATACTTTACCATCTCAATATTAAACAAAGCCTCATTTCTTACCCATGGTTCAAGATGCTTTGCCGGAGGATTCTGGGAGAAAAATTTCTGATCGAATCCGCCAATTTCTATATCTCCATACACAGGATGCCTGGCTGGCTTCCATTCAATAAACCCTGCTCCATCATTCTCCTCATCATCCCATCTCAAAATGTCGAGCTGGTTCGTATCTCCGTCGTTGTTGTAATCTTTGAATCTGGCTCCGTTCCAAATTTCATCACCATACCAGATTGCTCCGTAATACCAGTATCCGAAATCAGGGCCATGACCGAAAAGGGGAATGCCGTTACCATAATCGTTAAACACATCGCCAGCTTTCTTATATCCGGTAATCTTTTTCCCGATATCATCGAAAATCTTATACCAGGCAAGGTCTTCGGGATACATTCTATCCTCAGAAGGTGAGGTGGAAGGCGGCCTGAGATGCATCGGCACGCTGGTGTCCATTGAATTGACGACGGAAACATTGGGGTGACTCAGCAGAAAATCAACTACAGCTCTTGTTTCAGTTTCGCTTAATGGGAATTCTCCTGCCCCTCCCTGCGTATAACCACGACCGGTCTGTTCTGTTTCAGGCCGCCAGTTCTCAGGATAATTCCTGTGAAGGTCAAGTCCTCCTATTCCGTCTTCATTTATCCGGCCGTCGCCGTCGTTGTCGATCCCCTCGGAAGATGAAAGATATATGCCCTTCCCGGCAGGAACTCTTTTCATTATCCTGCCTGTGGAATCTTTCGGATCAGGAATGAGGTTTCCTTTCTTCTCATCCTTCCATCTCATTGTAAGGATCATTCCGTCATTATCAAGATCTTCCGGGGCATCTTCATCAAGAAGTGAATCACCGTCGTTATCTTCGGGCCTCACGGTGCTTCTATTGCTTTGAGCTGTATTCAGGTAGAGGTTATGTCCGTCAGGATTATTTACAGGTTTTAAATAGATTGTTTTTGTATCGAGGAGATGAGTTATATCCGGATCCTTTCCATAATTCATAAGAAGATACTGAGCCATCCACATTACGCATTCCGAACTTGTGATTTCCCCGCTGTGCCTTCCTCCCTCAAAAAAAGCTGCAGGCTTATCTGTATCCGTCCCTGTTTTCTTATTTGTCACTGTTATCTGAAGGACAGGTCTGCCCTCATAGCTTTTGCCGACCTCATAAAGATTGACAAGATCCGGAAACTCTTCTTCCCATTTCCTGAGCCATGAATAAATAACATCCAGTGAGTGGTACTTATCAAATCCAAGCGTATCAGTTGATTCATACTGAACGCCGGAAAATTTCACCTTTGGGAAGAAACTTACTCCGTGTCTGAATCCGGCAAGTATATATTGTTCTGTCTTTTTTCCCTTGTCTGGTTGCGATCCTGGCCTGCCGGGTTGAGCGGAAAGTAAGGTGGAAATCAAAAGAATTCCTGCAAGAAAAAGGTTGCTTCTCATAAATTATTTTTGCCCCCTGCCAATGGTTTATTTACCCCCTGCCCCCCATAGGGGGGTTCTAAATCAAGTCAATAGCCCCGCCGGCTGGCGGGGTTGGGGGGTTAACCTCTCTTCGAAATTATCTCCAGTTTTTCAACATTCACTATCTCTATTGTCTTCCCAAATATTCTGATAATTCCGTCCCGTTTGAAATCCGAAAGGGTCCTGATTACATTTGCTGTGCTCATCCCTATATAATCAGCTATCTCTTTTCGTGATACCGGAATATCGAAAACCCTTGATTTATAAATATCCTTGGTGAAGTACAACAGAACGAATGCAACGCGTCCGGCAAGATTTTTTTGCCTTATGTCCAGCGTCTGGCCAATGATTTTATCGCTTATAGTTGAAATTTTAGTCAGCAGATTACTGGCAAAACCACCGTTTTTAAGGAACAGGCTTTTAATATATTCCAGCTTGACAGTGCAGACAACAGAGTCTTCAAGAGCTGACACGGAGTATTTGTATTTCTCGTCCGAAAATATGCTCATGTTGCTGACAAACTCAAATGGACGGGTAATTGTAATTACCTGCTCTTCACCATTTGCCGTCCTCCTGTAAAGCTTGACCAGTCCGGTCTTGAGATACTTGAAATCAGTTATTTTCTCCCCTTCGTGATTAATTATTTCACCCTTAAAATATGAGCGCTCCTCTTTATGATTGCATAATTCCTGGATGCTCTGATCATCGAGTGTCGAAAATACTACGTCCCTGAAATCACAATGTTCGCAGATGCAGATGCTGTTCTTTTTATCCACGCCGGTGAGTTTTTTACAAAGTTATGATTTTCCCGATTACTTTATTATGGCATTATTTGTTTTATTTGGAAATTTGGACCTACTTTGAAAAGAGGATTTTATGAATATGTAATTTATTAAAGCAAATTGATCTACAGGACTGATTATCATATACATTCATCGTTCAGTGATGGCCGGGCTGCCCCCGAGGATTATATCGCACCAGCGGTAGCTGCCGGATTAAATGAGATCGGATTTTCAGAGCACCTGACACTTTTCAGGGAATCGCTCGACTGGAGTATGAATGCTTCAGACGTCGGACTTTATCTTAAACATATAAATAATCTTAGCCGGAATGTCACCGGTATTAAGGTAAGAAAAGGTCTTGAGGTTGATTTCTTCCCCGGAAAAGAAAATGAGATCTGGTCACTCCTGAAGAAAACAAAACTTGATTATGCCATTGGATCAGTGCATTATCTTGGCGATTCCACAGTAGACATGGGGCCTGAATTCTATGACGGAAAGAATATTGACAGTTTGTTTGAAGTATATTTTGATATGGTAGCCGCTGCAGCCGCTTCAGGGCTTTTTGATATTATAGCCCATTGTGACCTGATAAGAATATATGGTTCCAAACCATCCTTTGATCCCGAAAATCTCTACAGGAACCTGGCAAGAAGCTTTAAAGTTCATGATGTTGCCTTTGAGATCAACACAAACGGAAGGAACAGGCCTGTCGGCGATTTCTATCCCGACAGGAAATACCTCAGGATCTTCAGGGAAGAAAATGTACCTGTGTGCGTCAATTCGGATGCTCACATGCCTTCAAGGGTGGGTCAGCATTTTGATGAAGCTTATGAGCTTCTTAAAAGTGTGGGATACTCGGAAATGGCGGTATTTGAAAAGCGTGAGAGATATATGATTCCCTTCAATTAAACAGAGTATGCTCCAGGAATATTTTAATCCCTATTGTAATCAGGATTAGACCACCAATTACCTCAACCTTATTCCCAAGTCTTTCCCCTGCTGATTTGCCTATCCTTATCGCAGTCATTGAAGCCAGGAATGTGACAGCACCGATAATGACCGCCGAATACCAGATCCTTATGCTCAGAAGAGCAAAGCTTATTCCCACTGCAAAGGCATCAATGCTTGTACCGATTGCCATTGAGATCAGTGTCATGGGGTTTGTGTAATCTTTTATTTCATCATCTTCATTTTTCCTTAAGCCTTCAATTATCATCTTAATACCCAGGACAGAAAGCAAAATTAAAGCCACCCAGTGGTCCGCGGCTTTCATTATTTCGCTAACGAATGAACCTAAAAAATAACCGGTAATGAGCAGGCCTGACTGGAAAAATGCCATCAGCATGGCAAATTTTACAGCCTGCCTGAACAAAATCTGGTTCCTGACTACACCATGTGAAAGGGAAACAGCAAAGGTGTCGAACGACAATCCAAGAGCAACAGCGACAATAGTGATGAAATCCATGAAATATGAGTAAACTGCGCAAAGATAATATAAAACATCCTTTTGCTAATTTGTTAACTGATTGTATATATTTGAACACCTAAAATAATGCAGGTATGAGAACTGTGATCCAAAGAGTGAGCAGGGCATCCGTTTCGATAAATAAACAGAAAAAATCTGAGATCGGGCCCGGACTGCTTATACTTCTGGGAATTGAAGAATCAGACGATCAGAATGACATTGAGTGGTTATGCAGCAAGATAGTACAGCTCAGGATCTTCAACGACAGCAATGATGTTATGAATTTATCGGTTCTTGATACGCATGGCAGCATAATGGTAATTAGTCAGTTTACACTTCATGCCAAAACTAAAAAAGGAAACAGACCTTCTTATATCAGGGCGGCACATCCCGATATCGCTATCACTATTTATAAAAGCTTCATCAGCAGGCTTTCTGTCCTTCTGGGAAAAGATGTTGCAACAGGTGAGTTTGGTGCGATGATGCAGGTGGAGCTTGTCAATGATGGTCCTGTAACAATAATAATTGATTCAAAGGAAAAGGAGTAAAAATCCCTCAGTAATTTACAAATTTACAGCTACTGTCCCATGAAGGAAAATTCTGAAATTGCTTCCGAAAAAACATTTAAACGATCAGTTATGATTGTCGCAGCATTTGCTGCATTTCTTACTCCATTTCTGGGTTCTGCAGTTAACCTGGCATTGCCTGCAATTGGGAAAGACCTTAACGCCAGTGCGATCGGACTTGGATGGGTTATAAGCAGTTTCATTCTTTCATCTGCGATGTTTTTGCTGCCGTTTGGGCGGCTGGCTGACATTATTGGCAGAAAAAAAGTGTTTTCGGCTGGCATCCTGCTATTCACGATTTCAACTTTTCTCATAGTCTTTTCCTGGAACCTCTCTTCGCTTATTATTCTCAGGATCATTCAGGGGATCTCGGGTGCAATGATCTTCGGCACCAGTCTTGCCATTATAACCTCAGTCTTCCCGGTCGGGGAACGCGGCAGGGCAATGGGAATAAACATTACCGCTGTATATCTTGGATTATCAGCCGGTCCGGTAATCGGAGGATTACTGACCCAGTATTTCGGATGGCGGAGCATATTTGCATTTCTTGTTCCTTTCGGCATAGCGTCACTGATACTGATAAAAACCAAAATAAAAGCAGAATGGGCTGAATCAAAGGGAGAAAAATTCGATTGGGGGGGGTCGCTGATTTATGGAATAGCCCTGTTTGCATCTATGTACGGATTTTCCAGGCTTCCATCGATCACAGGATGGATTTGCCTGATTATAGGAGCCTTACTGGCAGTTGTGTTTATTCTGTTTGAGAAGAGGGGATCAAATCCCGTTTTTGATATCCGCCTGATGCTTCACAACAGAATATTTGCTTTTTCAGGATTGGCTGCCCTGATCAATTACTCAGCAACAAGTGCAACAGGTTTCTTCATAAGCCTCTACCTGCAATACTTAAAAGGATTTGATGCCAGAACTGCCGGTTTAATAATGATTTCACAACCTGTAGCCATGACACTTTTATCTCCTCTTGCCGGAAAGTTGTCTGATAAATATAATCCCGGTGTTATAGCATCAATTGGCATGGGTCTTACTGCAGCCGGACTTGTGTGTCTCTGCTTTATATCTGCGGGAACACCAGTTTATATAATTATAGTTCTTCTTCTGCTTATGGGCGTTGGATTCGGGCTCTTCTCTTCGCCCAATTCTAATGCTATTATGAGCTCGGTTGAAAAACGGTATCTGGGAGTAGCTTCAGGAGTGGTGGGAACTATGAGAATGATCGGACAAATGCTTAGTATGGGTATTGCCATGATGCTTATCGCTATTTTTATCGGGAAACAGACAATCAATCCATCAACATATCCGGGACTGATATCAGGAATGAGACTGGGATTTGTGATTTTTTCTATTCTGTCTGTTTTGGGTATTTTTGCTTCATTGGCAAGAAACAACAATACTGCAGACAACTTAAAATCATAAATTAATTAATTATGAAAACAAAAAGCATTAAATTGAACCCGTTCTTTTTTTCATTTAAATCCCGATAGGTTTAAAAAACGGATCGTTATATGACAAAGCTATATCAAAAACTTATTAAACAGTGCCCTTCAGAAACTGAGATTAAGAAAGGCCTGAAAACTGCGAGCTCAATGTCATTACAAATTCCTGATAAACATCTTCTGATGAATATCCTGAATTCTATAGATCTGACGAGTCTGAACACTACAGATAACAAAAGTCAGATACTGCGGCTGACAGGAAAAGTAAATAGTTTTTCAGGCAGGTTTACGAATATTCCAAATGTTGCTGCAATATGTATTTATCCTAATTTTGTTCCGGTTGTTAAAGAGAAGCTTACTGTAAAAAATGTAAAAATAGCATCAGTGGCAGGAGGGTTTCCTTCATCACAAACATTCAGAAGCATAAAGGTGGCTGAATGTAAGATGGCTGTTGATGAAGGAGCTGATGAAATCGATATTGTTCTTCCAGTCGGCGCTTTTCTTGGGAATGATTTTGAGATGGTTGCTGGTGAAATCAGCGAAATAAAGGAGGCTGTGGGAGAAAAGCACCTTAAGGTTATTGTTGAATCAGGTTTGCTCGGAGACTACGAACAGATATTCAAGGCATCAATGATTGCCATGGATGCCGGCGCAGATTTCATTAAGACATCGACAGGAAAAACATCTGTTTCCGCTACTCCGGAAGCAGCATTTACCATGTGCCGTGCAATAATGGATTTTTATACGGAAACAGGTATTAAAGTCGGATTCAAAGCTGCCGGCGGGATCGTTACCACGGCAGATGCATTGACCTACTTCAATATTGTCAGCAGCTGTCTTGGAAAGGAGTGGCTGAATAATAATCTTTTCAGGATCGGGGCAAGCAGGCTTGCAAATAATATACTTGCAGACATATCAGGCACCAGGAATGATTATTTCTGATCATTCTGTTATTAATAAAACTGTCCGGATAAATTTAATAATCATTACTTTTGTGGTCTATTCCACAAAAAGGTTATGGTAACAGGCTTCGATATACAGGACACAATCAGGCCAAAGCTTGTTATCCGGATAAATACTGATAAGCTGCTTCCCGATTCGGTATTCCGGAAACTTGATGAAGTTCCTGCCCATATCAGGAACGCTGAATTAGCAAAGCTCAAAAAGAAAACCATGCTGCCTGAAGTATCAGTAACTGATACCACGTCGGTGTGCGCCAGGAACAGCATAGCTGATGTCACTTTATATGATTCACTGAGTTTTGTAAGAAACATTGATCAGCTTCCTCCGGTATTTTTTCCGTATCAGTTCGCTGAAAAGCCCCTGCCAGTAACCTATATAAAAGTAATAAACAACCTTAAAGATGGCAGGGATCTGCCTCAAAAGCCCCTTCATCACGACTGGATAATTGCCATAATATTCCTCGTGGCTTATCTTTGGTTAATTGCGAGAACAACGACCAGAAGCATTTTCCCGGAGCTCACAAGGTTTATTCTTTTTCGCGGTATTAATGAATCATCTCTGCGCGATACAGGTTCCCTGTTCACCTGGCAATCGACAATTCTGAATTTCATTTCATTCATGGTCATCGGGCTGTTCGCTTATTGCGCCGCGGATTGGTACGATTTTATTCCAGCCGGGTTTCCTCCATTCCTGTTCATGCTTATCTCCATGGGCGCCGTGATTTTTTCAGTCACGTCCAGGCATTTTATCTGTCTAGTCGCAGGAAATCTCAGCGGAGAATCAGAGGTATTCAATGAATACCTGATTAATGTCTACCAGTCCTACAGATTCAGTGCCGTTATTCTTTTTTCGGTTGTGATATTACTGGTTTATACAGTTATCCTGCCTCCCCGGATCATTTTCATATTAGGGGCTATAGCGTTGATTATCTTTTATTTATTGCGTGTTTTCCGGCTGTTTTTAATTTTTATGAAGAGGAATATTTCCGTATTGTATTTGATTTTGTACCTTTGTGCGCTGGAAATTTTACCAGTTCTGATTTTAGTGAAATATTTCACTGGCCTCGATTTATAATGAAGTGTTACCTGAAAAGTAAAACTTAATCTGTAAGAAGTTGAAAATAAAAAAGATTTTAGTATCGCAGCCAGAGCCGAATAATCCGAAATCTCCATATTTCGATCTGGCAAAAAAATACAATCTTAAGGTTGAATTTAAGCCTTTTGTTCAGGTCGAAGGTATTTCATCAAAGGATTTCCGTCAGCAAAAGATCAATATTCTTGATTTTACTGCAATAATTTTTACTAGCAAAACCGGGATAGATCATTTTTTCAGAATTTGCAACGAACTCCGGATAGTTGTTCCTGATACAATGAAGTACTTTTGCATCACGGAAAATGTTGCCTTCTATCTACAGAAATATATTGTTTACAGAAAACGCAAGATCTTCCACGGCAAGGCAAAATTTCAGGATCTGATTGATATAATTATCAAACACAGGGATGACATTTTCTTTGTTCCCCTTCCTGAACCTCATAATGCAGAAATACCTGATGTGCTTGATAAAAACAATATCAAATACACTATCGGGACACTGTACAAAACCATAAGCAGTCATTTTTCCAATTTCAATGATTTCGATTATGATATACTGGTTTTCTACAGTCCTTCCGGTATCAAATCGTTGAAAGAAAATTTTCCTGATTTTGTCCAGGGGGATATTAAAATTGCCGCCTTCGGGCCGACAACCGCCAGTGCGGTAGAGCATGAAGGGTTGAGGCTGGATATAAACGCCCCCAATCCAAAAGCTCCTTCAATGACAATGGCTCTTGATGATTTTCTCAAAGAGCATAATAAAAACTGCAGGTAACAATTATCAGCATATCGGTTCGCTCCGGCCCCGGCATTAGCTTCTGAAGCATTCCGGGGATAATTGATTTTGAGATGAACAAAGGTGAAAGGCAGACATTCGGCAAGAATGAAAGGCTTTGCAGGATTAAATTGATTGATGAAATATTTGAAAACGGAAATGTTTTCCATACATCTCTGTTTAAAGTGGTCTGGATCAGCAGCAATACCAGATTGCCTTCACCGGCCCAGATCGCAGTAAGTGTTCCGAAAAAAAGCTTCAGGCTTGCAGTTATCCGGAACCTCTTAAAAAGAAGGATAAGGGAAGCTTACCGTAAAAAGAAACATCTCCTTTACAGTTTGCTAGAATCAGAGAATATTCAGGTCATATTTATTATAATTTACCGGCACAGCAATGTTGCCGATTATGATATCGTAGAAAAGTCTGTCGGAGAGGTGATTGAAAAACTTTGTGACAACATCCTGAAGAATCGGAAGAAAAGTTAAAGTTGTTATAAATATTTCAATGCCAGCTTCATTGCCGGATTTTCTTGTTAATTTCGCCGTTCATATTTATAGATACGTTTTTTATGAAAAAGGTACGTTCCGCCAGATTTATAATTGTTGCGGTTATTATGATAGTCGCAGGAGTCAGCGTTGCATTTCTTTCCATCCAGGAGACAAGGGACTTCAGGATCGCTAAAAACCTTGATATATTTTTAGCCTTATTCAGGGAGCTGAACACATTTTATGTAGATGAACTGAATCCTGACAAACTGGTTAAAACTGGGATCGACAATATGCTCAAGACCCTTGATCCTTATACTGTATATTATCCTGAATCCGAAGGCGATGAGGTGACATTTATGACAACCGGCAAATATGGAGGCATAGGTTCTCTTGTCAGGGACGGAGGTGAGTATGTTGTCATTTCCCTTGTCTATAAGGGGTTCCCTGCTGACGTCGCAGGAATCAAAGCCGGCGACATTCTTAAAAAAGTTGATGGCGTTTCGCTCAAAGGGGTAGATACCGATGTGGTAAGTGAAAAGCTCAAAGGTAATCCGGGAACCATAATAAATCTTACCATCGAAAGAAATGGCAAAGAAATGGATTTTTCTGTCAAACGGGAGAAAATCGCGGTACCGTCCGTTCCCTATTCCGGGATGATTGATTCTAACACAGGATACATAAGATTTACAAATTTTACACAGAATTGTACCGACGATGTCAGGAAAGCACTGATTGAACTGAAAAATAATAATGCCAGGCAGATAATCCTGGACCTCCGTGGCAACCCGGGGGGTCTTCTAACCGAGGCTGTGGATATTGTGAATCTTTTTGTGGGCACCGGAAATGAAATTGTTTCAACAAAAGGAAAGGTAAAACAGTTTGATGAGGCTTTTAAAACTACAAAATCGGCAGTTGATGAAAAGATCCCGCTTGCAGTTATAATAAACAGAGGTTCTGCATCAGCTTCCGAAATAGTTGCCGGAGCAATTCAGGATCTTGACAGGGGCATTATAGTTGGTCAGAGGTCATACGGGAAAGGGCTTGTGCAGATAACCCGACCGCTAAGCTATAATACCCAGCTTAAAGTTACCACCGCAAAATATTACATCCCGAGCGGAAGATGTATCCAGGCACTCGACTTTTCGCATCCCAATGAGGATGGAAGTGTGGGAATCATTCCTGATTCGCTTATTTCGGAGTTCAAAACCAGGAATGGAAGAGTGGTAAAGGACGGAGGAGGAATAACCCCTGATATAGAAATAATCCCTGAACCACTGAGTCAGATTGCAACAGAACTTTTCCTTCGCAACTATATTTTTGATTTTGGCAGCATTTATTACTGGTCGCATCCCGGTTTTAAATCAATTGATGAGTTCTCATTCACTGACAAGGA